>Ga0310695_10008924_pt1 | contig 15303 bp, 7 predicted proteins | sample RumenRJG_04DNA_FD_203882 | JGI IMG/M metagenome (GOLD analysis project Ga0310695, IMG submission 203882) | Bovine rumen microbial communities from Lethbridge, Alberta, Canada - RJG_04 (v2) (version 2) | ecosystem: Host-associated > Mammals > Digestive system > Stomach > Rumen | place: Canada...
TTCGCTAAAGCCTGCTGCTCAGGGCTAAAACCAACATCTGAATCAGTTGCACCTCTTTGTAATGCATTAATCAACTTATTAACTTCTGCTTGACTAGCTCCTCCAACTTTATTTAGCATAGCTCCCATTGTTTTAGAGGACTGACTAGCACCACCGACAACATTGGATAAACCACCATAATTTCGAACTAGTTCACTTACTGTACCATTTCCTTCAAAACTACTTGCCATTCCCTCTAAGGAAGAGGCCTTATAATTATTAGTATGATTTATAGTAATATTATTTTCTTTTACTTGAACTGCAAAATTATATTCTACATCCCATATAACAACGGATCGATCTTTATATGCATATTGATTTTGAGAATTATTGTCTCCACCTTTAGCATTATACCTTTTATTTTTATATTCTTTATCACCATTTGCTCCATTTAAAAACTCAACATCTATAGGATGTATTGTAAGCTTTAGAAACGAATTACTTAATTGAGCATCTTCGTCATATACGTACATTTCTGGTAGCAAGTCATTTATTCCATTACCAACTAAATCAAACGCATTTCTACTAACCATTGGAATTGGGTCTTCTGGTCTTTTTTGTATTCTTGTAGGAGGTAATCCCATTATAGGTATATGATATCTTCCGGTATCCCAAACATTAGGGAACTTTAATTTACTATATCCATTTACTCTAAAATATGGAATATCACTAAAATGACCTATTGTTAAGAGCTGTTCATTTTTTTTATACGTCTCTTCATTAAAAGTTTTAGATTTTGGTTCTTCATTAGCTTTCCCAAGCTGTGTTGAATCAGAACCAGTAGTCCCGGAAGTTTGACCAGCCCCTGAAGATGCCGATGTTGAAGATGGAGTAGATCCAGTAGGACCACCAGTAACTAGATTCTTACTATGCATATCTTTTAATAATTTTTTTCCATCTTCAGTTTTTGGGTTAATATAATATGTCGAAGTAACACCATTAGTATTAGTTTTCATAACATAATCCCCAGGATTTGGAGGTTCTCCAGGATTAGAAACTAAAGTACATTGGTTCTCGTCTCTCATAATCTCGGACATAGTAGTAACAGCCTTATTTTGCTCAGACGGTTTTAATCTACTTAAATATGTTGATCCGACATCCGACCTGGCAAAATTTCCGCCATATCTATCTGTCATTAATTGGGGATTTTGAAGATATTTTAGATATTGAGATGATGTTACTGGAACCTCATCTTCTCCATCATCTATTGCTGGGGTAGCGAAAACTTCTGCTGGTTTAGATTTATCTTCTTTCGACGAATCCTTTGTAACAGGAACCCAATATTCTACGAATTCTGGTGTTTCCTGTTTCGGATTTTGTACTTCTTCAGATCCAGGAATTGAGGCTTTATTCATATTACCAATAATTTCATCTCTCTTATTTTCAAGAGCCTGTTTATCTGCTGCTAAAGCATCATGTGTTGTTGTATCTAAATATTTTTTCGATTCTTCCCCTTCATTCTTAATCGCCATTTCTAATCTGGATCTATCCGTAGTTGTCGTTGTTGACATATATTCAGTAGCTGTAGAAAGCACATCGTTGTAATCAGCGTGTGGATATTTGCTTTTAAGTCTAGAAACCGCTTCTGAAACATCATCATTAAACCATCCTGTTTTTAAAATTTCTATAACTTCAGTAGACATTTGAGTTGTCTCTAAATTACTTTGAGCTATATTTCTTCGTTCAATTAATTTTGGATCTGATAATGTATTGTCAATTCTTCTTATTTCAAGAGAAATATTTACTAATTTAGCCTCATCGTCTGTAACTCCGCGAGGAACATCACCATTTGAGCTATTCGGTGGAGAGCTATTATCACCACTCCACCAAGATTTGACTGAACTCCAGATTTCTCCAGATTTTTGTTCTACTTCTGAAGAAACGATTCCTTTATCAGGATTCTTTAAAACTCCACCCATATATTCACTTCCTTTTTATTTAAAAAGCTATCTAAGGTCCATCAAAAGACCTTAGATAGATTTATATTTATTAATTATCTCTTAGCCATAGCAGATTTTAATCTGGCTTGAGATGTTGCTTTTTGTTTACCCTGACTACTATTAAATATAATTGTTTGGTTTCTATTACTAATTTGCTGAAGCTCTGAAAGAACTGCGGCTCTATCCTCTTTATTTCCTATATTATCAGAAATATCGATAAGTGATTCTATAATTTTATCAAATTTATCTAATTTAACTAAATCATCTTTATTCAAATTGTCCGTAGAAAGTAATCTTTCAACTTCTTGTGCTGTAAATCCATCATTCTTTAATCTAACCGCAAGTTTACTAAATTCTTTTTTATCCACATTCCTATAGAAGCGTTTCATTGTACCAAAATTCATACCAGTATCACTATATCTACTAGCAAAATATTTTTGATCAAATGGTAATTTATTAACTACATCTTGCTGAGACATTTGTTGTTGAAGTTGCTCCGATGTTAAAGCTGAAGGGCTATTTGGAAGATATGAATTTAATCCGTACATTGAATAAGCCTCAAGTTTATAACCCTTTGATTCAGACCTTTTCAACCATTTATCTAACGAAACTTGACGAATTCCACCCGCACCAGTATCTCCATTTCCAGTAGCTTCAGATACTTCTAATCCACCATTTCTACCAGGAATTAAAAGAGCAACATGAACTGCATCATTAATTCTCCTATCTTTACGTTCTCTAGCCTGCCCGACATTCTTTGAAGTTTTTACGTTAAATAATACATCTCCTGGAGCTAATTCGGATGCATTAAATTTAGGAATAAATCCATTTCTAGAATCCCTAAAATATGCCAACATTTGAGATGAGGTAAATACATTACCTCTATTCATAAATTTGTTAAAACCTAAATTATTTAAAACCGTACCAACATACTGACTGCAATCCATAGAAGATCCAGACCATTTACCATACTCGTCTTTTCTAAGCGTGTTTGCTTTTCTTTCCAAATTTCCTTTTTTATTTCGAATTGCTCCATAAGAGGTAACTATACTATTATGTCTTAAGGCTTCAGCTGTTAAAGCATTTATACTACCTAAGTTATATTTAGTAGCTTGATTCATCCAATTAAGATTAGAAAATCCTTCAATGCCAGTATTCTTTTCATGAGAGAATACTCTTTCATTTTGAGTAAATCCTAATCCAGCCGCGATTTTTTGAACTCTACCGCCATATTCAGTAACAGTTAATCTTACAGAATTCATAACACTGGCTACATCCCATGGCGATTTAGTAGCCTTATCGAATACAAAGCGTCTTGCGTCAGAATTAAGCTTATTAACCTTATCAATAGGTTTATTATAACCTAAAACTTTAGCGGTATAATTTACTAAGAAATTATCATTACCATGCTGATATCTAGTATCTGCTAAGATATATCTTACCGGTATAGGCCAATTTTTAACATTATTATAATAATCTTTTTCATAGACATTCTTAGCTAACTGGTTAATAAATTGTAAATTGTCTTGCTTACCTAATATCTCATTTAGGCCTTGGACTTCTTTACTATCCCAAGTATAATCAGTTTTAGTGCTCTTACCAACAACCTTCTGAACTTGGTCTCTAAGTTCTTTAGGCATATTATATCCAGATTCATTAGCATATTTACCCAATGCCGCAGCATAAATACCATTTCTACTATGGAACTTTCTAGTTTTATCAGAAGATCCCCAAAATTGTTCCTTTTTATTAATCCCATCACCCTCACCTAATCTGGTTAACGCAAATCCATAACTTAATTGTTTATTAGAGGTATCTAATTTAGTAATATCTATTTTACCATTCTCATCAAATATCTGTATACCAGCATTCTTTTGAGCCAGTTGTTGATAAGTTTTAACTGTTTTTTCTCCTAAAGCTTTAGTAAATTGATTTGATTTTTCATTTACTGGAACATAATTATATAAACCCTGTGATACTCCAGAGTCATAATTTGTATTACCACCTGGCATTTTTCTATTTTCTTCTGGCACACCATTCCTATCCCAATCTTCTCTTAATAACTTTTGTATATCTTCAACAGACCTATTCGTTTTAGCAGCATAATCTGCAATATTTGATACATTTGAAAGTATTGAAGATCTCGCTCCTGATAAAAACCTTTTAACATTTGTATTATCTGTATATTTCATAGCAGATGTTAACCATTTTTCAGCTTTTTCTTCTCCAAATATTGCACTCATAATGTTGCCAGAAACTCCACCAAATACTTCCATTGCGGAACCAAACATTTTCTTATAATCTTGATTTTTTAAGAAATTCCAAGCACCTTTTATAGAATCCCCTAATTTAGTAATTTGTTCGCCTATCCATCTCTTAGCTGTTCCATTTTGAATCCATTGAGAAAGTTGACCTAAAGAAGATACACCACCAGCAATTTCTTTATCTTGTTGCTCTTTTAATTTATCTTGTTGTTCCTTTAATTTGTCGGATTTTTCTTTTTCCGCTTTATCTTTTTTATCTTTAATATCTTTTTTAATTGCTTCAAATACTTTTAGGGCATTTGTATATACATCATTTTCTTTAGATAATCTAAATCTATTTGCTGTAACTTGGCCTAATGTAATTCCATTAGGATTATTTAACCATCCTTGAAGATTTTCGTAATATTCTTTATTCTCACCTAAAACTTTTAAAGTATTAAGTCCATCTTCTAAAGATTTCATTGTTTCGGCATCATAACCTTTTTCTTTTCCGATACTAAGTGCCTCATTAAATTCTTTAGAATAATTATCTATTTTTGATTTAAATTCGTTATACTTTAACCCATTTCTCATATCTGATCCTAAAGAAGTAAATAATGCGCCTCTTCCACCGGCGAGCCAAGGATTTTCATTTAATATCTTTTCATTCTCTTTATGAGTTAAATACGAATTTACAACTGTACTACCCGCAGTTATTCCAAGAGCTGTTTTTATTGGATGATGAAGCATAGCCATCCCGACACCTTTAACAGCCGAGCCAATCCCAGATTTTGCTACTTCTTTTGTAGCTTCTTTTACTCCTTCTTTAGCAACAACGGTGCCTACTTCTTCTAATCCTGGAAGTAACATTTGGCCTCCAGTTTGAACCGCTGCTTGTTTTGCAGTTTCTTTAGCAACACCTTTTGCTACTTCTTTACCTATTAATTTACCAGCTATAGATTTAACTCCGACTAATCCAGCTTTTTTTGCAAAATGCCTACCTACTCCTCCTAAACCACCAGAAGCAATTCCAACCACATTTCCTAAAAGTTCAGCATTTTCGTCAGACATACCCATTACATCTGTACCAAAATCCTTAGCAGCAGATCCTGCTAACATAGAACCTGTAAGACCCGCTAAAAACGGAATAGCTGTACCTCCAGAAAAAACAGAAAGACCTAATGCTCCAGCTCCAAGAAGACCTTTTCCCCACCAAGTTTGATACCAAGATTTTTGTTCTTGTTCAGTCATATTTTTTGACGTAGAAGATGCTTGAACTGAGTTAGGATTAATAAGATCACTTGATAAGGCATTAGCTTGCTCATTTGGCGTAAAGAATCTTCCAATTAATGGTATATGTGATAATACTTTGAATAAAGAAGATGTAAACACATCTAATAAATTATGCCACATCCAAACACCCGCATCCCAAATAGCATCGATAGCTTTAAAGCCTTCTACCTTAAGAAAATCCATTGTACCAGACCAAATTCCTTTAGCACCTTCCCAAACAGCTTTAGCGGCTATTGGAACCATTTCTACAAAAGTACTTGAAGCTGTACTAAAAAATTTAGTTACATTTTCTTTAACAAAACCACTAAAACCACCTTCACCAGAACTGTTATACCATTCCTTTAACTTATTAAATCCAGTTGATAATAAACTTATTGTTTGGATTAATCCCATAATTTGACCTATTACTGGGATTAAGTTAAAAACTCTTCCAAACATACCTGATATACCTGACCCCATCCTTCCTAAAGTAGTCATAAATCCACCATTTTTATCAGGTAAAAAGTTTGTTCTCTTCTTATATATACTTGCCGCTAATCTGTTTAATTGATAACTATCTGTTCCTTTAGACCCAGCTACTTGAGACATAACAAAATCATCATCAACACCGTTTGTTCTTATCCACTGATTAGCTAACTGAGAAGCTGATCTTCTAGTTTGAATTTTTTGTAATTTGTCAGCAGAACCTAAGGCTCTTAAATTATCTGAAATATTTCTAAATGTATTCACTGGATCTAATAATCCTTGAGATCCCCTATAAATCATATATCCTTTCCATAACGCTGGTAGAATATATTTTTCAGTTACTTCTTTGAATCCTAATTTAATAGGTGTAAATAGCTTTTCTCTAGCAACACTTCGTTCTTCATCAGGGCCAAATAAACCAGTCCAAAGATTACCAACCCATTCTTTAGTAGCACCCAATATATCACTTATCCTATTAAACGTATCTTCACCAATAAAGTCTTTAAATATAGTTCTAATTCCAGATACTAAGGGATCAACAAAAGACGTTAAACCAGACCACGCACTATGAGCTACTGATCCAACAGTTTTATTTATGCCATCAGAGGATTTACCTAATTCAATATCACTAATATAATTAATACCTTTTCTACCCATACCAATAGCCCAATCAGCAGCTTTATATATAGCACCCCATTTTGCAAAAAAAGTAAATGCCGGAACAATTCCCTTTAATATGTTTAATGGCTCAGAAAAAATACTAAAAGCCGTATGTAATAAACTACTAAATGTAGTTTTTTGACCTTGATTAATTTCAGTAGCAAGACCTTTAGAAATATCACTAAGATCTTGATTTTTTTCAGCAAGTAACTCTGTTGATTTAGTATTTTTTAGAGTTGCCGTAATTTGTTGTTTAATAGTATTATTTAGATCATCAAAATTTTTAGATAAAGATATTGTACCTAAACTAATAGCTTTTTCTCTTTTTAATTTTTCTAGATTATTATTTTTTGTTACATTAGAAAATATCTTTTGATCATTAAAATTTCCAAGAATAGACTTTAAACTTAATGTTTTTGTATTTTGTTCTGCGTTTCCAGACTGTCGATTTGATTGTAACGTTAATAAAGAATCTAAAGTTTTATTTAGCTTATCTTTTTCATTAACACTAGCAGAGCTATTATCAATTTTTATCTTTTCTAATGCTACATTCATTTCAAATTGAGCCTTTAAATTAGATTTAAATTGATCTTTCTTTTTATTAATATCGTCTAAGATAGGATCAAATTGTAATCGAATATCTAAAAGAATATCTTTAAATATATCCATACCCTTAATTACCGTATTCTGATAACTAAGCGTTTGATTCCTAAAATTAATTTGCTCATCAATATATTCTGGACGAAATTTCCTTGAGCTATCTAACGTTTCATAGATACCTCTATTATACTTTTCTATAGATTTAAGTAAATCGTAACTATACAAAATAGCATTTTGAACTTTTTCAGTAAAAGCTACAGGTTTATTTGCATTATCATGGTAAGGCATATCAGTATCTATGCCAAAAAATTTACTAATAGGTTTAAATGTTTCAAATACATATTTAGTTAATTCTTCTTTAAAACCTTTACTTTCAAAAGGTTTCATAATTTGACTAAATAGATCCTGAACATGACCTATAACTACTCCAGAAAAACCCGTTTCTAACGCTTTTTGATATTTTTCTAACCTAGTATCCCAATTTTGCTCTTCTTTGGCATAAATTAATTTATCTTCTGCTAATTTCTGAACCGTTTTATGTAATTCTCCAACAGATTCAACAATTTTATTAAATCCCTTTTCAATTAAATCTCTTGTTTGTTGAGTAATAGCATTCGTTATATGCTGACTCATACTACTAATAGAATTAGTCATACTATTAAATCCAACACCAAATGTTTCAGCATATTCTTGTCTATTAAACTTAGAGCCAAGTACTTCATTACTTCCTAAAGACGATATCCCTGAATTTTCTGTATTAATATTATTAGATGCATATGAAGATGGATTATTACTTAAACTAGGCAGTAATCCAGAAGTAATTCCACCTTTAGATGACCGTGTATTTGATCTTGAAGATGATAATATTCCACCCATTAAAGAGTTACTATTTATATTATTCATATCATTTGCCAACCATTCCTCACCTCACTATCATATTTAGAAATTAAAATTTATATAAACTCTTAATGTAAAAGAGATTATTTCCAAATTAATAAATAAAGTGATCTAACCCAGTATATTAAAATGAGTTAGATCACTATTACATTAAGTACCATTATGATTTACTTAATAACTTAATAGCTTCTTCTATTCTATCAAGTCTTCTTCTTTGATATGCTGCTTCTAATAATTGATGTCTTTGATCAGAAATTTGTTCAAATTCTTCTGTAAAAATCGTAGGTATCTTAAACACCTCTTATTTTGAAAACAATTACTATAGGAGAAATAAAGAAATTATTCTAAATCTCCTATAGTTTATTAAAAATTAAATTAGTTAATTTTAGATTAATTTATTTTAATAATTAGATATACGTATTTGGATTAAAAAACAAAACATGGCAGTTAGCATTTGTACCTGATGGTTCTGCAACAAACGTAAAATTGGATGTAAATGAACTTGAAGATAAATTCGTTAATATACATGTCCCAGAAGGATATGCATAAGGCATCTTTACATAAAGATCTAGAATATTACCGGTAGAGTCTTTAATTCCTTTTACATCTATTCCGCTCGAGTAAGAATATTGATTTGCTACATCGCCACTAAACACCCACGCAGTTACACCAACTCCAGAAGTTGAATAACCTCGTTTTAACATTATTTTAATGTATAAGTTTTGACTAGAGTTTCCATTCTGGCCATTTCCTCCATAAATTTCAAAAATCATCATGTTTGTCTGAGTGGGCATATTACATTGACCGAGATATAACCACGGTTTTGTAGAATACTCTGAATTATTTTGACCAAACCCAAATTGTTCTATTTGAGGGTTTAAAGATGTTAAAACATTTTTTACAAAAGCCGTAGTAGCTATTTTTGTACTATCATCATTAGTGGATGGAGTAGGTGCAGTTGGTGTACCAGTTAACTCTGAATTAGAAGCTTGAGCTGGTATAGGGTATACTTGATTTAATTTAATTTTTGTTGTAATTTGTTATCACCTCTCTAACCCTTATGCTTATATATTAAAATCCTCTATTTACCATTCTAAATGAATATCTAGTTGTAACTAATGCAGATTCCGTATTATCTAATCCAAGATTAAATAGACCAGCACCTTCTTTAGAAGTCCAGCTTCCACCATGTGTAGCTATCATATTACCACTTTTACTCCAAAATTTATCCGGTATAATAGAATTAGCTTCTCCGGACTGAGTTATTGCTGGCATAAACAATCCTCTATTTGCAGCATAATCATCCATAGTAGAAAAAAATCCTCCACCAGTACTTGAAACTACAGGTTCATTTGTATTTACTAAAGTCTTATTACCAGAATCTTCCCACAAATATAAGACCCAAGTTTTATTCATTATACCATCAAGTACAGTAGGTCCATTCCCCCAAAGCTCGTGGAAGTTTCTCCACACAGCATTACTTTTACCAGTTTTAGTTTTTGCTTTAGCTTGCCCATCTCCACACAATGTCTGTGAATCTGGATTAGCTTTATCAAATAAAAATAACATCTGTAACGCTGCAATATGGAATATGTTCATTATTTCAAATCCAGTAACTCCGTTTACATTTCTATTTTCTATTTTTTCTTTTGCCTGTGTTAAAGTTAATTCACATGCAAAATCTCGGTCATATAATGAACTAAACTTTGTACTATCTTCAGGATCAATACAGCATTCATATTTACCCATATAAACGCATGCCACAGGTGTTCCATTATATACAAAAGCTGGATGAACACTTGAAGCAACATTATCTATTTTAAAACGATATGGTGAGATAAACCATTTATTACTGGTGTTATCAGAAACATATAAAAACTCAAATTTAGGTACTCTCACCATATCACAACCATCAATAACAACATCTTCCATATCTCTATATAAAGGATAATTATTAATATAATCCGTAGATAATGTAACTACTTCAGAATTATGGTCTATTCTCCTCCATGTATGTGTACTCTTAACATATTCTATACCAAGAATTAACTCTCTATTATATGTAAACAACGTAAAATTTCTACCATAATTAATCATAATACAAGTTCACTATCCTAGTTAATTAAGATGAAGATATAACTAAATCGTCAGTATCAAACTCACTATTTACATTACCAATATATTTTGTACTGGCATTAGCTTGGTAAAATGAAATATTATACGCCTTATCAATTTCTAAACTTGGAGCAGTATAATCTGAAGAATTCCATACAATATTATTTCCCCATGTAATAACCGGTACTGAAGAACTACCCATTAACATACTTAATACAAATACTTTACCAATAGCATCACCGGAAACATTTGGTATAGTAATTGTTAAGGTATTAGGTGTAGTTGTTGTAAAATCTAAAACAAATAAACTATAATTGTTTATATCTAAATCTATAGTGGATGATGAAAATGTTGAATAAACTTTACTCTTTTGAATTGGCTTTTCATACTTATCACTATTGAAACCTTCAACATCTGTAGCTGAATCATCTATATAAGATAAAACTACTGTTACCTTTTCTCCACCTTCAAAGGCTTCATCAAAAGTAAAGGTATAATTAGAACTATTATAAGTATAATCATCATCTTCATCCATTCTTAATCCATTAACATATACTGCTATACTAGTTATAGTATTATTAGTTATAAAACTCTGTTGAGTCGAAGATAAGACTACTGTAGTTGCACTCGAAACAGGAGTATAGACTTCTTTGGAAGTTAATAAAGAGCTAAGTACTCTCTTTTTTAATTGATTTAATTGTGAGGTAGGTATTTGTCATCACCTCTTTACATTTTGTGTAGGTAAAGTATATAAAAGATTAGCCATATACTTTAATTTATTATAAGGTTGTACCATTAATATATAATATGTTGTATTAACATCAAATACTGGAGAAGAATTTCCAGTCCAAACTATGGTATTACTCCAAGCAATAATAGGAATAACTGAACCAAATAATAAAGTTACCATAATAGATTTGCCATTAATATCCGGCGTATTTGGTATATGAATACTTCTCGGAGTGGTAGAATCAATACCATTATCTTTTGTAAAATCTAATACAAACGAATTAAATTTTTCTATATCAAAATCTATAGTAGGTATCTCAATTGTATCTGGCATTGTAAAATCTATCCCTCCTTCTATTCTAACCAAATGGCATAAATCTTAGCATAGCCAGTTTGAGAATAATCTGAATAATGCCCTGCATATACATATTGAGGAGTTGTAACATAATCCCCAATAATCGAATACCAAGGTGTTCTATTATTATATCTAATAAAATCTAAGTATGTGAAATCCCTAAAACGTTTATTTTTAGTCTGTCCCTGTGCATTATTACCATATGTATTAGATAACAGCCAATATGTTGTATTACTAGTAGAACTATTAGATTCACAACAATTAACTCTTACTTCACTAGTATTGCTTATAGTAACACAATCTTCAAAGTCCATATGCAATGATTCCCAACCAGAAAAGTCTATTTTATTTTGAGTAATTAAACCACCATTTTGAGTAGTTCCTGATGATTTAACAAAGTAAAAATAATTTGACTCTTTTGTAACTGTAACGTTAATATGATCAACAATATTCCACCCACCAGTTACATCTATACATTCATCACCATTATTATACAAATATAATCTTGGGGGAGTTACAGGTATTGGCGGTTCATATGAAGATGCTGTTAATTTAGAAAAGTTATCATAATACTTAACTCTTTCATAAACATCTTCATAAGTATTATCAATACTTCCTGAAATATTATCAATATAGGCTATGGTTATAGTAACTTTTTCATCAGCATTAAACTTGTTAGCAAATATAAATACGCCAGTTCTATTATCAAAAGTATAGTCATCAGCTTCTTCATATAATATACCGTTAACATATACTGAAATGTATTTTACTTTAAAGTTAAATACTATATTCTTTAAAACTGGAGATAGCTCTATATAGTCTGTACCAATTGCAGGTGTATAGCTATCTTTTATAGTTTTTAAAGAAGATAATATGTGATTACCTATTTGAATTAATCTTGAGGTTGGTATTGTACATCACCTCTTTCAATCTATTATATAAAATAAAAGGAGGTCTAAATCTGAAGAAATAGACCTCCTATAAAATAAAATTAACTACTACTTGTTACTTCAATACTACTTCCATACCAATTAGTACCACCATTAAATGTAACAAAGGTGATAATAGAAGGATTAGAAGTAACATCAGGAGCTTCACCTGACATCCATGTAACCTTAGAATCCCAAGTAATTGTATTACTTGTATTACTAAGATATAATGTTATAGTAGAACCATTAGTAGTGTAGGGACCATTAGATATATTACCAATAGTAATTGAAGCATTAGTACTTAATGATAATGTAAATAATGACCCAGCATTAGGATCAATAGTAATTGATGCAGCAGAAGTAATAACATTTACTTTTTCTATTGGATTAGCAAATCTATTATTTATTGCAGTTGTAACAGCAGAAGTAGTAGCATAATTACTTAAATCAATTCCACTAATAGCATTATTAACAAAAGCAGTAGTAGCAATACTTGTACTATTATCTCCAGCACTTGGTGTATTAGCTGTGCTATTCTGAAGAGTAGCGCCACTAATTAAATTAGCACTATTAATAATTGCATTCTGAGTAACCACGACTATTTTTTCATTAGCTGCTAAAGGAACAACAAAAGTAATTTCTCTAGTGGAAGAATCAATAGTATAGTCATCAGATTCAACTAATAATAATCCATTTCTAAATACATCAGTAACTACTGCATCAGTCAGATTTGCTTGTGGAATTGTAACTGTTTCATTAGCAGAGGTTGTATCATGGGTATATACCATTTTAGTAAAGCTCTTCCAAGACATAGAATTTCCATCAGATGTAAGTATACCAGAAGCTAATGCCGGGAATTCACCGGAAGATAATGCTTCGTAATTATTAGCATATAATCCTACAGTTACTGTATCTCCACTAATAAATGTATCAACAAATGTTAATACTCTAGTAGAACTATCAAATGTATAATCAACATTCTTAACTAATCTAATACCATCTAAGAAAACTACCATAGCATCATACTGATTTAATGTTAAGAAATCAGAAGGTAATGTTAAAGTATTTTGACCAGCAGTAGTATTAAACTCTCTTACTAAACTAAATGGGCTACCCCAAGAAGCATCAGTACCATCAGTGGTAAGGAACTTACCAGAGTTGCCAGTCTGAGAAGGTAACGCATCAACGGTAGCCCAAGAAGCACTTGTTCCATTTGTAGTCAGGAATTTACCTGAATTGCTCGTTTGAGACGGCAATTGGTCATTAACAGAAATAGTGCCATTATTTACAGATAAGCCAGACCCAACTATAACTCCACCTAAGGTAGATGTAGTAGCCTCAGGTAAAGTATACGGTGTAATAGTATCCCAAGAAGCACTTGTTCCATTAGTAGTTAAGAACTTTCCACTATTATCGGTTTGGTCAGGAAGAGCATCCACAGTTTCCCAACTTACAGTACTTCCATCTGTAGTAAGGAATTTACCTGAGTTGTTAGTTTGTGATGGTAACTGATCATCAGCATTAATAACTACTTTATTAGTAACAGCATTATTAGTAAATGTAACGCCGGTTCCAGCTTCATACTCATCAACATCTATATCCAAAGTAACCTGAGAATCAGTGTCAAGATAACTAAATACTACCGTAACAATTTCATCATCTTCAAAAGCATCCGTAAATGTTAATGTTCTGGTGGAATTATTATAACCGTAATCAATACTAGGGTTCAGATAAATACCATTCCTATATACTGACATAGTATACTTATTAGTAGTACTCGGGATAGCTTGTGCCTGAGTTAATACAACCGTAGTGGCATTAGCTGTAGGATAATGAACCGAACTAATTTTAATTTCATTAAGTATATCAGACCAAGAAGCATTAGTACCGTCAGTAGTAAGGAACTTACCACTATTACCAGCCTGAGTTGGTAATTGATCATCAACTGAAATGGTTCCATTGGATACGCTTAAACCATCACCTACAATAACTCCACCTAAAGTTGAAGTTGTGGCTTCAGGTAAAGTATAAGTAGTGTCTTGGGTGGTTAAAGTACTGGTAGAATTATCTCCAGCAGTAACAGTAATTGTAGTTCCAGAAATTGAAAGACCCTTAACGTAATTAGCACTATTTGAATCTAATTTGGACCCAATATCTGAAGCAATAGTTGTGGCAAAGTTAGGATCATTACCTAAAGCGGCTGCTAACTCATTTAAAGTATCTAAAGTCTCTGGAGCTGAACCTACTAAACTTGAAACAGCAGTATTAACAAATGCTGTTGTAGCAATTTGAGTATCGTTAGTTCCTACTGTAGCTGTTGGTGCAGTTGGTGTACCTGTAAATGTAGGTGAATCTAATGGCGCATACACATTATCATGGGTATGATTACTTAAACTAAAAGTACTTCCTCTAGTAGCAGTTAAGGCACCATTAGAATCAGTAATATTTGTAATAGCATTACCTTCTCCAGTAACAGTAACAGTTGTAACCGTATCAGTAGCACTCAAAACACCTGTTGAAGAATCTATAGATAAATTTGTACCAACCTTAACTCCACCTAAAGTAGATGAAGAAGCAGTGGGTAAAGTATATTCATCAATATCTTCCCATGAAGCAGATGAACCATCGGTTGTTAAATATTTGCCTGAATTACCGGCTTGATCAGGAAGAGCATCAACGGTAGTCCAAGAAGCAGTTTCACCATTTGTAGTTAAATATTTTCCACTATTACCACTCTGGGAAGGTAATGCGTCCACAGAAGCCCATTCAATATCACTGCCATCAGTTGTTAAAAACTTACCAGAATTACCACTTTGAGAAGGAAGAAGCTCTTCAGCAGTGACTTCAAAATGTTTTTTTAACTTATCAATAGTATATAAATCAGACATTTTTAATTACTTCTCCCCCCTTTATGATATAGTATAATTAGCACCACTGGTTAAACCTAACCATGTAGTACCACTATCAAAAGTAATTAAAGTGATAATATCATATTTATTGTCAGTACTTAATGTAGGTGCAACATTATCAGCCCAATT
>Ga0310695_10008926_pt1 | contig 15301 bp, 13 predicted proteins | sample RumenRJG_04DNA_FD_203882 | JGI IMG/M metagenome (GOLD analysis project Ga0310695, IMG submission 203882) | Bovine rumen microbial communities from Lethbridge, Alberta, Canada - RJG_04 (v2) (version 2) | ecosystem: Host-associated > Mammals > Digestive system > Stomach > Rumen | place: Canada...
CGAAAGAACGAAGTCAATTCTTTGAGGAACTTGGGTGTAGCGATTTTGAACTTGAACCGTTCAACAACTTCTATTTCTCTCGCACTCGCAAGTCCTTGGAACATTATTACCCTCAAGCCAAGGCTGGCGAGGGAAAGCCTTTAAGTTCTTATGACATCAACTGTTTTGGAAATTTTGCGATGATTGGTGCTGAAGCGAATAGTTCTGGCTCCAACTGGGATCCAAGAACAAAACTTATCCACTACAGCGACGGTAAATCTGATCAAGTAAGTGTTGCTTCTCTGAAATTCAAGATTATGATGCAGAAGTGTAAGGACAATGACTTGGCAATTCGCAATGGATTATTAGAGAGAGATGCTCACATGGAATGGAATGCAGAAGATATTCAGGAACATCAGAGAAAGATGCTGGATATAATCATACAATGAAAGATTAAACAATTTCAGACATGGCAAGACTAAGAGGACTACCAAAGAAGTATAGACCATCTGTAGAGGATGCTGAATGGTTTGTCAATTACTGGAAAGAGTTACCTAATTACTCTGACCAGGAACTGGCATTAGACAAGTTGTTTATGGAACTTTGCCCAGAGAATAATTGTATTGAGGATATTCTCATTAAGTGTTCTGCTCTCAACGACTTTTACAGCACCAATATCTTTGATATTCATACGTTGGCTCGTCACATACTTTGTTTGAAGATTGACGAAAGACTCCAGAATGGGGAATACTCGTTGATAAACGACATGGCTAATGTGGAGGTGAACGGAAAGACTCACTGTTTCTATTCGTTTGCCACCAAGTATTGTAGTCACCATCAACCAGAGACATATGCGATATATGACAATTATGTGGAAAAGGTTCTTTTATCTGTGAATAAGAAAGAGCCGTTCGCTAACTTCAAAAAGGATCAGCTGAAAGACTATAGCACTTACATGGGAGCGATTCTAAGCTTTCGCCAACATTTTGGGTTAACGAAATATTCCATCAAGGAGTTGGACCAATACCTGTGGCAACTGGGCAAATGGTATTATAACCGAAATGGGTTATATTACAAATACTACAATAGGGAGCCTGATTCTCCGTTCATAAAGGAGAGCATTCAAGGTAAGTTTTGGTGGGGCGAAAAGATGTTTGTCGAAGGTCACCTTTCTGTTGGTTATTGGAAAGAGTCTGGCAAGGAATGGCTAAAAGAAGCAAATGAACAGATTCAAAATCTTGCTGCCAGACTGACACCTGAACAATTTGGTGTTGTGACTTATATCTCTGCTTTATATGGGAAATGGTGTCCATATGATGACCAATCATGGATAATCGAATATTGACAGGAACAAATAAACTAAAAACATAGAAAAATGATATTATTGGAACTAATTAAAAGTAGGTATAGTTGTAGGAACTATCTGCCTACGAGTGTTGAACAGGAGAAGATGGATTACATCATGGAGTGTGTCCGATTGGCTCCTTCGGCTTGTAATAAACAGCCGTGGAAGTTCCGTATTGTGACGGAAGAGCAAGACAGAAAGAAACTCTGTCAATGCTACAACCGTGAATGGTTTGCCACGGCACCAGTAATGATTATCGCATACATCCTTCATGATGAAGAATGGGTACGTGGCGATGGAAAACATCATGGCGACATCGATATTGCCATTGCCGTGGAACATCTTTGTCTGGCTGCTACTGAGCAAGGGCTTGGCACCTGCTGGGTGTGCAACTTCGATGCTGAGCTTTGCAAAAGCTTTTTAGGACTTTCAGACAATGAAGAACCTGCCGTGCTGATTCCAATTGGTTATCCGGCTGATGAGCCAAAGGAAAAGAAACGCAAACCCATCGAGGAGGTTCTTGGTCGCTAAAATACTATTTCTATAAGTATGAAATACAATCTACAAGACATCATCAAACGATATGATGAGGGTGAGCGTCTGGAATACGTTTTCTTCTGGGGGCATCATGCCAAACCTGGGAAGGTGACCAAGGCTTGTTTAAGCCAATGGTACCCATGTTCCTTTGAGGTGGATGGTATCACATACAACTGCGCTGAACAATATATGATGGCAGGAAAAGCAAGAGTATTCAACGATGAGGAGACGCTTGGGAAGATTCTTTCTGCATCCGACCCCAAAATCATCAAAGCACTCGGGCGAGAAGTCAAGAACTTCGAAGCCGACAAGTGGGCTGCCTTATCAAAAGATATTGTAGTTAAGGGGAATCTACACAAGTTTGCACAAAACATAAGGCTCTTCCAATTCTTACGAGAAACAAACAACCGTGTTCTCGTAGAAGCCAGCCCTTATGATACTATATGGGGTGTTGGGATGAAGGAAACGGACACAGGAATAATCAACCCTCACAACTGGAAAGGTCTCAATCAATTGGGCTTCGCATTAATGGAAGTTAGAGATCTTTTAATGGTAGAATGAAGGATGTATTAATGGTAAAGAAAAAGAATGAATTTCAAAGATATAGCTCGGAGAAAACAGTCAGATTACTTTGAAAACCACTATGGCATCACAGAATTTGCCACTGTAAGACGAAAGCCAAGAGGTCGAACGGAACCCATCGACTTCTATGTGCCGGCCCTTTTGAAATGGGAGGATGCAAAAGATGGCAAGATTTTCTATGAGGGCTATCGTTCAGAGATTCTGAATGCAATACATCGGCTACGTAAATCTGGAGAATACACCCCTTCAGGGATGATGATGTGCCATACGCTCCGAAGTGAGCACATACCATGGAATATCTTTTTCCCCATGTCTCTCAATAATGAAATGAAGATTAGTGCCAAAACTGTTTTCAATTCCATTATCGAAAATGTATCTTCTATTCTACCCAAGATAAAGGAAATAATAGACATAAGAATTGAGTATGCTCCCATAGATAAGGACGCCACAGAAAAACCATTCACCAGATGTTATCTCAACGACAAGACATCCTTTGACACCTACATCGGATATCTCGCAGAAGACGGCAAGATAGGTGGCATCGGAATAGAGGTAAAATACACGGAGGAAGGTTACAGACCTGGCGAAACAGAAAAGAAAGCTGCAATCACTGAGCATGAGAATCCTCAATATCGCTACTGGGACGTGATGAAAAAGTCTGGCTACTACATTCCTGAAGCATATAACCCTGAAGGCAAGCACCCAACCCTATGGTCACCATTAGTGAGCAACGAACTGCGTCAGATATGGCGAAACCATTTGCTTGGCGCCTCAATGGTGCAACATCATGACATCACTCACTTCCTATCTCTGCACCTATATCCACAAGGCAACACGCATTTCCACGGCGACGGAGAACATATAGGTGCAATTAGCGACTATAAAAGATGGCTTTCAGAAGAAGGACATCAAACATGGACTGCTGTCACTTTCGAGGAATTATTTCAACTGATGCAAGATAACTTTCACGGCCAAAAGGAAATGGAGTGGATTAACTACCTAAAAGAACGTTATCTTTTTTGATAGATAGTTTACGGTGGCTTTCATTGAATGAGGACTAAATAATTAGAAATCATTTCTTCCCCCACCGCATCGCTGCTTTCATTCCATTATACATACGTGCGGTCTGCTCCAGAACCGTGTCGTCATCAAACGTCATCGTGCTTGAATCTATCTCAGTCCAAGAACGTATTTCGGAATCAATCATCCGGTGAAGCTCTTTGATATACTGCTCCATTCCAGGATGGTCTCCATGAAGCTTTTCAAGGCCCTCAAGAAGTCTTTGCCAGAAAGCGACATTTACAAAGACGTCTCTGTTCTTGATGCGGATAGTGGCGAATCCATGTTGTTCGAACACGCTGTCTCTTTTCGTATCATACCACGTTCTTCGGCAATGATAACCGCCGTCTATTTCTACGCATATTTTTGCCTTACGCCAAAACAGATCGGGATAGTATGCATTGCAACCGGTGAAGGCAACGGCAGGATTACGTTCTGCGTTTTCCTTCATGCTCTCAGGCAACAAGTGATAGGCCCTTTTTTCGCTTTTAGTCCGGTTTTTAAACTGCTCTGCTGCCTGCTTCTGTTCCTCTGGTGTCAAATCTCTGTACATATAGTCGGTTTTTATTTCCCTCTCGATAAGCTGAAAGGGGCTGTCTCAAATTTCGTTGCAAGTAGTATGAGAAAGGCCGGTTGAAGTGCAAGGTTTCATCTGAAAATACGACTTTCAAGAGTGGAGATTTTCATAGTGAACCGAAGGCTTGACCTTGCAAATAAGCAGGCTACTCATACCTTTGCTTAGAAATTTGATACAACCCCTTTTTTCTTTTTGAACAGAGAATAACGGTGTAGCATATGTAGCATATGTAGCAACGAGTATAACTATCGGATATGCAGTGATTTATGCAATCTCGCTAAAACTATTGACAATGACGATGTGCTACAATCAGTAGCTACGAGCCGATTGCTTGGATTGATGTGCTACAAGAATATACAAGCGAAAAAGATCTTTGACATTACCGATGTCATTGATAGTCAATGATGTACACGATGCTACAAATGCTACATCAAAAATCCACCAACAACGAGAAAAATTCAGGGTGTGTCACTACAAATTGGACACACCCTGTATCAGATGGAATCAAAAGGGAAGTTCTTCTTGCTGTGGTGGCGGCATAGATTCTTCCTCGGAGTCTTCTTCTATAATAGTCTCGAGGTTGATGCCATATTTACGACAAAGCATATCATAATCAAAACAGTAAGGCCTGTCTTCGGTATATATGGTTCTATATGTCAATTTGCCGCTTTTATCGATTTGTTCCTGTATTGGAATTCCGTTTGAGTTGAATTTTACGAAGCGCTTAGGAGCAACTATATACCCATAGCATTCTTCAGTGTTTAGAAGATAGTCGAATATGGTCCCATCTGGCTGCGTTTTGGCTTTGATTAGGCTTCCGTAATGTTGATATGTTGCCAATGATGAGTTCTTGCGAATCATCAGGATTTTTTTATTAACCTCCAATTCTTTTTCCTCCTTGGATTTTCTTGTTTTGAGCTTGGTAAAGAATTCTATCTTATAGTCCTGTCTCTCCAAATAAATACCCTTCTGTTGTGCACTGCAGATAATGCTCCAAAAAAGAGCAACCTCATCGTTTTTAGAGCATTCGTCATTCTGCTTGATGATGCCCTTCACGCAAAGTTTCAGAACCTCTTCGTAAGAGAACGGCATATTTATGACATCCTCTATTGCCAGGAAAGCAGTCAGTAGAACAAGCCAATTTCCTTTGATACGGTCGTATATCTCCTGTTCGTTCGTTTCTGCTTCAACATCGGCCACGGCTTTTCTCCAGGCCTCATCAAAACAGTCCGCAAAGTGCTTCCGATGGTTCAAGATTTCCAATGTGATGTGGGTAGCGCCCTTCAACCTGATTTGGAGCAAATCATTGAATTTGTTCCGTTCCTCCATTGTATGTTGTTGCTTCCAAAAGGTGAGTCCAATGAGTCTTGTATAGAGAGCAATATCCGCAGTTGGCAATTCCTGGCCGGTGATGATGACTCCAGCATCAACTCTGGCCTGTTCCCGCTTCTTGTCCTTGTCCATGTTCATGCGGCTGCGTCCGATGCTTCCCCAGATGTCTTTTATCCATTCTATCTTCTTGACATCAAGTCCATTCTTGTATTCGTCCAAATGGACAAGGGCATTGCTGACACTGGCGACACAATCTGTGAGTGCGGGCAGAGTTGCAGTGGCGAGGTTCAGGGGCTCGTTCTTTGCCATGAAAAACGATGTCAGCGTCTCGCCCAATTGGGTCTTTCCAGAACCTTTTGGCCCGAAGATATTCAATATGGGGAATGAGCAGGTTTTGGCAACGAAGATGTCCCTGAAAAGGGAGGCAATATAGAAGCATAGGCCGATTTTTGCATTGTCGCCGAACACATCGATGATTTTCTTGAAATAATCGTGAAGGGATATTGAGGATGAAGCGAGATGACGGAACCTTCTCTCGTTGGCGTATAATTCCTTGGAATGTTTGTACAATGTCGATGTTGCAGGAAGATAATAAATACCTGCCTCCAATCGCACTATTCCCATCTCGTCAACTGCATGCCATTCGCCATCCTCCAACGCGCCGTTGCAGAAACAATAGAAACCTTCCTCATGCCAGCCCAACTGTTTGATCTCTTCGGCAGTTTCCGTGACTTTGGCCAAATAACTATTTAGTTGAATTAGCGGAGCATCACCCACCAACCAGGTGTAGTTGCCTATGCCCAAGAGTTTCTTGCGAAGCGATTTGGCAGAGGTGAACATCTCCATGTCCAGCTCTACAATCTCCGCACGGCTTTCAGGTTCGTCGTTCTTGATCAAAAATAAGCGCACGGGACGGAGTTCATCCCTTATGAGGAACAGCGGCTTCATAGTGAAGTTCGACCACTTTACCTCCATATCTCTCTTGTCGAATCCCCAATAAGCCCCATCTCTCTCGATGAAACCGAATGCTTCCGTCGAATTGCTGTCTTCGGTGCTGACCTTGCGAGGAGACTCCTTTTGTGCAAGATTGGCGGAATGAAGCGTTTGTCTCCAGATTGCCTTCCCGCCATCAATCTTTGCCAATTCTGAGATGTACCTCTCCTGAAGTGCTTTGTCCTTGATAAACAGTAACTGGCCACAAGTGTCCTTGATCAATTTCTGTTTGTCTTCGGCAGTAGCACACTTATCGAACTTCTTTTCGAACGTCCAGATGAGATGCTCCCGCTCGTTCAACCCGGCAAGGTCTGCTTTGTCGGCAAAGAAGTCATCGGGGTCTGTTTTTTGGGGCTGTTCCACTGTGAGGTCATTTGGAATCTCCATGACATTGACGGTGAAGCCCAACTTCAGGGCAAGTTCTCCGTTCTTTATCACGTTTTTGAATCCCGCACCAAGTTTTTCTCCTTTAAGGGGAACATCAGAATCGGGGATGAAGCAGAGGATGACGTCCTTCAGTCCGAAGCTTTTCAACATTTGGAACTGCTTTTCCGTCCATGAGCCGCCAAGTGAGGCGATGACGTTGGGGATGCCCAATGATTGGAGTCTCATCACGTCGGGTGCACCCTCCACCAGATACAGTTTCCTTTCTGCCCTGGCTTTCACCACAGCACCATCGATGCCGAAGATAGACTGCGATTTGTGGTAGAGTTCGCTGTCTGAAGAGTTGATGTACTTGCTATGGGACTTACCGTCCAATGTTCTGGCTGTAAAACCTTCGATATTGGAATATCTGTCCCTGATGGGAATCATGAGGCGGTTCCTGTACATACAGTAGAACGAGTCGGTTTCCTCGTTCCGCTTCAAGACGCCCATCTCCTGCATCAATTCAAGGTTCATCCCCGACTTTCTGGCAAAGTCGACGACGGTCGTCCAGTCGTCTGGCGCATAGCCGATGCGCAGTTCATTGCAGTACTCTTGGTCCCATCGCCCCAGCATGTAGTCCTTGGCGGCCTTTGCCCCAATGGTGCCCGTCTGCAACTGTTCGAAGAAGAACGAACACAACATGTTGTTGACGATGCGCATGGACTCGAGCTTTTTGTAACGCGCCTCATCCTCAGGAGAACACTGCATCGCCTCATCAGGCAGAGAGACTCCCAGGTTATCCTTCAACAGTTTTCTTACAGCCATAGGGAAGGAAAGGCGTTCAATCTCCATAACGAAGTTGATGGCGTTGCCTCCTTTTCCACAGCCGAAGCAGCGCCAGAGATTCTTCTCGGTGCTGATGCTGAATGAGGGAGTCTTCTCCTGATGGAAAGGACATAGGCCGACCAAGCGGTGGCCTGTGGACTTCAGCCTGATACCATAGCTGGAGACCACTTCCGCCAAGTCGACCTCTTCCAGGATCCTATTGATATATTGTTGTTCTATCATAATCTCACTGAAATTGGATTAGAATATACATCATTCCATGTCCTTGAGAGCGTCAAGTTCATCCTTGTGCTCCTCGATGTAGGCAGTGATTATGGCTGATCCGAGTCCACGAATGGGGACGTTTGGCTTTGCATCATGACATATCTGTTTCAACTGTTGCATGACAGGGGGAGCAATCCATAACGCACATCCCTGCTCCTTCAGACGTGTGTATTTTTTTATTCTTTCACGGAGCTTTCCACATTTCTCGGAAGTGGCACCAGGCAAAGCCTGTTCTGGAGTGTCTGTCCTGTTTTCACCTTCCTGCCCAACCGGTCTCGGTGAACTTGCGCACCTCGCCGGTGTGGGGGGCGGACTTCCCGTCACCTCCATCATGTTGTCGGCAAGAGTCTTGCCGTTTCCCGTCGTGGCGAGCAGGGGATTCAGTGTCTTTTTCTTTTCCATAGCTTACTGATGTTTGATTTCGTCAATAATTCTATCGAATGCGTGCTCTACAGCAGCATATTGGTATCTGTCGAGAGGTTGGAGTGTGGAGTAACGTTTGATGACCACGCTCTGTTTGATTCTGGGTGTAACGGTGCCTAACCTTCCAAGTATGGAGATGGTTTCCTCACGCATCTCCAATTCATGCTGTTTCCCCTCAGTCGTGTTGATACGATTGGGAAGGAACACAAGCCTGGCGGCGGTCACTTTTCTGATAACAGAAACGAAGACACCCGTAGCGTCGATGGTGTCGACGTCGTAGGCCATAGGGATGACAATCAGGTCTGCCATCGCGAAGATGAACGACAGGTTGTTGTCATTGAGGTTGCCGGGGCAATCGATGACGACAATGCCGTCTTTCTCACGCAAGTCTTCGAGATTGCCCTTCAGCGTCTCAGCATCGAGCGTGTTGAGTCTGACAATCTCCCAAGGGACAAACAACGTAGGCGTTTCCTGCAGCTCACGATCACGATGTCTTGACAGTGATGCCTGAAGGTCTGAATCCGCAGCAGTGACATTGAAGCCTTTCATGGTCAGGTACTCACAGAAATGTGCGCACAGGGTTGTCTTACCAACACCACCTTTTACGTTGGAAAAAATAACAATATGGCTCATACCATTATACTTTTATATTATACCTTACATATAATGACAGAAAGCGTATGCCCGCACACGAATGCACGGGCACATGCATTGTTATTTGCCGTTGAGGAGGTTGTTGATGTCTTCGAGACGGTAGTTGATTCTACTACCGACTTTCACGGGGATCAGGTACTCATCACGTGCCCACTGCCAAAGCGTGGTGGAACTGACATGGAGTCTGTCCATCACTTCCTTCTTCGTCAGAAGGACATCTTTTTCGGTTTTCTGCCCAGAAGCATTTTCCTCATTCTCTGCGAGAATGAATCGGTACAATTCACGGGCAAAAGCAATTACGCTTTTGTCTGTGAGAGTGACAGATACATGCTTTTCACCTCTTGAGATGCTTGCTATTAGTTTTTTCGCAAACAACTCAGCGTCTTTGGCTTGGTCGAAATCACCTCTTTCGTAGGCGTCGACCAACGATATATTTCTTTTTTCTGAATTCATCTTAGTTTGAATTTAGAATTAGGTCCGCTAACGAAAATAAAAGATACCATGGCTTAAGCCATCTTGAGTCAATCTGGCCAAAGTCATCTTAAAGTTAAATGACCGAAGTCTTTTAAAGGTAGGAGACCGAAGTCTTTTTAAAGATAGGAGACCGAAGTCTTTTTAAAGATAGGAGACCGAAGTCTTTTTAAAGATAGGAGACCGAAGTCTTTATAAAGAAATTCAAACTATAACGGTTTGCGATGTTCCCCCAAAGGAACGGATTGAAAATTTTGTGCAAATATATAAAGAACGATTCGAAAAACAAATGCTTTTCTGTTCAATTTTTTTTGATTTAGATTATCTTAAGGATTAACATTCTATTTTTAAACTATTTTTGTTCCGAATGTTTTTTTCTCCTGTTCAGTTAAGTCAATCATACTTTTTATTGTCTCATCTTCAACCATATGTTATCTTAAACACCAGGGAAACATCCAGGTGTCCTTGCCCAACTCGTCGTTATGCACTATGTACGACTTAAAGCCCCCCGCTCCACGTAGGGTTTCCTGTATCTTGTTGGATGCCATGTGTCAATGATTGGGTGAATAATCAGCCGAAAGCATAGTGTGCTCAAAAGTTGGCCTTTGACAGGATACTCAGCCCGGACACCTTCAAAGATAAAAAGATGTAACTCGCTATTCGACATACAGTGCTCCGGCTTTATAGATTTTCTCCATGTTATGCCCGAATCTCAGTTCCTTCTCAGTACAAGACTGGAATGACTTGATCTTGTTGTTTTGAAGGATGAAGTTGCAATCCGGGCGAAGGAGGTCGTTTGTCATAAGATTAGTGTTGTGTGATGACATATAGACCTGGCAATCCAGTCCGAAAAGTTTTCGGCATACTTCCAGTGATAATCTGAAATGATAGAAAACATCGAATTCGTCGATGAAGACAAACGAGGCGTCCTTCATCCTTTTTATCATACATAGAGCAATTCCAATGCCCTTGTTCCTGTCGAGGCAATCAACTGGAAGGGAATTGTATTACCGTCGATATCACAATACAAGATTTTATCGCCCTCTCTTGGATGGACAAACCTGAATGTTTGCTCGCTTACATTAGCAAGGAATTCGGAGAAGTCTTCTACAAACTTGTTCTGGATGATGAACTCTTCCAGGCTGAAGACAGTTGTCTCGAGTCCAATGAATTCGCGGCTGTCCAAATTCTTGAACCAAAGCATGGAATTGACAAACTTGACCAGTTTGACGATATAATGGTCATGCGAAAAGGGGTAGGATGCAGTAAGGAAATTGATGACTGATACGCTGTTCACGTTCTGCTTGAAATTTTCCTTGACTGTCGCATCTATCTTGAATTGGTTCTCATCAATTTCAAAATAGGAATCGTTCCTATTGAAGACCTCTTTCTTGTTGACACGCAGCGATTCTGCGACAAGCAATCCCACAGCATTCTTTGAATAGTTGTATTCAACCAGGTCTTTGCCGAATCTGAATACATATTCAAAATCCACTGGTGAATCCGGATTGCCTGCGTAGACAAAGTTGGAGTAGTAATCTGTCTTCTTCCATTTGGCAGACAAATGGTTCTCAATATCAAAAATGGCCAATCCAAAATTAGACTTCCCTGAACCATTGGGGCCATAGATGATGCCATTCTTTACGACCCCATCCTTGATGGCATAGGTGTTGAAGGCATAGTTACTCGGCTGGGATAAATCCCATTCTATCCTTTTGGCAAAGCCTCGGAAGTTTTTTACGGCAAATTTGATGAGCATGGTAGCGATTCTTTTGATTTCTGCCACAAAGATACGATACATATTTATGTTTCCGCAATTTTTTTACGGAAAATAATATTTCAAGGTGATGTTTTCGTTTTCATAATAACAGAACACACTTTTGTTTTCTATTTGCGTAGTTAGACAAATAATGTCTATTTTCGCAAAGTGTTATTCATTCATCTTATTTACCAAATCCCACAATGTCTCATCCTCTATATTGCGGTACCTCTTGAACGCCCTGGAGCCATCCACGTGTCCGGACATCTTACCAATTATATTGGGGTCGGAGACTTTGAAATAAGCATTGCCGATGAATGTGCGGCGGGCGAGGTGGCTTGACGCTACCGTGTCGATGGGCACCAGTTCGTTCTCCCCGGTTTTCGGATTTCGGATAATGACGTTGCGCGTAATTCCGGCCAACTTGAAAATCTTCTTGATGGCGATGTTGTATTTCTGTGCTGTGATGAAGGGAAATAGTCGTCCGTCGGGCATGTAGCCTTCGTACTTCTTGACCAGTTCCATGGCTTTCGGATGGATGGGCACGCGTGCTTGGAGAGCCTGCTCGCCATTATCCTTTGTCTTGTGAGGGGAATAGACCAGGATGCCATCCACAATGTTGCCCTTGCTCAGCGTAAGGAGGTCGCCGACGCGGCAACCGACAAAACACTGGAAGATAAAGATGTCGCGCTGCACACCATAACCAGCAAGGTTAGCCTTGCAGATTCCTTTCCGGTCTTCTTCCGACAGTTTTTCGTATGCAGCAACAAGATCGGTCTCCGCTATCTTGTTGCGTTCCTCTATCGTAATATAGTAAGGTGTGCCAACTTTTTCCGTGGAGATATTGATGCCATCGAAGGGGCGGTTTTTAGTATAACCTTCTTCATAGAAGAAACGGAATAATGATTTCAATCGCTTGGCTCCTTTGATGACCGTGTTCTCCCCTCTGTCTTCCAACTTGCTGTGTCCTTTGGTGACACTTGCCGGATATTCGGTGAGCAACTTCTTGAACAGTCGTTTGTGCTTTAATGACAAGGTATATTCATGACGGAGGTAGTCGATGAAGTTTTCAATATCGACTTTTGTCACAGTATCGATGTCAAAAGTAAACTCACTGCGGTTGTAATCCGTGGCACGGATGTATCCTTCGTATCTGGCCACCTCTCGCATCAGCACCCTGAAGACCTTGGCGTGAGTGTATGCCAATTTCCTTTTGGAGATATATTCCTCCGCCAGTTCATAGAAGGTCTTGTTTTTGTCCTGAACAAAGATGGTTTCCGGATTATTGAAACTGTCCACCACAAGTTGCAGCCAGTCGCTTGTTATCTTGACGTTCCTGTTCGCCTCATATGCTTCGATAATATGCTTCTTCATTTGGACAAGGCGATCGGACTGCTCCCTATGGTATTTCACGTTTGGAGTTTCCAACCGCTGTTTGATGACGATGAGCCCACTTTGCCGAAGTGCCACATTTTGTTTCTTCGCCTTCTCCTCTGTCATCGTGGTAACCGAGGCTGCCACTTTGACTCCCAATTTCTCGCTCTTGGCCCGGTCTATGTAATACTCGAAGAAGTTGGGCGAGACGAACACCCCGCTTTTCGCTCTGACATTGAACTTGGTGCCCTGGAAGAAGCGAATGAGCACCTCGCACATTCCTGTTTCCTTTTGGAATTTTGTTGACAATCTTAGTTCTATTTGTGCCATGTTCTACTTGTTTTTTTGTTCCTTTTACAAAAGTAGGGAAAACAATGGATACAACAAAATTTCTGGCGTGTTTTTGGCGTGATAATCTGAAATTGGCGTGATATGACTTAATCAAGGCGAAATTATATAATTATATAACTTATTGTAATTTAATCAAATAGAAAGATTCTGAATTCAGAATATTTTACAACGATTAAGTCAAAGTAGGGCAGTAATCCCGACAAATGCAAATTGGAAGTGCTTGATTTTCAAGCACTTCCTTTTTTTTAACACGCTTTCTGCACAAATTCTGCACAAATTTTCTAAAAACCTGCACAAAAGGTGGTGTCCAAAGGGGGTGCTTGACAGGGTTAAACACCTACCAAATATCTTGAACATTTTTGGCCTATGGCATACAAGGGGCGATGTTAACCCCTCCAGTCCCACGAATGGGAGATGATTGATTTTTCTCTTCATTTGAACGCGCTTTAAAATTTGACTTGATTTACATTATATAAGTATTGATATATTGAATTGTATTGTGGTCACACAGTTTCAATGAGGTCTCTTGCCCTCTCCTTCCTTGATGCTGGCGGCTCTATAGACCACCCGAATTCCTTCAGGTTCTCCTTCAGCACATAGTCGATGATGGCATTGCGCTTGTATTGCTTGGTGCCCTTGATGAACTTGGGCTGCTTCTCCTTGCCCTGAATCACCATGATTACCTGTGTCAGGGTGTCCGGATGACGTTGGGCCATTTTTCTTATACGGGTCATATAATAAGCCACTTCCTTCTTGTTGAGATACCTGTTAAGCAATGCCTGTACTACTGCTTCCTGATATTGGGGGTCATATTTATAGAATTCGCTGGCATGGAGCTTTTGGGCAGGTGTCCTTTTGTCCGCCTCTGCGTCGGGAACACACTCGAAAGGCCATAAATCCTCATCACCCTTTTGCCAGGGCCGCTGCTCTCCTTTCTTGGGATTGTCACGGGTATAGATGTATATGACGATGGATTTGACCTTGCCGTTTTTCCCCTTCTGGTCCCGAGTGTCGTACTCGAACCAAACGTCCGAGGCTTTGTATCTGAACATCGTCAACAGTTCATCCATTGCGGGATTGAGGATGTATCGTCGCACATCCTTGAAGTTCTCGTAAACCGATGGCTGCAGGACTCTTCCCGTCTTGGGGTCACGTATCTCGTCCAGGTTGAAAAGTGCCCTAAAGTCGCTGATAGTGATGGGGATGACACGCTTCTTGTACATAAGTCCCTGAGCTTGTTGCTTCAAGTCAAAATGCCTGTAGTCACCGCCAAACCGGCAACACAGCTCATACATCTTCTGCGAGTATTTGGAACGCAACTTCATGGCCGCTCCAGAGTCGAAGATGGTGAAGTTCTTGCTGAGGTTGATGAGATATGGCATGATCTCCGGCGACACACGCACGGCATACTGCCCCGTTTCTTTGTCATAGAAGAAAGCGTCTACCCAGTGAACCTTCCCTATGATTTCCTTGCCGTTCTTATCCATGTACTTGACTGTGATGAACTTCTCCCCCATGGTACTCAGCACCTCGTATGTCCTTGGCACATTCTTCGAGCCGCCAATCAACCCAAGGTCGTTGTCGGTCAGGTAGAAATACAATTCCTTCCAGTTCTCAGGCACTCCTAAGCCTTTCTCCACGAACTTGCGCTTTACCTCTCCCGTCAGGAAGTACATCGCCCGGCGTTCAAGGAGGTTGTATGATATGGGAGCATCAATGATGGCATTGCTCCATCTCAGTTTCTCGTGGCGGATCAACATCAATTCAAGATGATAACCCAACTCGTCTTTTTTCTTTGGCATACGTTTCCAGATTTGATGTCGCAAAAATAAAAGATTTCCATGAACCAGCCAAAAGCCGAAGATTGTTAAAAAGTGTATAAATTCAGCGCAATTTCTCCCATCTGAGCTCAAAATAGCCCATTTTACCGCGATTTTGGACATCGTTGGGGACGCTTTCAACTTAGTTGAAAGTCATTTTTTAGCGCAATTTCTCCCATCTGACGCACATTTCCTACCAAGTTCGGCTTCAAAAAGCCCATTTTACCGCCGTTTTGGGCATCAAAAAAGGCATTTTTTGGCTGTTTTTGGCTCTCCGAAACCCTTTCCGGCAATTCAGCGCAATTTCTCCCATCTGAGTAGCGCAATTTCTCCCATCTGCAGCGCAATTTCTCCCATCTGACAGCGCATTTTCTCCCATCTACCAGCGCAATTTCTCCCATCTGAAGCCATTTTGTGTTTGTAAATCACTGAAAATCAGCCGCTTTTCGGTCGGCTAAAATAAAGCTTAAAAATATATTTAAAAATAAAGCTTTATGGAAACCTTGAACCAGAGGGAAAAAAAAGATGCCGTTCCGGCGCCATTCGGCACTCTTTTTTTGCCGTTTTTG
>Ga0310695_10008928_pt1 | contig 15299 bp, 10 predicted proteins | sample RumenRJG_04DNA_FD_203882 | JGI IMG/M metagenome (GOLD analysis project Ga0310695, IMG submission 203882) | Bovine rumen microbial communities from Lethbridge, Alberta, Canada - RJG_04 (v2) (version 2) | ecosystem: Host-associated > Mammals > Digestive system > Stomach > Rumen | place: Canada...
GGCGTAGATGGTGAGGCCAGCCGGACTGTGAATCTGCAGTTTGCGGGCGATATTGCGGCGGTGAGTGATCACCGTATTGGTCGAGATGCACAGGTGGTCGGCAATCTCCTTGTTCGACATGCCCTGTACCAGTGCGATGATGACCTCCTTCTCGCGGTCGGAGAGTGCGTCGGAGTTTGGGCCGATGCCGCCTTTGAACACCATGTCTGTGATGTTCTTGGTGACATCGCTCTGCTTCACCACCTGTTCCAGTCGGCGGATGGCAGGCACGAAGATGTGATCCTCCACCTCGGCATGCTGGCGCAGCCATACCTCGTTCTCGTAGATGTCGTGAAGGGTAGCCGTCAACTGGTTGTTGTGCAGGCCGTCTTGCGGCAGGTATTTGATGATGAGCAACTTCAACTCGCGCAGTTTCTTGTCCGTAGCACTATGATGCTTCGAGAAGGTATCCACGTTGTAGTCGTTGGCAGGCCGTCCCTCGATGAGCGACTCCACGTATGGGAAGAGCGTCTTCTGCTCGTATTTCATGTGACGGCGAATCTCATGGGCATACTCGTCGTAGAAGCGCAGGATGAGGCGTGCCAGCGAGTCGTTCTCGTTGAGCGACTCCGCCAGTTCCCTGCGTATATATGGCAACTGGAAGTCGAGGAAGTAGGCGTGACTGGCCTCCAGGTAGTGGAGTAGGGTAGGCACGCTGATCTGCGGGTCCTCCTCAAAATCACCATACCCGTTGATGGTGTAGTTGACCACCGCCAGAAACGTGTAGGTGTCCACACCGTTATCCTCACACGTCTCCTTCACAGTCTTGTCGCCGAATCCCAGACTGATACCAAAACTTCCCAACGACTGCAACAAGTCGTAATTATCGCGGATGAGCGAGATCATCTTGTCGTCCGCCTCATACATCTTCTGATTCTTCATTCTTTAAACATTGAACATTGACCATGGACCATTGACCATTCATCTCTCTCCTCGATCTCCGCTCGCTTTCACCAAGCGAAGCGACTGAAAGAAATCTTAAACCTTATTATTTTTTCGCGTGCAAAGGTACTCAGTTTTTCTGACTTATGCAATAATCATTAGTAGGTATTTTTTGTTCCGATGCCTCGCATCCCCCATCGGAATGCCTCCTATCCTCCCTAAGGAAGCATTCCTTCGACTGTTGCAAAGCATCCGGACGGGTCGTAGAAGGCATTCGGATGACCCGTCCGAGGCATTGCGATGGGAAACGAAAGTGATGGTGATCGATTAAGAAACGAAGGCGTTTTTAAGAAACGAATTTGCCTAATTATATCTAATTTGATCCACGAATTGATTTTAATATAAACATTAAAAAAATTAGGTTCAATTAGGAAAATTCGTTTCCAAGAAAAAAGGTGATTAACAAACATATAATTATCATGTAATGGACCATGTAATTTCTCATATAATAATTAATGACAAATTCGTGTTCAATTAATGATAATTCGTGTTCAAAAGTAAATAAATTTTAATTAGTTAAATTCTTTTAGTCGCTACGCTTGGTAAAAGCGCTAAAGCGATTACGTGAGTAAAATTCTTGCGTCCTTGCAGTAGCAAGCGAGCAAAGCTCGAGCGATGGTCAATTAGGAAAATTCGTTTCCAAGAAAAATAAAAATATTCGTTCTCATTCGTTCTCATTCTTCGCAAGCGAAGCGCGTAGCGAGTCTTCTAATTCGTTTCCAAGTACTATCCTGCACTGACGCCGTATCACCGTAACATTTGCTATTTATGACTCCCTGATTCAGGGACCCACACATCACGCAGTGACGCTGTGTCGCAGTTGCATTAGCTATTTGCGAAGTTGCCCCTGAGACTGTTTTCGTCGGATTTAGTGTTCCGTTAAAAAGTTGTAGCACCATTTAGGCGCATCGGCGTTTAGGCGCGTCGGCGCGTCATTTGTGAAAATCGATAAGTGCACCGTGCGTCAAAAAACAGTTTGTAAAATTATTATATATTATATATTATTATAATAATATATAATATATAATAATTTAAATAGAACAAAACTTATCATGTTGCTACTATATGCAAAATCCAAATGACGCGCCGACGCGCCTAAACGCCGATGCGCCTTGGACATTGACACAATGATTTTACCTTATGCAACTGCGACGCAGCGACACAGCGTCACTGCGACAACACAAATGTTACGGTGATACGGTGATACGGCGTCAGATACTTGTGCTACATACGTGCTCGTAAGTAATTTATCGACAAAGGAGTGTACGAAATGTCCACCCCCTGCAACGAGGGTGGGGGTGGGGTCGCGAAACGCGACGTCATTGTTCGTATGTTTCGTACGGTATTCCTCGTCAAAAGCCGCGTGCCAGCGCCAGTTCCCAAATGTTAACGAAGAAAATATCTTTGAAATAAACTTCCCATTTCCTTGCTAGTCTCAAAAATTTTTTGTATCTTTGCAGTACTAATAACTAAAAACCAGCATGGCGCAGATAGCAGGACAGAACAGGGAGATAAAGGAATATCAAAGCGGGACAGGGGCCATCAAAGTTTATAATCGACATAAAGAATAAAACGAATTAAGATATGAAATCACTCAGAGAACTATTCCGTATCGGAAAAGGCCCATCCAGCAGTCACACGATGGGACCAGACAATGCAGCACGTATCTATGCCAAGCGCCATCCTGAAGCCAAGAGCTTCGAAGTTACTCTTTACGGCAGTCTGGCTGCCACGGGAAAGGGTCACATGACCGATGTGGCCATCATCGATGTACTCAGTAAGATAGCACCTGTGAATATCGTCTGGAAGCCCAAGGAATTCCTACCCTTCCACCCCAACGGCATGAAGTTCTCAGCCGACGGTGGTGACGAGTGGACAGTATATAGCGTAGGCGGCGGTGCGCTGTCGGAGGGCAAGGCCGAGGGTGACATGTTCGCATCAGGCGGCGACGTCTATGAGATGAACAAGATGAAGGACATCATGGCGTGGTGCAAGAAGACAGGTCATGGCTACTGGGAATACGTGGAACAATGCGAAGGACCGGAAATCTGGGACTTCCTGAAGGAGGTCTTTGACACGATGCAGAAAGCCGTAGAGCGAGGTATCGATGCAGAAGGAGCCATACCAGGTCCGTTGGGGCTGGCGCGCAAGGCAGTATCCTACCATGTGAAGGCACAAGGATACAGTGAAGCCGCCCGCTACAGTGCCCTACTCTATTCCTACGCGCTGGCAGTCATCGAGGAGAATGCCTGTGGAGGTACGATTGTGACGGCACCTACGTGTGGCAGTTGCGGCATTCTGCCTGCCGTCCTCTATGAGCACTACCACGACATGAAATTCTCTGAGCAGCGCATTCTGAGAGCCCTTGCCACCGCTGGACTCTTTGGCAATGTGGTGAAACACAATGCCAGCATCAGCGGAGCGGAAGTGGGATGCCAAGGTGAGGTGGGTGTAGCCTGCGCTATGGCCGCTGCAGCCGGTTGCCAACTATGGGGAGGAAGTCCGAACCAGATAGAATATGCTGCAGAGATGGGACTGGAGCATCACCTCGGCATGACCTGCGACCCCATCTGCGGATTGGTTCAGATTCCATGCATTGAGCGTAATGCCTTTGCTGCCGCTCGTGCTGCCGATGCCACATTCTATGCCATTTCTTCCGACGGCAACCACCGCATTTCCTTTGACCATGTGGTACAGGTGATGAAGCGCACAGGCCACGACCTGCCCTCGCTCTACAAGGAAACCAGCGAAGGTGGACTGGCGTTGGAATATAAAGAGTGATCTAGAATCATTTTTTAGTTTCGAGCGAAAGAATCTTCGAAATACTTCCCCTAGAATGCCACATGAGCGAGGAAGTTTCGGAGAATTCAGAACTCTTCCAGAAGAATTAGAAAAGTACAGAGTAAATTAAAGATTCGGATAATAACTTCGCTTTTTTTTGCTTATCTTTGTAGCCAAAACCTAAAAAACGATAATGATGATGATGAAAAGAATGCAGAATCAGTTGATAATCAGTAGCATGTGTCTCTTCGCGATGCTGCTGATGACGGCCTGTGGTCCGAAGAAGCCCAATGTCGACGAGCCAGAGGAGGAAGAGTGGAACATCAATGGCGGTGACAGCGACCAACCCATCATGGACGGCTGGACATACGAGATGGCTGCCGAATATTACATGCAAAGCGAACTGGATTTTGATTATGGTCATGTGAAAAGAGGCGATAGAGACTGGCTGACACCTGACTCGCTGTCACGTCTGACTAACGGACATGTTCAGGTGAACATCCCCCTGCAGCCACAGGATAATAAGCCCCGCATGGGTGTGACCTACCGTCAGCCCGAGGAAGGTGGCACCATCACGTTCAATGGTGGTCCTGAAGACCTCCCAACCATCTATGGCGACACCCTCCCATCCGTTGCTCAGGCTACTTTTCATTTTAAGGATGCCCTATACGACTATCAGGCGGAGCCCTATACAGCCTACGTGCAAAGCCGCGGCAAGGGGCTCTACACCTTATACCGCATGGAGGGTATGCGCAACGAGGATACCAACAAGTGGGTGGACCACAGCAACCCCGTGTGGTATCCGGTCATCATCTCCGTCTATCCTGGTGGCGACAGCCTCGTCATCAGCCGAGGCATGCACTGGCTTGAGACCTTTGTGCCAGAGCGCTGATATCCAAATGTTAAATTAACTAATTTTAGGCTCTCATTCACTCTTTACGATGAAAAAAATCGTATCTTTGTAGTCTAAAACAATGATCAAGATGAGAAAACTATGGATGATAGTCCTGCTGCTGGCCTCAGTGTCGGCAGGGGCTCGCGAGGTCACCATCGCCTCGCCAAACGGAAAACTGGTGGTGACAGTAAGTGATGAGGGCGGACAGCCCACCTATGCCGTCAGCCTCGAGGGACAGACAGCCCTGCTGCCATCGGCGCTGGGCTTCAAGGCCGACTTCGGCGACCTCACACACGACCTGGCCATCACCCGTACCAGTGCCGAACGCATCGACCGCACCTACGAGATGTGGCAGGTCAAGCAGTCGCACATGCACTACGTGGCGCAGCAGGTCAACGTGGAGTTTGAAACCTCCAACCTCAAATCTCCAACCTCAAACCTCAAACCTCAAACCTCCAACCTCAAATTCTCCGTTCAGTTCTCCGTCTCTGACAATGATGTGGCCTTCCGCTACCTCATCCCCCGCCAGGCCAACGACAACCCCAAGTCGGCAGTCATCTTCAGCGAGGCTACGGCCTTCTGTCTGCCTCAGGGTACCACCACCTTCCTCACCCCACAGAGTGATGCCATGATAGGGTGGGAGCGTACCAAGCCCAGTTACGAGGAGGAATACAAGGCCGATGCCCCTATGGAGGCCCGTTCGCAGTATGGCCACGGCTATACATTCCCCTGTCTGTTTAGACTCCCCCCCAGCCCCTCTCTGAGCAGAGAGGGGAGTGGTCAGATTCAAGGACAGAAACTATCTACTCCCCTCCCTTGCTGGGAGGGGCTTGGGGAGAGTCTCTGGGTGCTCATCTCCGAGACTGGCGTCTCCAGTGCCTACTGTGGCTCCCATCTCAGCGATTATCCCTATACCATCGCCTATCCCATGCCTGGCGAGAACAACGGTTGTGGCGACGCCTATGCCGGCATCCCCCTGCCTGGCAGCACCCCCTGGCGCACCATCACCGTAGGCCACACCCTGAAACCCATCGTCGAGACCACCATCCCCTACGATGTCGTCGACCCCCTCTACCCCCTATTCGGGACGAAAGAAACTGCGGTGGAAGCAATTTCTTCAAAGGCTACGGGTAGGCGCGAAAGCGGGAATCTTTTCACTCTTCCCTCTACCCTTAACAACCGCTACACCTGGTCATGGCTCATCTGGCAGGACAACTCCATCAACTACGACGATCAGGTGCGTTTCATCGACCTCGCTGCCGCCATGGGCTACGAGTCGTGCCTCGTGGACAACTGGTGGGATCAGAATATCGGTCGTGAGCGCATTGCTGAACTGTCACGCTATGCCCAGTCCAAGGGTGTCTCGCTGATGCTGTGGTACAACAGCAACGGCTTCGAGAACGATGCCCCTCAGACCCCACGCGACTGCATGAACACCGCCATAGCCCGCGACCGTGAGATGGCCTGGCTGCAGAGCATTGGCGTCAAGGGCATCAAGGTCGACTTCTTTGGTGGTGACAAGCAGGAGACCATGCGTCTCTACGAGGATATCCTCTACGATGCCAACCGCTACGGCATCTGCTGCATCTTCCACGGCTGCACCCTGCCTCGTGGCTGGGAGAAGATGTATCCCAACTATGTCGCCTCTGAGGCTGTCCTCGCCAGCGAGAATGTCTATTTCAGCGAGGGTGCCGCCCTGCGCGAGCCCTTCGACCTCACCATGCACCCCTTCTGCCGCAATGCTGTGGGAGCCATGGACTGGGGCGGTGTCATCATGAACCGTTACATGAGTCGCGACAACCGCAGCCGTCACACCCGCAAGACCACCGATATGTTCGAGATTGCCTCGGCCTTCACCAACCAGACCGCCGTGCAATGCATCGCCATGCAGCCCAACAACCTCGATGAGTTGTCGTCCGTCCTGCTCGATTTCCTCCGCGTCATCCCCACCACGTGGGACGAGACGCGTTTCATCGACGGCTATCCTGGCCGCTATGTCGTCCTTGCCCGTCGTCACGGCAGTCAGTGGTATGTGGCTGGCCTCAATGCCCAGAAGGAGGCCATCACGCTCACCCTCGACCTCTCTGACTTCGCCCTCACCACCGTCCTCGCCGACCAGGCCGATCGCCAGGGCCATGTCACAGGTGTCAGCCAGTCTCCCTTGAAACTCAAGAAGGGCAAGGCCCGCCTCACCATCCAGCCCAACGGCGGTGTCGTCGTCTATTGAGAATATGCTCGCACTATCACCACAGTCCACCCTCCAACAGGGCAAGTACATCATCCAGCGGGTGCTGGGCCAGGGTGGCTTTGGCATCACCTATGAAGGCCTGCAGACTGGTCTCAACCGTCGTGTCGCCATCAAGGAGTTCTTCATGTGCGACAGTTGTGAGCGCAGCGGACGGGATGTTATGGTGGTGGGCACGGAGGGGAGCCGCCAACAAGTGTCCCTCTTCCGAGAAAAGTTCGTCAAGGAGGCCCAACTCATCGCCACGCTCGACCAGGCTCCCCATGTGGTGCGCATCTATGACATCTTCGAGGAGAACCAGACGGCCTACTATGTCATGGATTTCGTCGAAGGCGGCTCGCTCGACGACCTTGTGCGTCGTGAGGGTCCTCTTGACGAGGCACGTGCCGTGGATGTCGTCTCTCAGGCTGCTGAGGCCCTCGATGTCCTGCATCAGCGCCAGACCATGCATCTCGATGTCAAACCGTCGAATATCCTCTTGCGTCGTAATCAGCAGGGGCGCGACGATGTGGTGCTTATCGACTTCGGCGTGTCGAAACACTATGATGGCGAGGGGCGTCAGACTACATCCACTCCTGTTGGCCTGAGCAAGGGCTTCGCTCCGCTAGAGCAGTATCGTGAGGGTGGGGTGAGTGCTTTCTCACCTGCCACCGATGTCTATAGCCTTGGTGCCACCCTCTACTATCTGATTTCAGGCAACATCCCACCAGAGGCTGCCGACCTGCTCAGCACTTCTCTTTCTCGCCCTGCAGGTCTCTCTTCTACTCTTTGGCAGGTCATCCGCCGTTCTATGGCCATCCGTCCTGCTGACCGCTACCAGTCCATGGGTGAGATGCTTTACGCCCTGTCTGCTGTTTCCTTGTCGCTTCAGAAGACTGCGCCGAAGCCAAAACAAAAACCACCCCCCAAACCTAAACCTTCTCCTGATACCCTTCTCCATGACGATGCTCCTACCATAGCCTCTGCCGATGCCACCGTCGCGGCTGATCCTTCGTCTACAGTCGCCTCTGCCGATGCCACAGTCACGGCTCCCAATTCCAGTCGTCAGTCGTGGGTCCTTCCTGCTGTGTGTAGCCTCTGCGCTGTCATCCTTGTTCTGACAGTTGGCTTCATCCTCACGCGACCAAAAATCTCCACCGTATCGGCTTTTGTAGAGACAGACAGTATTTCTCAGGATATCACAGACATGATGTTGGTCTTGGATGTCTCTTCCTCCATGCAGGCAGAAGACTTTGAGCCTAACCGTTTGACTGTTGCCAAGAATGCCCTATCGTCGATGATAGATAGCAGGCCTGACGACCGCATCGGCCTGGTGCTCTTTGCAGGCGAGGCCCTCACCATGACTGCGCCTGCGGAGGATCATGCCAACCTCCGTTATATGCTGTATCATAAAACTGACTGTACCCTCGATGGTGCCATCGAGGACGGTACTGCCATCGGCGATGCCTTGGCCTGTGCCCTCAACCAGTTGAAAAACTCCAAGGCCGCCAACCGTGTGGTGGTCCTACTGACCGATGGCACAAACAACTGTGGTGAAATTTCCCCCCTGACCGCTGCCTCCATGGCTGAAGTCCTGGGTGTCCGTGTCTATACTGTTGCCCTTGGAACAAAGGCCGAGCGCACCCATGGCTGTTTCTACCAGACCGATAATGTTGATGTTCTCCATAAGATAATATATGATATAGATCTTGCTGAGGAAATGGGCATTTTCCCAGATACCGACCCCTCCGCTGTCTCACCTGCTGTGAGTCGTGAAGAGGTTGACCGCCTGCTCGATGCTGCAGCCTCTCGCGAAGAAGTCGTTCAGATGAAGGTCAGAGTAGCAAGTGGAATATAGAGATGCCGTTCGAATGCCTTTCTTTATCCTTCATCTGCTACTGTTCTGCAATCCACTCCGCCAGTCTGTTGAGTTGCAGACATTGCTCACGCGAGATGGTGCGACGGTTCATGTGATGTTCCCATGGGCTGATTTGCAGCAGCGTTCCTTTTGAACAGGCAGCGAAAGACTCGCCAGCAGGCTTGTAGAGTGGGGGAAAGCCGTTCTCGCGCAGGGCTATCAGTCGGTAGCCTCGATTCATTGCCTCGCGCATCACCTCTTTCTCTCTTGTAGCGACAGCAGCGCTGATCAGCACGCCGCCCCTTGCTGCTAACGCAAGCCACTGGGCCTTCCGCTTCTCGAACTCCTCGTCGTTATAGGCGCTATGGACGATGACTGCCGCCTTCTCAGGGTAGGAGAGCAGATACTGGTTGCCTACCGTCTGACACGACCACTCGCCGATTCTCACGTCTCTGACAATGGTGAAGAATTCTGGGTGCTGGCGCTTGACGGCCAGTCGCCGAGGGTTGTCGGCCAGGTACCTGAACCACCGCTCCAGTTCGCCCTCACCCTCTAGGATGTGGTCGTTGTAGTTGCGAGAGAAGAGGAAACCCTCTTTGCTGGTGGTTTGTGGGTTCCCTTTGCTGGTGTTTTCTTTGCTGCAACAATGTTGCATCATAGGTGGACACAGGCCTGCTGCCAGCGCCTGCCGATAGGCCTTGTTGCAGCCAGCCTTGAAGCCCTTGATGACCATCCCCAGCGGCTGGGGCATCGGGCGCTCTACGAAGAGGATGCCGTGCAGATGATCGGGCATGACCATTGTTGCCAGTACCCTCACCTCTGGATAGTATTCGCTGATGGCTTCCCACATATCCCTGACCTGCTGGCCTAAGGGCGACAGTTCGATATGTGGCGCATCTGGGCTCCCGCATTCTGCTTCAGCGTCGCCTACAAGGCGGCCCAGCAGTGGCCTGCGCCCCTCAACGGTCATCGTGATGAGATAGACGCATCGCTGCTCGTAGTCGTGGCCTACCCGTCGCCTGAGCATCGAAGGCTTCTTCTCCCCCGCAAATGCCTTGTGTTTCTCAAACGTTTCCCAGTCCATAGTCAGAGTCGTGCTGTCTATCTTACGAAAGGAGCCTCTCCATGACGGTTTATGAGCACCCATGTGCTGTCGTTCCTTACCCATGCCAAGCCATCGGTATCAAAGTCCTCGGCTTCATTATACTGGTGTGCAATGACTGTTTCTCCATTCTTGTCGATATAGCCCCACTTGCCATTTTTCTTAGTAGCGGCCAATCCTTGATGGAATCCTCTGACTTGTGCCCATTGGGGCTCTATGACGAAGTTGCCGCTGGTGCCAATAAATCCGTATAGGGGGGCATGATTTAATGCTGCCGCGGCTAATCCTTCTGAGAAAGAATCGGCATGCCGGAACTTGAAGTGTATGGCCACATTGCCATTTCTGTCAAGATAGCCCCATGCGCTGTCATTTCTTACGACAGCGAGTCCGTGGCTGAATCCTCTGGCATCTTTCCATTTACATGGGCTGACTATGTCTCCGTCTTTGGTAATATAACCATAAAGACGATCCTTTCGGCAAACTGCTATGCCCTCTTGCAGTTCGTGTACCTTAGAATAATTTGGCATAGTCTTAACGACGGAACCCGTAGAGTCAGTATGAATCAATTGCGAGGCATTGCCTGTCTTTACGTAAGCCAGATTTTCGCCAAGAAGATTGATGTGTGTCCACTGGCAGGGTTGTATTTCCCTTCCGCAGGTATCAATAATGCCGTACAGATTATTTTCATAACTCATGACACCCAGGCCGTCATCATAGCCAAATGCCATCCATCTGTACTTGAAGTCAATCTTGACGTTGCCGTATTTGTCGATGGCTCCATACTTCCCGTTTCTCATAAAACAGCCGCGATCACAGAAGAAATTCCACGCGGAGTTTATCTCTGGCGTGATGATGGCTTGTCCGGCAGCATTGATATAGGTCATTCTTCCATCAAAGTCTTCTGCCCGTGCTACGCCTTGTCTGAAATTATATGCATATTTCCATTGGTAGTCGTTCACCAGTTCACCACCACCATTCACGTATCCGTACACATCGCAAATTTTATTTCCGTTGCTGTCCAGACTGTCTTTCCGTATTTTGTGTATTTTTTCCGGCATTACAACGGTGTCTTCCTCGATGATGGGTTTCTTGGGCTTGACCTTGTTACATTGCTTGGGAATCAGCAAGATGAGCAGCAGGATGGCGATAGCAGCGAAGGCGGTCAGGCTTATCCATATCCAGTGTTTGGTAGTGGAGTGGTGTCGAACGGTCGAATCGTTGTGTAGCGGTGAAGTGTCGACTGAAGAACTGGTCTTTTGTGCACTGGTCTTAGACACGGCAAGTTGGCTGCGCAGGTCAGAAAGCATGGCCTCCATCGACTGGTAGCGCTGCTCTGGACGCGTCTGCATGGCCCGGCTGACGATAGCCCACACTCCCTCACTCATGTCGTAAGAGAAAGGCAAGTCGTCCGTTTGCTGCCTCATGCCCTGCATAGGCTTCCGCAAGGCATGGGTAGTCAGATAGGTGGCGTCAGGTGGACACTGCCCTGTACAGAGATAATAGAGCAGAGCCCCAAGGCTGTAGACGTCGACTGTAGGCGTGAATTGGCGCAGACCGTTGGGCTGGTATTGCTCAATAGGTGCAAAGCCCTTACTGATGCCCAGAGGGACTGACTCTGTCTGATGACCGCTATTGTCGTAATGCTTTGACAGTCCGAAGTCAATCAGCACCACGTTGTCGTCGGTATCACCATTAGTACGTAGCATGACGTTGGCCGGTTTCACGTCGAGGTGCATGATGTGATGTGCATGCAGGCTGCATAGAGCCTCGCCGACACCGATGATAAAACGTAGGGCACGCTCGTCGCTCAGGGGAGCACTTTTATTTGCATCTATCAGTTGCTTCAGCGAACCACCCTCGATATACTCCATGACATAATACACGGTATTGTTCTCCTCGAACACATCGTGTATGGCCACCACGTGAGGCGTGTGCTCCAACTCTGCTATGAGTTGTGCCTCGCGCTTGAACTTCTTCTGATATAGGGCTACCTCGTCAGCGTGTTCTTGTGCAATGGTATTGACACTGCCATCTGGCAATCGTTGCTGGCGGTCGTTTATGAAGAACTCCTTGATTGCCACGCTGCGGTTCAAACCGGTGTGGACACCATAATAGGTGATGCCGAAACCGCCATGTCCCAGCATCTGCTTAATCAAGTATTTACCATCTTGTAGTAGTGTGCCGTTGTGTAGTGCTGTCATGCTTTTTTCAAGAATCATTTGGGTAAATAGATATTTCAATTAACCACATTCTGGGGCGTTCCTTCAACAAATGACTTGACATTGTTGATGGCGACGCTGATGAGGCGGACACGAGCCTCGTGCGAGGCCCAGGCGATATGGGGCGTGATGAAGGCATTGCTGCATTGCAACAGGGGATTGCCGGCTCTCGGAGGCTCCTCCGTCAGCACATCGGCACAGAAGGCGCGCAGGTGGTTGGCGTTTAAGGCATCGGCCACATCCTGATCGTTGACCAGCGGGCCGCGGCCTGTGTTGATGAGGATGGCTCCAGGCTTCATCAGCCCAAGGGTCTGACGGTTTATCAGTTCCTTGGTGTCTGGCGTCAGCGGACAATGCAGGCTCAACACGTCGCTCTCAGCGAACAACTCGCTCAGCGCCCGCTTCCCGATATACTCAGGTAACTGGTCAGCACCCTTGCTGGTGTAGGCAATGACATGCATGCCGAACGCATGGGCGATGGCTGCCACCCGCTGACCTATATTGCCAAGACCAACGATGCCGAAGGTCTTTCCTGCCAACTCGGTCAATGGCGTGTCCCAATAGCAGAAGTCAGGGCAGGCCGTCCATTTCCCCTTGCGGTTCTGGATGGCGTAATGCTCTGTGCGGTTGGTGACGGTGAGCAGATGGGAGAAGACCATCTGGGCCACACTCTCCGTGCTGTAGGCAGGCACATTGGTGACGATGATGCCGTGCTCGCGGGCAGCCTCCACGTCAACGACATTATAGCCCGTTGCCAGCACGCCGATGTATCTCAACTTGGGCAACTGCTCTATTTCCTGGCGTTTGAGCAATACCTTGTTCGTCAGCACGATCTCCGCCTCTTTTGCCCGTTCGATGGTCTCGTCAGGCTTTGTACGGTCGTACACGGTCAGTTCGCCAATATCCTCCAGCAGTTCCCATGACAGGTCGACATGGGCAGCCGTAAATCCATCTAAAATGACAATCTTGTTCATAGTTCTGTCTTTATTTGTGTTGTAATTTTCAATGTGTGACGGTCTTCCTGACATTGCCGTCGCTCATTCTGACGATGGTCAGCCCCTTTCTGGGGTGGGAGAGACGGTGGCCCAGGAGATCATAATAGGCGGCGGGCACGGCCGATGCTGCACTTTGAGGGATTGAGATGCCAGTATAGCCCTCTTCACCATAGTAGCCCTTGATGATGGCATCCTTCAGGTCAGCCTGGTTGAACTCCGGCACGCTGCGGCTACTGCCGTCGGACAGCCCCATCCAATAGAAGGTGCCCATGTTGTTGGCCTTGGCCTTCTCAACGAAGTAGCGGGCGAAGGCCAGCATGTTGCTGCGGTAGTTGTCGTAGCCGCCCTCGGTATTGGTGCCCCATTCGCCGAAGATGACGGGAGCGCCTTTCGATGCCAGGTGATTCTTCAGGGCGCTGATCATCTGGTTGATCTCACTCTTGGCGTTGTTGAGGTTCTTGATGTCGAGATAACTGTGCACCTCAAAGATGAGGTGGTCGCTCACCTGATCGGTGGGCAGCGCCATCTGCTTCAGCGGGTCCTGCAAGTGGGAGTTCCATGTGCCGCTGCCGCTACAGGCTCCGTAGGTGTTGACGATGAGGTTGCGCTGGGCATTGTTGCCGCCCGTGGAGCGCACGGCATCCACGAAACTCTGGGCATAGTTGTTGATGGCGCTATAGGCCGACGAGGCCACGCTGGCATCGTAGTTTGACGAGGTGGCGAACGAGGCGAAGCACCACGAGTGGTAAGGGTCGAGCATCTCGTTGTAGCCTTCGAAGAGCAGGTGCTCGTCGTAGTCCTTGAATTCCTCGGCTATCTGCTTCCACACGGCCTCGAAGCGCTCTTTCTGCTTGGCATAGTCGGCCTCGCTGGCAATCAGCCAGGCGGTACTGGCTTCGCCCGTGTCGTGATGGACGTTGAGGATGCAATACATATTCTGACTGATGACATAGTCCACCACCTGGTGGACGCGCTTCATCCATGCTTCCTTGATCTGTGTGCCGATGTCGTCGTTGGCAGCGTCCCAGGCCGTGCCATCCAACTGGAACGCGGCCTCCATGTGGGGATACCAGGTCACGGGCACGCGGATGGCGTTGAAACCGGCCTCGCGGAACATCGTGAAGAGTTCGGGCTGGGTGACGGGCTGTCCCCAGGCCGTCTCGTAGTCAGAAGGCTTGCGATTGCTCCATTTCTCAATCCACATGTTGTTGACGTCGCCCGAGTTGCTGTCGAGCGCGTTACCCAGGTTCCAGCCCACACGCATATTGGCAACAGCCGAAGTGGCAGTCTCGAAATCGTCAGCCCCTGCCGTCAGTCCGCACAGGGCAAGCAGTATGGCGGTCAACATGCATGACTTGGAAATTGCGCTGGTGATAATATTCATAGTTGTCTGTTTTTGCTGCAAAAGTACAAAAAGTTTTTGTAACTGCTGCTGATTTCATGAAGAAAAATGAATGGGCAAAGGAGGGCGTTAATCTAGTATTACACTTTTCTCCCCTTTTTGTTTGGAAGTATCGGAATAATTGCCTATCTTTGCACTCAGATAATGGTATGAAGATATGACTAACAAGAACAGACACGTATTAAGCCAGATTAGGCAGATTGCTCGGGAAACAGCGCCTAAGGGTAGTGTCGTGCTTCTCTTTGGCTCCAGAGCCAGAGGTCAGGCGCGAAAGAGTTCTGACTGGGACATTCTCATCATACTACCCAAAGACCAACTGCGGCAGGAAGACTACGACCAGGTGAGTTATCCGCTTGTGGAGTTGGGATGGAAGATAGGTGAACAGATCAACCCTATTGTTTATACTGAACAGGAATGGAAAGCCAATAGCATTACGCCTTTCTATGACAATGTTCAGCGCGATGCCATTAATCTGCTTTAAGTCTATGGATTCAAATCTGCTCATAAAACTACAGGCGGAAAAGGCACAGCGATTCCTTCAGGAAGCCGATGACATGGTTCTCCAGAAACGATGGGATTTGGCTGCCAATCGGTTTTACTATGCCTGCTATCATATTGTTCATGCCGCTTTCATTACGCGCGACATTGCCACAAAGTCCCACGATGGCACACTTACCGAATTAGGCCGGCAATTCATCATGACAGGACTATTGGACAAGAAATACGGCCGATTCTTTGGGCATGGTATTTGTATTTTATTTGTAGAACACCAATAAGATTATTACGATGAATCAAATAGACAAGGATTTTGTGTATAACAGGTATCCCAAGACGGAGCATGA
>Ga0310695_10008930_pt1 | contig 15297 bp, 17 predicted proteins | sample RumenRJG_04DNA_FD_203882 | JGI IMG/M metagenome (GOLD analysis project Ga0310695, IMG submission 203882) | Bovine rumen microbial communities from Lethbridge, Alberta, Canada - RJG_04 (v2) (version 2) | ecosystem: Host-associated > Mammals > Digestive system > Stomach > Rumen | place: Canada...
CCGTTATAAGCCAGCTACTTTTTAATGCATGGTATTGGCCTGCTAAAGGAGCAAGAGAATTACGAATTGGTATTAAATGCACTAAGAATTAAAATATGATAAAACGACATTTAATAGGTGTCCTTTGGAGAATAAAAAACGGCATCTTCTCTTTTTTTCAAATTGCAATTAGTAAAATCCCTTCAAAAAGGGTAAGGCATTTTGATATAATATTAGTAAGAGTTGATTTAATTGGAGATTTTATAATGCGTTATGATGCATTGCAAGAATTTAAGAAATATAATAATGGGAAATCAGTCTTACTAATATGTTCTGAATTTGCAAAACCATTTGTAGATAATGATTCATTCTTTACAGAAATAAAGTGTTTTAATATTAAGAAAGTAAGTCGCAGTCTGAGTTATTATTATGTTTTTTCAAGATTCTTAAAAAAATGTTATGCGGATAAAATATATTTTCAGGCATGGGAGAGATACATTGAAGGTGATATGATAATATCATGTTTGAAAGGGAAGGATATTATTGGAATGAGAGGAATTACCAATAGAGATTTCCTACAAAGATATTACGATAATAAGTATACAAAGCTCTTAGAATATCCCAAAAATCAGCATGAACTTTTGCAGATAGAATCCTATGTAAGATTTACGATTAACCCAAGTTATCATTATGGAAAGAATCCAATGAGATTGGTTAAAAGTGATTTTGAGGGAATTACCTCCCCTTACGTTGTTGTCTCTATTTCATCGTCAAGAAACGAAAAAAAATGGCCAATTGAAAGGTTCGCAAAAATTGTAGATTCCTTGACAAAAAAAATATTAGTTGTAATTGCTGGCTCTGGTAAGGATGATTTGAGCGGAGTTGAGAGCTTGTTACAAATGGTTTCAAATAGAGATAATCTTGTGAGTCTTGTAAATAAAACTTCTATATTGGAGTTCGCATCTCTTATATCTCAATCTTTATTTGTTATTGGAAACGATAGTGCCGCTGTTCATATTGCAGCAGCGACAAGAGTTCCATCAATATGTATTCATCATGGGGCACATTTTGGACGGTTCCTTCCATATCCAACTTCTGTTTTTGAAGAGAAATATAGGCCTCGTGTCGTGTGTTATAAGATGGATTGTTATAATTGTGACTATAATTGTATATATAAAGAAACATTTCCATTTAGATGTCTAAGTAATGTTTCTGTAGAAATGGTTCAGAGTGAAGTGGATAAGTTGCTATTAGAATTGGGGGTAGTATGATTTTTTATATCAAGATGTCTATTCGCATTTTAGTAAGTATTGTTGTGTGGTTTTATTACAAAGTCCGTCTTTCAAGTTTTGGTTGGCATTCTCATATTATAAAACCACTTCGGATTGATGGTGGAAAGAATATATTTATAGGTAATAAATGTATAATTCAATATAAGACGTGGCTTGCAGCTATGCCTTTGACTGGTCATAATGATGTTCATTTGATAATAGAGGATGGATGTTGTATAGGAAATTTTAATCACATCTATGCTACAAAGTCGATAATTCTCCACAAAAATGTGCTCACAGCGGATAAGGTTTATATATCAGATAATCTTCATGGGTATGAAGATATTGAAATACCAGTTTTGCGACAGCCGATAGTACAAAATGGAGAAGTGGAAATCGGCGAAGGGTCTTGGATTGGAGAAAATGTGTGCGTGTTGGGAGTAAAAATAGGAAAGCATTGCGTAATAGGGGCTAATAGCGTTGTGACACATGACATTCCGGATTACTGTGTTGCAGTAGGAGCACCCGCTAGAGTAATAAAACAATATAGTTTAAATGATAATACATGGAAAAAGAATGACGCTCAATGTTGCCAAACGAGCAATGGGGGGGGGCAAATTTGATTATGTCTTATGTGTGGCGTAAGCCCTTATTCCGAGAGTATCACATATCTGATACAATTAAGTCTCCTATCGTTTTAACGCCAGGCTGTATCAGTCTTGGAGAACATGTGTATATAGGATATCATGCACGTATAGAAGGTATAAAGAAGTACAATGAAGAAGTCTTTTCCCCATTGATTAGAATTGGAAGTCATGTCAATATAGAGCAGAATTTACATCTGACATGCGCCAATCGAATAACAATTGGGTCTAATACAGCAATTGCTGCGAATGTGACTATTACGGACATTCATCATCCTTATACCAATATTGATGTCCCTATTGAGAGACAAAACCTTGAAGTCAAAGAAGTTGAGATTGGAGAAGAGTGTAAGATATATAATAATACTGTAATATTGCCAGGAGTACACATTGGTAGACATGTAACAATTGGAGCGAATAGTGTGGTTACACATGACATCCCTGATTATTCTGTTGCGGTGGGCACTCCTGCAAAGGTAATTAAACGGTACGATTTTGAAAAAAAGAATTGGGTAAATATATGAAAGGAAGAGTGCTCATTACTGGTGGTGCAGGTTTTATAGGTTCACATATAGCCTTACAACTGGTTGAAAAGGGTTATGATGTGACGGTTTTGGACAATCTCCTGGCACAGATTCATGGAGAGAATCCAGATAAAACATCTCCATTGTATTGCAGCATAAAGGATAAAACGAGGTTAATCAAAGCTGATGTATGTGACAGAAACGCTCTTGAAGCTGCCATTAGTGATGCCGATTACATCATTCACTTGGCAGCTGAGACAGGCACAGGTCAGTCCATGTACGAGATCAAGCGATATGTGGATGTGAACATTGGAGCCACAGCTCTGCTGTTAGATATACTGACCAACACCGGACATCACGTTAAACGTGTGGTGGTGGCTGAATCCCGTGCTATCTATGGTGAGGGTAAGTATCATTGTGAAAAGTGTGGTGATGTTTATCCAATCGAGCGTAAGGATGAGGATATGGCAAAAGGCGACTTTGAGTGCCATTGCCCTAAGTGTGGTGGAAAGGTAACTCTTGTAGCTACAACAGAGGATAGTGCTATTCATCCTTCATCAGTGTATGGAATTGGAAAACAAGTACAGGGACAATTAGTTCATCTGATTTGCAAGAACATTGGTGTGGAATCTGTATCTTACCGCTATCAGAACGTGTATGGTCCAGGCCAGTCTCTCACCAATCCATACACTGGAATTCTGAGCATCTTCTCTACCCGCATTAAGAACCACAAAGAGATCAATATCTTTGAGGATGGCTTGGAGAGTCGTGACTTTGTTTACATCGATGATGTGGTTAATGCAACTATCGCGGGTTTGGAAGTTCCAGAGGCAAACGGACACGTATTTAATATTGGTACTGGCATTGCCACAGATGTCTTGACGGTTGCAAAAACGTTGTGCAAGCATTATGGTATTGAAGTACCATTGAATGTGTCAGGCAACTATCGCTTAGGTGATATCCGGCATAATTATGCTGATATTTCATTAGCAAAGAAGATCTTTGGTTTTGAACCTAAGTGGTCATTTGATCAAGGCATTAAACAGTTTACTGAATGGGTGAATAAGCAGGAATTACAGAAAGATAATTATGAGGCCTCTCTTGAAGAGATGAAGCAAAAGGGGCTTTTTAAATAAAACTATTTATGAAGGTACTAGTAACAGGAGCAAACGGCTACATTGGCCGCCATGTGGTAAAGGCTTTGCTTGACAAAGGTGCAGAGGTTATTGCTTGTGATATAGTGACAACCGATGTTGACGAAAGAGCAGAACGTAAGACGCTAAACCTCTTTGATCTTCCGGAAGGTAACGTTTATGAACAATTTGGCTCTCCAGATGTTTGCTTGCATATGGCATGGCGTAATGGCTTTGTACACAATGCACCAACACAGATAGGTGATTTGTCAGCTCACTACAAGTTCTTGACAGCTATGATTGATGGCGGTCTGAAACAGCTTGCTGTGATGGGCACTATGCATGAGGTTGGTTATTGGGAAGGCGCAATTGATGAGAATACACCTTGCAATCCGATTTCAATGTATGGTATTGCCAAAGATGCATTACGTAGGGCAATGATTATCTACTGTAAGCAAAAAGAGTGTATTCTTCAGTGGTTACGTTGCTACTATATTCTTGGTGATGACAAGAAGAACAATTCAATTTTCTGCAAGTTATTGTTAGCTGCCGAGGAAGGCAAGAAAACCTTCCCGTTCACAACCGGCAAGAACCAGTATGATTTTATCACAGTTGACGAACTGGCCGACCAATTGTCTGCAACAGTAATGCAGAAAGAGGTGACAGGTATCATTAATTGCTGTACTGGTAAGCCTATGAGCCTGGCAGAAAGGGTAGAGCAGTTTATCAAGGAACATAACCTTGATATAAGATTGGAGTATGGAGCTTTTCCTGATAGACCTTATGATTCACCATGTGTGTATGGGAATCCCGATAAGATACAAAAGGCAATGTTATTGAATCAATCAATATGATTAGAATAAATTTATGTATATGGACATAAATAATAAAAGAATCTTAATAGTTGGAATAGGCTTCTATGATTATGAAAGATATATAGTCGAGTATTTGGAGTCAATTGGCGCTAAGGTTACATACATTTCTTCAGATATTCATTTCTTTTTTAAAGGCTTATTTCACCGATGTGGTTTACACGCTATTGCGAATAGAATTGTAGAAAAAAAGTTGGATGGCTTAATCATGAAACAACCACACGATATGGATTATGTTGTGTTGATTAAAGCCTTAAACCTAAATACCCATCATTTTCATCTTATAATGCAGAATAATCCTCAAGCGTATACAGTACTTTACTTATGGGATTCAATTAATAGATTGTACAATAAAAAAGATATATTATCATTTGATGGGCACATAATGACGTTTGATAGACATGATGCTACTGAATATGGGTTTAAATTTAGACCTTTGTTTTTCAGAACTGCTCTCAATAAATGTATTGATACTACGAAATATGATATTTCATTTGTTGGTTATGATCATACCTTAAGATATAAAGTAGTAAAGGCAATTAAGCGACAATGTGAATCAGAAGGGCTTCGATATAAATTTGTCCTTTTAACTTCCGCAAGATGGAAATTTATAGACAGACATATCACCCATCGCATTAACAAAGAAGATGCTTCCCTCTTTGTAACAGACAAATTGTCATATAAAGAATACATGGATATTCTGAATGACTCATCAGTTATATTGGACGTTTCTCATCCCAAGCAAACAGGTTTAACGATAAGAACTATTGAAACGTTTGGCTTAGGTAAAAAACTTGTTACCACTAATAAAGATATTAAGTATTATGGCTTTAATTCTGATCAATATTACATATTGGATGCCGATAATATTCACATTGATGAGGATTTTATCAAAAAACCATTGGTAACAGCTAGCGATATGAGTCGTTATACTATGAAATGTTTTATCGAGGATTTGTTTGGTGAAAAATAATATTCGCTCTCTTCCCTATATTAATTAAAAGGCATTATGATTCTTTTTTATCTCCTTATTTTTTTTCTTCTATCGCAAGCAGTCTTTATACCAACAAAAACAAAGGAAGGGAAAAGACTATATCTGATATTGGCATTTTTAGAAATGCAAATAGTATCAGGATTTAGGGTAGCGGAAGATGGAGATACATATTTTTATGGTCTTTATTTTAGTGAAATGGCTTCTATGTCATTTCATGAAGTTATTTCACTAGGGACAGAAATTGGATATTATTTATTTAGTTTTGTGCTATCGCGTTTTAGTTCAAATCCTCAAACAATTATTTTTGCAACAGCTGCATTAGTTAATTTTTTGGTGCTAAGGTTTATTTACAAGAAGTCTAATTCTGTTTGGTTGTCTGTAATTGTATATATCACATTCATGTTCTTTTTTAGTTCGGTGAATCTTATTAGAAATAGTATAGCGTATTCCATATTACTATATTCAAATGATTTTATTTTAAAAAGAAAGTTTTCCATTTTCTTGCTGATTGTAGCACTTGCTGGTTCATTTCATTTTTCAGCATTCTTCTATTTTCCTATGTATTTTCTATATAAAATGAATTTGGATAAGAAGAATATAATTTTAATATCGTTAGCTGCTTTTATTATAATGAGATTCATATCGCCACTTCTAACAATGCTTGTGGCATTGCATTCACGATGGGATTCATACCTACAGGATGACTTCTATCAGTCTGCATTTGCAAATATATTAATATTCATTGTTCAATTATTGCTGGTATTATTAGCTATAAAAAGAGAACCAGCCTCATTATCTAAGTTGACTGGGCAGAATAAATTGTATATGATGTTGATGCTAATGTCGGTATTGATGGCATTTTGTGCGATAGATGTGATGATGATTAGTCGTTTTGTAATAATTTTCTCTCTTATAAGTATTGTATATATACCAAACCTTCTATTGAATCCTAGCAAGAAGAACTTACACTCAGGCTGGGTATCTTTAGTCCTAATAGTATCGCTAATTCAAATGATTGTTATTCTAACATATAGATCTGAATGGTATTTTGTTGGTGAATATACATTATCATTTCTAAAATAATTTTTTATGAGTATTAGTTGCGTAATCCCAATTTATGGGCTTAATACAGGTGCCAATGCTGAGTTTTTTGAAAAGCTTCTTAGCTCACTGAAAACTGCTGTTAGATGTTTGGGCGAATCATTTGAATTAATCATCGTGAATGATGACAGGGAAAGGTTATCTGCGGAAAGTATTAAGGATATATGTTCCAAATATGGATTTCAAGACAGTCTTATCTATCATGAGAATGAGACGAATAGAGGGCAGGCATATAGTAGAAATGTTGGCGCTTCGCTTGCATCGGGGGAATATCTTCATTTCATAGATCAAGATGATTATATTTCGGAAGGATTCTATAAATCATTTATAAACCAACAGGGAAAGGCTGATCTTTATATAGCATTACCATTTTTTGACAAAGATGGAATAATAAAGAAAGCTTATACGAGATGTTTGAAGAAAGCATATAAGAATGCAAAGTACATTTGTGATTTATGGTATCTCTTATTATCAAACATCGTTTATTCTCCGGGGCAGGTATTAATGTCAAAATGTGCATTTAATAGTACTGGCGGTTTCCCTGTGCTGGTGAATAGGGGTGCTGATGACTTTGCGTTGTTCTATAAATTGGTTTTTGGGGTCGAGAATTATCATGTTAAATTTATTCCGGAAAGTAAGTTCTTCTATAGAATTCATTCTCAACAGAACAGTAAGTTGAGTAGTACGAATACTTCTGCATGTGAATTCTTAAGTCAACTGAAGCCAATTGGATTAAAACAAACTGTGGTATATAAACAGAAAACTAGAAAATGGGCAGGATGGCTTAGTAAGTTGTTCTATATTATTTTTTTCAAAAGATCATAGCATAATGATAAAAAGAGTTTTATTTTATTCAAGCATAAAAGATAAAGAGCTGTTTTATATCCAGCAGTTCTATCGAATCGATATCCAGATTCTGGAGGGTATAGGCTACAAGGTCGTCCTTTCAAACAGAATCTCTGATGCGTGGAAGTTTTGGAGATATGATTTTGTTTTTGCCTACTTTTATCGGTACGCTTTCTTTGTAGCATTGATAGCTAGACTGTTTGGAAGGAATACATACTTCACGGGGGGGATTGACGCTTTAGATAGAAATCTTGTAACAGAAAAAGAATACAAGATTCAGAAATGGTTCTTTAAAATGTGTTACTACCTTTCTAAGAGTTGCATTATTGTCTCAAAGACAGATGATAAGAATGTTAGGGAAATAATTGACGGTAAGAAACTCTCTTATTCAGAACACACGATTGATACTCATATGTTTGCATGCGATATAAAAGAAAAAGAAAATTTGATTACAACTATAGCTTGGCAGGCAACAGAAGGGAACGTAAAACGTAAAGGTGTTGATAATGCATTGAGACTTTTTGCAAAAATGTTGCAAATAACTCAATACAAAGATTACAAGTTCTATGTGATAGGAAAGACTGGTGCTGGTACCATTTATCTGAAGCATCTCATTAAGGAACTGGGCATTGAAGAGTCGGTTGTGTTTACTGATAGTATATCAGAAGAAGAAAAGGTGGATTATTTGAAGCGGAGTAAGGTATATTTTCAACTGTCAATATTTGAAGGTTTTGGGGTTGCGGCCCTAGAAGCGCTCTGCGCGAAGAACATTGTTATTCATTCAGGTAAGGGCGGCTTAAGTAATCCTATATACAATGACGGTATATATGTAGATATAGACCAACCCTTAAAAAACATGTTTGAGCAAGTAATGGAAGGACTCAACAGATTTGACAATGTAAGGTTGGAGCAGGCACATGAGAGTGTGTGCATAAACTATGATAACGAGAGAAGAAAAGAGGATTTCAGAAGGATCATTTCGGAATAAAACTATGTATAAACATTTCTTCAAACGTTTTTTTGATTTTTGGATTTCGCTGATAGTATTGATTTGCATAAGTCCAATTTTGCTAGTCCTTACTATTTGGCTTCATTTTGCCAATAAGGGGGCTGGAGCATTCTTTTTCCAAGAGAGGCCAGGCAAGGATGGCAAGATATTCAAGGTTATCAAGTTCAAGACGATGACAGATGAACGTGACGCAGATGGTAATCTGTTGCCGGATGATGTCCGTTTGACCAACGTCGGTAAATTTGTACGTAGTACGTCAATTGATGAGTTACCCCAGTTGATCAATGTGCTGAAGGGGGATATGGCACTGATAGGGCCGCGTCCGTTATTGGTAGAGTACTTACCTTTGTATTCGCCGGAGCAAGCTAGAAGACATGAAGTAAGGCCAGGTATTACAGGGTGGGCTCAATGCCATGGTAGAAACTCAATCAGTTGGGCAGAGAAGTTTAAATTTGATGTGTGGTATGTGGATCATTGCTCGTTGTTTACAGACATTAAAGTGATTCTAATTACGATAAAGACAGTACTTATGAGAGAAGGTATTAACAGTAGTGAAAATATAACGATGCCCAAATTTAATGGTCATAATTAATAAGAGATGAAAGATATAGCAATTTTTGGAGCAGGTGGATTTGGAAGAGAATTGGCCTGCATGATTAATAGCATCAATCAAAAAGAACCAACATGGAACTTGATTGGTTACTTTGATGATGGGAAAGAAGTGGGAGAAGATTTGCAGTATGGAATTTGTTTGGGTGGAGTTGAGCATCTTAATGAATGGAAGACTCCATTGTCCGTTGTTATGGCTATCGGAGCCCCCAAGGTTTTAAGAATCGTTGTCGAAAAAATTAAAAATTCCAATATTGATTTCCCTAATATTATTGCACCCAACGTTGTTTTGCTTGATAAAAGTACGCTGGTTATGGGAAAGGGGAATGTCATATTTCCAAATTCTCTTATCAGCTGCAATGTGAAGATGGGAGATTTTAATTTGCTGAATGTGTACACTCAGATGGGGCATGAAAGCGAGTTGGGTAACTACAATGTCATCATGCCAACAACTAATATCTCTGGTGGTGTAGTTATCGGAGATGCAAATCTGTTCGGAGTTAAGTCAACGGTGCTTCAGTATAAGAAGGTAGAAAACGAGGTTATTCTTTCTCCTGGTTCCGTTCTTTCGCGTACAGCTAAAGAAGGTAAAATTTATATGGGCAATCCTGCTAAAATATTTATGTAATTATGCTTGATTCTTTTAAGTTCCATCATATAGGAGTTGCTGTAAAAGACTTAGATTCTACCGCCACTGTATATGAACAGGGTGGTTACAAGCGTTCTGCATCCATCTTTGATCCTATTCAGAACGTGAACATCTGCTGGCTTAGCAAAGAGGGAATGCCTACGGTAGAACTTCTTGCTCCTGTAGATGAGAAATCACCAGTGAACAAAACTCTGGAGAAGAATGGCGTTACGCCTTATCATACCTGCTATGTGGTGGATAATATTGAGGAAGCGGTAGCGCAACTCAGAAAGCAAAAGTACGTGATGGTAAGCAAACCTGCTGAGGCAGTGGCTTTCTGCGGCAGCAGGGTTTGCTTCCTGTTTAATAAGAACGTGGGGCTGATAGAACTTGTTGAAGCTCCAGCAAATATTATAGAATGAGCTTATTCGTTTTTAAAAACAATACCGTAGAGAGATTCTTCCCGAAAGACTATGCCTTTTCGGGATATGATGACATATCCTTTGTGCCGGTAGATGCTAATGGTTATGTTTGGTTCTATCAGGCACCTGTTGGCTACAACCGTGAGGCTTCTGTAGAGGAAATACAGGGCTACCAACAGAAGTTTAACTTTGTTCTTGCTCAAATAGATGCCAACAAGACCGTGATTGCCCTCACGATGGAGGATATTTATGCAGTACCCTTCACAGAGGATGATTATGCACTCCGTACAGCCATAGAGCAGTACAATGCTGCCTTGTTTGAAGCAGAGAAGGCCAACTCTAACTTGAAGGTGATTGACTACTCTGAGTTTACCAAGAATTATCCTGTGGCTGACCTCTTTGACTGGAAGTTCTACTTCATCAGCCAGATGGGTATCAATCCCAAGTTGACCAAGGATTTCCAAGCTTGGTGGAACCGCAAGTTGGAAAGCATTGCCTTGAAGCGCAAGAAATGTATTGTGTTGGATTTGGACAACACCCTGTGGGGTGGTGTACTTGGTGAGGATGGCATCAGTGGCATCAAGATAGGTGGTGACTATCCAGGTAAAGCCTTTGCTTTCTTCCAGAAGTCATTGCTCCAGTTGTCTAAAGCCGGTGTAATCCTTACCGTTTGCTCCAAGAATAATGAGGCAGATGTGCTGGAAGCCTGGGAGAAGAATCCGTTCATGGTGCTGAAGAAAGAGCACTTTGCTGCTTACCGCATCAATTGGACGGACAAGGCTACCAACATCAAGGAGCTGGCTGAAGAACTGAACATTGGTTTGGATAGTTTTGTTTTTGTGGATGACAACCCCACAGAGCGGGAACTGATTAAGCAGATGCTCCCTATAGTGAGCGTGCCAGAATTTCCTGCACAGCCTTACGAACTGCCTGTATTCTTCAAGAAATTGGTGAATGATTTCTTCAAGGTATATTCTATTACCGATGAGGATAAGAAGAAAACGGAGCAATACAAAGCAAATGCAGCTCGTGCTCAAGCACAAAACTCATTTACTGACTTTGGCGCATTTTTGGAGAGCCTTGATATTAAGATTATCATTGAGGCTGCTAACGAGTTCAACATTCCCCGTATTGCCCAGATGACACAAAAGACCAACCAGTTTAACTTGACCACTAAGCGTTATACCGATGCTGACGTGAAAGGTTTCTTGGCTGATGGCTGGAAGATCTGGTGTATCAGTGTGGCTGATAGGTTTGGTGACAATGGCATTACCGGTTGCATTATGGTAAATGGTGATACCATTGATACCTTCTTGTTGAGTTGTCGTATCTTGGGTAAGGGTATTGAGAAAGCCTTTATCAAGAAAATATTGACAATGATGAAAGAGGGTGGTCAGGAAAACGTCAAGGCTGCATATTTGCCAACTGCAAAAAATGCACAGGTTGCAGATTTCTATGACCGCTGCGGATTCCATTGTGTGGAAGAAAATGCAGATGGAAGCAAGGAATATGCGATGGATTTGAATAGTGCTAATTTAGAAATTGAAAAATATTATCACATAAATATGAAATAGTTATGGAAGAAAAAGTTTTAGAAATCTTGAAAGATCTTTTTGAGTTAGATACCGTTGATGAGACTTGTTCACAGGAGACTTGTGAGAATTGGGACTCTATGGGACAATTGAACCTTGTTGTGGAACTCGAAAGTGAGTTTGATGTTAGTTTTGAACCAGAAGAGATTAACCAAATGAAGTCATTCAGCGATATTATTCGTATCCTGAAAACAAAACTCGCTTAATAAAGAATGAATATTATCTTTCTGACTTTAGTTAGAATAACTAATATTGAGGAGCGACATATATATAATGACCTCATGCGAAAGTTTCGCGATGAGGGTCATCAATTATACATAGTTACTCCTTGTGAAAGAAGGTATGGTCTTGAGACAAGCTTAACAGATAATAATGGAGTACATATTCTGAATGTAAAGACACTAAATATACAGAAGACAAACGTTGTTGAGAAGGGTATTGGAACTTTGTTATTGGAACGCGAATACAAGGCGGCCATCAAGAAGTACCTCGGAGACATTAAGTTTGATTTAATAACTTATTCCACACCACCTATCACTTTCACAAATGTTGTGAAATACCTGAAAAAGAAAAATCCACAGGCTATTACATACTTGCAATTAAAGGATATTTTCCCCCAGAATGCTGTTGATATAGGACTTTTTGGAAAGAAGAGCATATTTAACTGGTATTTCAGAAAAAAAGAGAAATCCCTTTATAAGGCTTCTGATTTTATTGGATGCATGAGTCCTGCGAATGTGGAGTTTGTGCTTAAGCATAATCCTGAGATTTCTCAGGAGCGTGTAGAAGTAGCACCAAACTCTATAGAACTTAGAGATGAGGATCCAATAATGAAAGACCCTGGTCAAAAGAAAGCTAAAAGCTATTACATCAAAAAGAAATATGATTTGCCATTAGATAAACCAATCTTTATTTATGGAGGTAATCTTGGCAAGCCTCAGGGGATAGGATATCTTGTGAAGTGTCTGGAAGCAAATAAGAACAGACAGGATTGCTATTTCGTGGTTGTAGGTTCTGGTACGGATTATAGTGTTATTGAAGACTGGTATGACAGGAATAGTGACAAAAATGTAAAACTCATGAGTTCTCTTCCAAAAGAGGACTACGATATGCTTGTAAAAAATTGCGATGTGGGACTGATTTTCCTTGACCACAGGTTTACAATTCCAAATTATCCATCTAGATTACTTAGTTACCTTGAGTATATGATGCCAGTTATCTGTGCAACAGATGTGAATACAGATATTGGATGTATTGCAGAAGAACATGGATACGGATACTGGTGTGAGAGTGTGAAACCAGAAGACTTTACTGCTCTCGTGGATAAGATGCTGGCTTCGGATAGAAAGGCAATGGGCGAAAAGGGCTACCAGTATCTAAAAGAGAATTATCTTGTAGAACATACATATAACATAATTATGTCTCATTTTTAATGAAGAATGGGAGAATTAGATACTTTTTTTGAACTGCTACAAGTAGCATTAGGAAACTGTGACGAATTGTCACGAGTTCCTTCAGCAAAAGAATGGGAAAACCTATACGACGAGTCGAAAAGACAGGCTGTAACAGGTATCATGGTCGCAGGGCTTGAAAAGTTGTCCAAGGAGCAGAGACCTAGACTCGAGTTATTACTGCAATGGATTGGGATTAGCGAACAGATTAGACAGGGTAACTTATCGCTATCGAAACATTGTAAGCAATTACAAGGAAAAGTTAGTGATCTTGATCATAATTCATCAATACTGAAGGGGCAAGGTGTTGCCCTTTACTATGATGAGTCGTTAAAAGACCTCAGGCAGTCGGGAGATATAGATATTTTTGTAGGCTGTGGACAGAAGGGTACAATGGATATAGCCCATCAGTTAGGTGTTACAGAGCCAGAATGGGACTATAAGCATTTGCACCTTGATGTGTTCGATGATGTAGAGGTAGAGATGCACTATCGTGTAGAGGTGCTGCTGAACCTATGGAAGAATTGGAGATTACAGAGTTGGTTCAAGGAGAATGATGCTTTGCTATATAGCGAGAACAGTGGTCTGACAACACCAACCACGCTATTCAATGTTTTTTATATTCTTTTGCATATTTACCGGCATTTCTTGTACGAAGGTGTAGGCTTTAGACAAATTGTTGACTACTACTTTGTGTTGAAGACATCTAACAGAGAGAATATGGATGTGAGCTGTTCTTTGGAAGCGGTTGCGAATTTCGGTTTGGATCGGTTTGCGAAGGGGCTGATGTGGGTGATGCAAGAGGCATTAGGCATGCCCCGTGAATGGATGCTTTGGGAACCTGATGAGAAAGAAGGGCGATACATACTAGAGGAGGTTATGACAGGAGGAAACTTCGGACATCATGACCAAAGGTTGACACATGATGGAGGTAAATGGAATGCAGTAAAGAGCGTATGTAAGCATAACTGGCATTTGTTGCAACATTATCCCGCTGATGTAATCTGGGCTCCCATCTGGTTCGTATGGCATAAATGCTGGAAGATTAAAACAAAGATGCTTTTAAAGATGACTGAAGGCTGATGGCTGATGGAAGAGAAATCATGGACTACGGAATCACGGAGGGAAGATGTTTGATGGCTGAAGGCTGAAGTCGGACGTAGAACCTCCCTATGGGTCAGCGACATCTTATAGTTCATGATTCACGATCAACGGTTATTTCTCAATGCGTTTGGAAATTCCGAACCGTCAACCATGAACCTTGAACTTTGATCTTTGAACTCCTAAGAACTAAAGTGACTGAGCTCTCGCCTGAGGGCGTTCATGTCATCACGGACGCGGATGAAACTGCGAGTTCCAGGTCTTATCTCATTTAGGGCGAGGATAGCAGCATCGGGGAAACGCGAGCGAAGCTCGTTGAGCAATGCTAAGAGCAATGCTCGAAGTTTCAAGTTGCAGGTTTCACGTTTCAGGGATCCGTTATACTTGATACCGATGGAACAGGTATTAAGGCGCTCGATATCTCGCGGTTTCAGGTTTCTAGTTCCAGGTTTCATGTTTCTAGTTCTTTGCTGAGCAAAGCGGCAAAGCCGAGCGTCAAGTGTCAGGTTTGCGGGGTTGCCGACATCGATAGGGTTGAGTACTTCGCCCTGGCTGTTGATAACATAGTGGTATCCGAGGTTATCAATACGGATGTTAGAAGACTTGCCACGAGATGCCTCTGGCATTGAGTCATTGATGATGATATATTTGATGTGACGCATGGAAGAAAAATTTTTTAGCATAAAAATTGTTTCGAGTTTCATAGCGGCTGCGCCGCGTTTCAAGTTTCATAGGGCTTTCGCCCGTTTCAAGGCAGCGGGGCTGCTGGTTTCAAGGCAGTAGAACTGCCAGTTTCAAGCTTCAAGTTTCATAGGCCTTGCGGCCGTTTCAAGAATTAGGCTGAAACCAGCAACATGCTGACAGGCTCTGGAACCTGAAACTTGAAACCTGAAACCAGTAACCTGCCGTCAGGCTTTGAAACCTGAAACTTGAAACCTGAAACGGGCCCCCGGCCCTATCGTATTCCCATGCAGCTGGTGGCACCCAGTGCGGTGAGGATGGCGGTGAGGATGCTGATGAGGGTCTGGATGATGAACTTCCAGATGGCCTGCTTGGAGTTACCTGCTGGCTCCTCACTTGGGATTACGGGCTCCACTTCAGGGACCACCACATTGTTAGTT
>Ga0310695_10008934_pt1 | contig 15295 bp, 9 predicted proteins | sample RumenRJG_04DNA_FD_203882 | JGI IMG/M metagenome (GOLD analysis project Ga0310695, IMG submission 203882) | Bovine rumen microbial communities from Lethbridge, Alberta, Canada - RJG_04 (v2) (version 2) | ecosystem: Host-associated > Mammals > Digestive system > Stomach > Rumen | place: Canada...
GCGACAAATACCGTCTGACCGATTTCACCTTCGAGCAAATCAGCGTGACTGACAAGAAGCAGGCCTTCGATGCTTCGCTCATCGAGAACTGTCAGGTGAAGGATGTCGTCATCAATGGCGAGAAGAAAGATTGACCAGCAGACAAACGAGAGGAACCTCTCAATAATAATAAAGGTATATGAATGAGAATATGCTTCCTATAGGTGCTGAGTTGCGCAATGGCGATTTCCGCGTGGAGCGGCAACTCGGCGCTGGCGGTTTTGGCAACACCTATGTGGTGCGTAACACCGTTTTCGATGAACGCTTCGCCATGAAGGAGTTCTTCATGAAGGGTATCAACCTGCGTGAGGGTCAGAAGGTGACGGTCAGTGTGCCCGACAATCATGTCTCCTTTGACGGACAACGTGAGAAATTCAAGAAGGAAGCCCTGCGCCTGCGCAAGTTGAAAAATCCCCACATTGTCCAGGTGCATGACCTCTTCGAGGAGAACGGTACGGTCTACTATGTGATGGACTACATCGATGGCCAGTCATTGTCCGATATCTTGAAGCAGCGCGGCAAACCTCTTACTGAGGCTGAGGTGAGGCAAATCCTCCCTCAGGTGCTGGAGGCCCTCGATACCGTTCATCAGCAGAATATCTGGCATTTGGACATCAAGCCAGGTAATATCATGATGGACAAGCAAGGTCATGCCTTCCTGATCGATTTTGGCGCCAGCAAGCAGATGCGAGGTGCCGATGGTGTGTCGCAGGCAACCTCGTCGGCCCTCTGCTATACGCCTGGCTATGCCCCCATGGAACAGGTGGAGCAGGCAATGGACAAGTTCGGTCCGTGGACTGACTTCTATGCCCTAGGTGCTACGCTGTTTACGCTACTGACCAACCAGTTGCCACCATCGTTGACAGGTATCAACGAGGAGGGTGCCTTCACCTATCCGCAGCCGGTCAGTCAGCAGATGCAGGACTTGATTAAGTGGATGATGAACCTCGGTCGCACCAAGCGTCCGCAGTCGGTGGCTCAGATCCGTCAGTACATGGAAGGTAACATGGCCACAGAGCCTGCTCGGGCTGACTCTACAGAAACGGTGGTGAGTCGCAAGACCGTCGTGGAGCAGCCGACGGCAACTGATGCCAGTCAGGCGACGGTGCTCAATCAGCAGGACCGTCAGCAGCAAGAACCGCAAGAGGTATCTACGGCTTTGAAACGAGGCTTCTGGAAACGCCTGTGGCTGGGCGATGGCGTGCGCAAGCGCAACTACCTCACCACCTTCCTTTTCTGCCTGCTCCTCTTCATTGCGTCCGTTGTATTTGTCGCTGCATTGATCATTGGTCTTCCCTACAACCTGTCGGAATGGGCTAGGGGTAACTGGTCACTCTATACTTATTCCAGTTTCCATAATCCAGGAATTCCCATCATGATCTTGGCTCTTAGCGTCTGGGTGGGTCTTCAGATTCTTATGCGTTGGAAGCGGTATGGCTTCTGGCTGATGGTTCTTATTCAGTTGCTGGCCATTATTCCCTCCATCGGTGGCGAAGAGGAGTTTTGCTGGGGATATACGTTCTTTGCACTCGTCTTCGACTTGGCCGTCTTCCTATTGATGAAATTGCCCATCCGCGTGGTGAAGGGCGAACCTCGCCGTTCCGCTTGGAAACAATGTGCCCCGTCACCCATCATTGGCAAGATTGTAGGCACGCTGGCTGTCGTGTGGATTGCTTTCATGTTGATCTTCCCCCCGATCTATGCTGCCTGTAATGGTGTCAAACGCGACTTTTTCAAGGCTGGTTACTACCAGATTCAGTGCGATTTGGGAAACTATCATAGAGCATATTATTTGGCAGAGATCTATTGCGGCTACGATTTCTACTACAATTACCTTTCAAGTTATGCAGAATATCCTTATGTCAGACCGGATAATAAGGTAAAGACATTGCGCTATTTGAGGCTTTCTCAAAGGGTGGGTGAAAATTCATGGCAAAAAGTAGATGAGTTGATCGAGAAGATAGAGAATCCTGAGCGTTTTGCTCCAACGGAACAAGGCTCAGGCTACTGATAGTTGTCAGTCAACCTTCAGTGTCAAGCGTGCCAATTTGTCAGCCCAGACAGTTTGGCACGTTTTTCGCTTTCCCTGTGGCAGAAATACGTTAAACATTCAATAAAAACAAATTAGCATTATGAACATCAAACCATTAGCAGACCGCGTGCTGGTATTGCCCGCACCGGCAGAAGAGAAGGTCGGTGGCATCATTATCCCCGACACCGCAAAAGAGAAGCCCCTTCATGGCATTGTCAAGGCCGTAGGCAAGGGTACCAAGGATGAAGAGATGATCCTCAAGGAGGGCGACGAAGTGCTCTATGGCAAGTACAGCGGCACAGAGATCGAACTCGAAGGTGAGAAATATCTGATGATGCGCCAGAGCGACGTGCTCGCAGTCATTGAGAAATAATTTTAATAACATCTCGATATATCGAAATCTCGAAATGTCGATATATCGAAAATAAAGAAAATAGAACTATGGCAAAGGAAATTAAATTCAATATTGATGCCCGCGACGCAATGAAACAGGGCGTCGACCAGTTGGCTAACGCAGTAAAGGTGACCCTCGGCCCGAAGGGTCGCAACGTGGTGATCGAGAAGAAGTTCGGTGCTCCCCAGATCACCAAGGACGGTGTCACCGTAGCCAAGGAGATTGAACTGGAGGATCACTTCGAGAACACGGGTGCACAACTCGTGAAGAGCGTGGCCTCGAAGACTGGCGACGATGCCGGCGACGGCACCACCACTGCTACCATCCTGGCACAGGCCATCGTCAGCGAAGGTCTGAAGAACGTCACCGCTGGTGCCAACCCCATGGATCTGAAGCGTGGTATCGACAAGGCTGTGAAGGCCGTCACCGAGTTCATCGCTAAGAATGCTGAGCAGGTAGGCGACAACTACGACAAGATTGAGCAGGTGGCTACCGTCTCTGCCAACAACGACAAGGAGATTGGCGAACTGCTGGCTGAGGCTATGCGTAAGGTATCCAAGGATGGTGTCATCACCATCGAGGAGTCGAAGAGCCGTGACACCCATATCGGTGTGGTCGAGGGTATGCAGTTCGACCGTGGCTATCTCTCAGCCTATTTCGTGACTGACTCTGAGAAGATGGAGTGCGCTATGGAGAGCCCATATATCCTTATCTACGACAAGAAGATCTCTAACATCAAGGAGTTCCTGCCTATCCTGCAGCCTGCTGCTGAGAGTGGCCGTCCCTTGCTGATCATCGCTGAGGATGTTGACTCTGAGGCTCTGACCACGCTGGTTGTCAACCGTCTGCGTGGCGGCTTGAAGATCTGCGCCGTCAAGGCTCCTGGCTTCGGCGACCGTCGCAAGGCCATGCTCGAGGATATCGCCGTGCTGACTGGCGGTACCGTCATCAGCGAGGAGAAGGGTCTGAAACTGGAGCAGGCTACGCTCGAGATGCTGGGCACCTGTGAGAAACTTACCGTCACCAAGGACAACACCACCATCGTCAATGGTGCTGGCGACGGCCAGGCCATCAAGGACCGCATCAACCAGATTAAGGCTGAGATCGAGAATACCACCTCTTCCTACGACAAGGAGAAACTGCAGGAGCGTCTTGCCAAATTGTCAGGCGGCGTGGCAGTACTCTATGTCGGTGCCAACAGCGAGGTGGAGATGAAGGAGAAGAAGGACCGTGTGGACGATGCCCTGTGTGCTACCCGCGCTGCCATCGAAGAGGGTGTCGTAGCCGGTGGTGGTACCACCTATATCCGTGCACTTGAGGCTCTGGCCGAAGTGAAGGGCGACAATGCCGACGAGCAGACTGGTATCAACATCATCAAGCGTGCCATCGAGGAGCCTCTGCGCCAGATTGTCACCAACGCTGGTGGCGAGGGTGCCGTCGTAGTTCAGAAGGTTCGCGAGGGCAAGGGCGACTTCGGCTACAATGCCCGTACCGATGTCTACGAGGACCTGCGCGAGGCTGGTGTCATCGATCCTGCCAAGGTGGCCCGTGTGGCTTTGGAGAATGCCGCTTCTATCGCCGGTATGTTCCTCACCACCGAGTGTCTCATCTGCGACAAGCCCGAGAAGGAGCCTGCCATGCCGATGGGTGGCGCACCAGGCATGGGTGGCATGATGTAAAAATAGTAATCCCAACTCAAGAATCGCTATCATCCATTGGTAGCGATTCTTTTTTTGTTCCCTCACGCATGTTCTGCTGTTGGGCGAGACACAGAATCTGTCCCCGCAGGTCTATCCTCCATCCACCATCCTCCATCCATCATCAACCATGAATAATGCCTGTTAACACCCTGCAGGAACAGCGGCCCTCTGACAACGAATTGTTTCTCTGAGTTGAAGAGATATAGCCTTTAAAAGTAAAACAACTTGTTTTACCTTCGTTAAGATGCCTTCTAACACAGTAAGGAATGCCTGCAACAAAGGTAAAACAAGTTGTTTTACTGTGAATGAAGTCGTTATGAAGTCAATATGAGGTCGTTATGATGTTAATATGATGTCATCGTAGCACTTAACTAACTGGTTATAAACAGATTAAATAAAATTATGATGTCAAATAGAAAAATGTTGTTTAAAAAAATAAAACGCAAAAGTATCATAACGATGTCGCCCTCAGAAAGAATGGATATAAAAACAATAAGGCCTTGACGAAATGTAACGATACGACGGGTTTTGTATGCAAAATGTTATCAAAAGGAAAGGGAAAGTGTTTGTTGGCTTTGCAAAGTGTTAGGAAGTTGAATTTTTAACAATCAAAAAGAAAACGGGTGGATGGCTGTTTATGCAGATTGTATTACTTTTGCCGCGAAATTCGGCAAGACTGCTCACGCAGCCCTTCCCATTGAAAACAATAAAAAATAATAAAAAGAAAAGTTATGAAGGCTTTAAAGGTAAAAAGACGTTGGATAATCCTGATGACGGCGATGACGCTGATAGCCGTGGCGGGATTGGCGGTAGGAGAACCGTCGTTCGAGTGTGACTGGTCGGTGATCTCGGCTGCCGATGTGGCTTGGCTGATTACGGCCACTATTTTTGTGCTGATGATGACCCCCGGACTGTCGTTCTTCTATGGCGGCATGGTGGGTGCGAAGAACGTCATCTCGACGATGTTGCAGTCGTTCATCGCTATGGGACTGATTTCGGTGCTGTGGGTGGTGGTCGGTTTCTCGCTGTGCTTTGGCGACGACATCGGCGGTGTGATTGGCAACCCACTGACGTTCCTGATGTTCCAGAACGTGGGTGCCGAGGTCTATACCACGCCGGCAGGAAACGTGTTGGGCGGTGCGACGATACCGCTGGCACTGTTCGCCCTGTTCCAGATGAAGTTCGCCATCATCACCCCGTCGCTGATTACGGGTTCGTTTGCTGAGCGCGTCAGGTTCTCGGCGTATATGTTCTTCATGATGTTCTTTTTCTTCATCATCTACTGTCCGCTGGCTCACATGACGTGGCACCCCGAGGGACTGTTCATGAAGTGGGGCGTCATCGACTTCGCCGGTGGTATCGTGGTACACGCGTCGAGCGGTGTGGCAGCGTTGGCAGGTGCCATCTATCTGGGACGACGCAAGGCTGAGACGCGCAAGAGTGAACCCGCCAACATCCCCTTTGTACTGCTGGGTGCCGCCATGCTGTGGCTGGGATGGTTTGGTTTCAATGCGGGCTCGTCGCTACACGCCGACGGTCAGGCCATCAAGGCGTTCCTGAACACCAACACTGCCTCGGCAACGGCCATGATGACGTGGATATTCTTTGACTGTCTGCGCGGCAGAAAGCCGTCGGCCATGGGTGCCGCCGTGGGTTGCGTGGTCGGTCTGGTGGCCATCACGCCATCGGCAGGCTATGTCACCGTGGGCCAGAGCATTTTCATTGCTTTCGTCATCACGCTGATTTGTAACATTGCCGTCTATTGGCGTTCGCACTCCAAAATCGACGACGCCCTTGATGTGTTCCCGACGCACGGCACGGGTGGTATCTTCGGCACCGTGCTGACGGGTATCTTCATTCAGGAGGGACTCATCGCCGGCACGTGGGATGGTTTCGTCATCTTCCTCTATCATCTGCTGGCCATCGTCATCGTCTTCGGCTATACTTTCGCCATGAGTTGGCTGGGATATAAACTCATCGACAGCCTGATTCCCATGCGTGTGTCGGAGTACAGTGAAAAGGTGGGCCTCGACTTCTCGCAGCACGACGAGCACTACGGACTGGCGCACATCGGTGAACGCGAACTGGCGGAGTATGAGGAGCATATCCGTGAGAAGAACAAATAAACGATGCCGATTGCGGCGCGTGTGATTTGTCACCTCTGCTTTGCAAATATATGGTTGTTGTTTTTTGTGTGTCTCATTAGGCAACAGGGACTGGCACCTGTCTCATAAGGATGTCTGAGGGGTGGATGTCATAGGGACAGATAACTGACACCTCTTCCTTAGAATCTGTTCCGGCCTTGCCGCCTGAGCACCTACAAGAAAAAGAGAATGAGCGAAGAACCTGCGGTCGCTGTTCTTTTAGTCGCTTCGCTTTCTTGCGTCCAACTGGTAGCAAGCGTCTCGCCATGCTCGTCTCGCGGTTGCTTGCCCCAGCCAGAACTACGACATCAAACTAATTGTGTAATATCTTCATTATTAGAAATAGTGTGCGCTTGCAGAGGGCTACCTATACTTACTGTCGACCAGTTCCGAAGCAATTGAAACACTGTTTGCTTCCTCTACATGAGCCACAGTCTATCCATGACTTGGTGTTGCTTCCTGTATAATAACCCGTATCTCGCCATTCTCCACCAGTACCTCCGCAACTCGTACATATTCCTGACCCACCACATATACGACAAGTATTATAATTGCTGTTGTTGGGATTGTTGTAACGGGAATCGTTGCCAGGGACAGGTTGTGTTATTTGGGGAGGGGCCATCCTGTTAAGAATATTTGTAGTTTCATCAAAGCGTTTTTTGAAAACGTCATATTCATCTTTCGTGGCGCGGAGGTCAAACAACTGCTCCCCCATTCCACCAAACGAACAATAAAGAGCGACCCACGATAAATCACGTGCAAGTTTACAGCGGTACGAATTCATATAAATCTGCTTGTTGAATTCGAAACAATCCTGTTGAATATTCATTGGAGCCAAAGCCATTGTATAAAAGGCTAAGGGAGACACACAAATGGTATAACTTGTACCAATCGGCAAATTACAAATACCCATATAAAATTCGATGACCGTTCCATCCTTGGACGATTTAAAGTACAAAGGATTGGTATATGGAATTTCTGGAGGCGTACTATAGAAATGCCTGTTTGATGAAGATAGAGGGATGTTTGAAGGAGAATATGTACTTTGCTGATTTGAATTATTTGCCCTTTTTTGTGCTTCGGCAAGTTTCTTTTTAAGTTCTTTGACCTTGTTTTTTGCCCCAAGAATAGCAAATTTATCTTTAATAGAACTACTGTTCATTTGATTGACTGCTGCCAAATCTTCTTCCGCAATAGTCAGTTCACGTTTAATTTGCTCAATCTCATTGTTTTGAGCATACAGTGTCAGAGGAGACAACAGCAACAGTACTAATACTAACTTCTTCATTGCTTTATGTTTTATTTTCGTGTGGCAAAGGTACGAATAAGCGAGGACAAAACAAAATAAATTGGCATTTATTTTGGTTATTGATGTTCAAAGTTTCTATTGAGCCGTGGTCGAAAGAATATTGGGGGTTCAGAAAGTCTCCCCCTCATATCTAAGTCCCCCTAGGGGGGACAGATATAAGAGGGGGGCGAGACTTCTGAAGGGGGCCGGCAGATAGACGGTGAGACTAGCCATGAACAGACTGACGGGCATGCTTTTGTAATCTCAACCTTACAAAAGCGCATGGGATGTTTAGTGAGTGTCTCATTTCCTTTGATTTATGTCAATTAACTTCGTTTTTTGATAAAAAACTCTTGCAGGGAATATGAATAATGCTTAACTTTGCACTCAGAAACGATATTTTTTTGATTTGTTTTAGTAGATTAGTTTTTAAGTAGTTTGTTTTTGGAGCCGCGTGTCGTGAGACACCCGGCTTTTTCTTTGCTTTTTCTTTGGTGTTTTCGCAGAAAAGCAGTAATTTTGTCGGCAGTTATGAATTGGAAGTTTATATTGAGTTGGGGCATCAAGTTCGCCTTGTGCACCTTTGTATATAGTTGGGCAGCCGGTTTCACCAATAGCGCATGGTGGGCGTTTGCCATGGCTTTGGGGTTCCTGATCATCATCGCCATCCTCGAGGGTTATGTGATAGACTGGATAGAGAAACTGAAGGAACGAAAGGGTCACGCTCAATGAAACGTCTGCTGCTCGTATTGTCACTCCTCGTCTCCCTTTTTTCGTTTTGCCCTGTGGCAGCACAAATACAGGGAGCCTTGCAGTCGTATAACGACGGCAAGCAGAACGGGGTGCGCACGCAGCAATACTATCCCGAGGGTGGTGCCTTTGTCTGTGAGAACGGCACCAACCGCTTCACCCGTGCCCTCTATGGCAGTCATAGCGACTGGCGACTGGAGACCAGCGACCGTCCAGTGTTTGCCGTGGTGAAGAAGAGCCATCATCGCAACCTGCGCTTTGTGGTCAATGGCGTGCCGCTCGATTCTGTCGCTACATGCAAGGCCTGGTATCGCAACGGTAGCCGTCATTATCTTCTGGCGGATAAGCGGTGGAAGTGGCTGCTGGAGGTGGCTGTCGTGGCATTGCCCCATGAGGAAGGGGCTGTGTTCGCCTTCTCGAAAAGTGCGTCGTGCACAGACCTTGAGGCTATCGACGAAAGATTGAGCGTCAAGGTGCTGACAGCCCCCATAGCCCGTCCTAAACTGCAGCGTAATGGTGACATCGGCGTTGATCCCCCTGGGGTGTTCGAGCCATCGCCAAACGGTGAGGTCAAGGTGGATGCAGCCATCGAGGGAGAAGACGGGAGCATGGCCTATGTCGTTGTGAAACTCGATGAGGTCGAGGATATGCCTTTCCGTGAGGCCGACAGTCTGTGCTGGACGTCCATGTCCTACTTCAAGGAACTGGCATCGCGCGTCCAGTTCAAGACCCCCAATCCCTATATTAATACCCTTGGTGGGGCCCTGGTGCTGGCCGCCGATGGCGACTGGGATGGGAAGACGTGGCTGCACGGCTGCATCGGGTGGCGCATGCCGCTGGCAGGCTGGCGGGCTGCATACGCTGGTGACGTGTTGGGATGGAACGACCGTGCCGTCTCGCATTTCGATGCCTATGCCAAGAGTCAGGTGACCGCCGTAGAACCCACCATCGCCCATCCCTCGCAGGATGAGAAGATGAATATGGCACGTGCGGAAAAGAAATGGGGCACGCAGATGTACTCCAACGGCTATATCTGTCGCAACCCTGAGCGAAACGACCAGATGCACCACTACGACATGAACCTAAACTACATGGACGAGTTGCTCTGGCATTTCCAGTATGATGCCGACACGGCCTATATGCGACAGATGTGGCCCGTCATCAAGAGCCATCTGGCCTGGGAGAAGCGCAACTACGACCCAGACGGCGATCACCTCTACGATGCTTACTGCTGCATCTGGGCTTCGGATGCCCTATATTATAGTGGAGGGGCCGTGACCCACTCGTCAGCCTACAACTATCGAGGTAATAAACTGGCAGCACGCATTGCCGAGATCCTCGGCGAGGATGGCAAACCCTACCGCGATGAGGCCGAGGCCATCCTGAAGGCGATGAATGATCGATTGTGGGTAAAGGGCGTATGGGCTGAGTATCAGGATGCGATGGGTTTGAAGCGCAAGCATGAGTCGCCTGCCGTATGGAGCATCTATACCCCCATCGACTGTGGTGCCTGCTCGCCCGAACAGGCTTGGCAGGCCACCGACTGGGTTAACCGCCATATTCCCCACATCCCCTTGCCAACAGCCAAAAGCCAACAGCCAATAGCCAACAGCCAACAGTTGTACACTATTGCCACTTCCAACTGGATGCCCTATTCCTGGAGCATCAACAATGTGGCCAATGCCGAGGTATGGCACATGGCGCTGGCCTTTTTCGAGGCTGGACGAAGCGACGAAGGCTACAGTCTGATGATGGCTAACATCCTGGATAACATGTACTACGGACAGTCGCCTGCCAACTTCGGACAGTTGAGTTTCTACGATGCGGCCCGTGGTGAGTGCTATCGCGACTTCGGCGATTGCATCGGCATTGCCTCGCGCACCCTCATCCAGGGCTTCTTTGGCATCATCCCCCAGGCACTCGACGGCAAGTGCCTCATACAGCCAGGCTTCCCCTGTGAGTGGGACAGCGTGGAGGTGAGGACACCCTATCTATATTATAAGTACACGCGTAAGGAAGGCAAGGACCGCTATGAGATCACCCAGCACTTCCGTCAGCCGCTGACCATTGTCGTGTCGCAGAGTCTGGGTGACGGCACGTGGCGCAGCACGACGGGCAGCAACGAGGAACATCAGGTGATAGAGGTGCCGAGCGTGATACGCCCCAAGTCGCATGCCGTAGAAGAGACGGAAGAGACTGTCGCTGAGGGACTTGACGAGCCTGATCTGTCGAAGCCGTTCCGTCAGCAGAACATCGCCCGTCATTTCAATGCCGAAGTGGACGACATCTTCAAGAATGCCTATCGCTCACCCCGTCCGCAGACCACCACCCTGCAGATTCCCCTGCAGGGAGTGGGGGAGTGGTGTCACCCGCAGTACACGCCAGAGATCAACGACTCCGTGTTCCGCACCTTGATACAAAAGAATCAGATGACGGTGGCCGGCGTGCCTTTCCTTACTCCCAAAGTAGGGCGTAATATCGTCTATACATCGCTGTGGGATAACTACCCCGACAGCGTCACCATACCCCTCAAGGGCAAGGCCTCCAGCATCTATCTGCTGATGGCGGGCTCGACCAACCACATGCAGAGCCGCATAGACAACGGACTGGTCATCGCCACCTATAAGGACGGCACGCGTGACACCCTGCGACTGCGCAATCCGGAGAACTGGTGTCCCATCGAACAGGACTACTACGTCGATGGCAAGGCCTTCCGTACAGCCCCGTTGCGACCTTATCGCATCTGTCTGGGTACGGGTACCGTGAGTCGCGATTTGGGCGAGGCCCTGAACATCAAGGGCGTCTATGGTCGTGAGATACCTGGCGGAGCCGCTCAGATGCTCCGCATGCCGACCGATGCCCGTAAGACGCTGAAGTCGCTCACCGTAAGGACGCTTTCCAACGACGTGGTTATCGGCTTGATGGGTGTGACGATGCAGTAAAAGAATGAAAAATTGAAAAATAAAAAATAGAAGATGGAACAATTACTGAGATTGTATAAAGAGTGGAGCGGCAACGAACCCCAGCATACCGAGAAGTTGCCTGGAGCCGGCAGCAATCGTGTCTACTACCGAATGACCGACAGCCAGGGGAAGAGCGTCATCGGGTGCATCGGCACCAGTCGCGACGAGAACCACGCGTTCGTCTATCTGGCACGTCACTTCACGATGCGCAAACTGCCTGTGCCCAACGTGCTGGCTGTCAGCGACGACGGCCTCCGCTATCTGCAGACAGACCTGGGATCGGTATCGCTGTTTGATGCCATCCGTGGCGGACGCGAGGCTGGTGGGCGCTATACCCTGGCTGAGCAGGAGTTGCTGAAGCGTACCATTCGTGAATTGCCGAATATCCAGATTCGTGGTGCACGCGAACTCGACTTCTCCAATTGCTATCCGCAGCCCGCTTTCGATACCGACTCCGTGCTCTTCGACCTCAACTATTTCAAGTATTGCTTCCTGAAAGCCACCGAACTCGACTTCCACGAGTTGAAACTGGAGGCCGACTTCCGCTTGCTGGCCAAGGACCTGACTGCTGCTGACGATACGGAATGCTTCCTGTATCGTGACTTCCAGGCACGCAACGTCATGCTGAGCCAAGAGCCAACAGACAATGGCCAAGAGCCAAATGCCAACAGCCAACAGCCCTATTTCATCGATTTCCAGGGCGGTCGCCGAGGTCCCATCTATTACGATCTGGCATCGTTCCTGTGGCAGGCATCGGCCAAGTATCCTGATAAACTGCGCAAGGAACTGCTTGACGAGTATTATGATGCTGCCCAGCAATTCATGGAGATGCCCAAGCGCGAGCAGTTTGATGCCCGCCTGATGCTGTTTGTGTTCTTCAGGATCATGCAGGTGCTGGGAGCCTATGGCTTCCGCGGCTATTTCGAGCGCAAGCAGCATTTCATCAGCAGCATTCCCCCTGCCATCCAGAACCTGCGCGAACTGCTTCAGGGCAACGACTTCCATTATCCCTATCTCGTCTCCCTGCTGACACGCCTGACCGAACTGCCACAGTTCCAGAAGATAGAGACGGTGGCGCCTCGTGCCGACGGCTACAAGATCACCGACCTCAACCCGTACAAGCCCCATCCTCAGGACGGTCCTGCTACCTTCTCGAAGTACGATGCCCAGGGCCCGCTGGTGGTCAAGGTGTTCAGTTTCTCCTACCGCAAGGGTATTCCTGACGATGAGAGCGGCAATGGCGGCGGCTATGTGTTCGACTGCCGCTCGACCCACAACCCAGGCCGCTATGAGCCGTACAAGCAACTCACGGGTCTCGACGAGCCTGTCATCCGCTTTCTGGAGGACGATGGCGAGATACTCACCTTCCTCGACTCCATCTACCGTCTAGCCGATGCCCATGTGGAGCGCTACATGCAGCGTGGTTTCACCTCACTCATGTTCTGCTTCGGATGTACTGGCGGTCAGCATCGCTCCGTCTATTGTGCCCAGCACCTGGCTGAGCATATCCATCAGAAGTTCGGTATCGAGGTGCGCATCTGCCACCGTGAACAAAATATCACCCAAACACTTCATTGAGTGCTTGGGTGATTTTTTTTGGAAAGAAATTGTTATATCACAAAGCGTTCTTTTTTAAGAAACGAATTTCTCTAATTATATCTAATTTGGCCCACGTAATCGCTTTAGCGCTTTTACAAAGCGTAGCGACTAAAAGAATTTAATTAATAAAATTTTAAATAATAATTAGGTTCGCTCGGCTTTGCCGCTTGCCGCTCGGCTCTGCCGCTTTCACTAAGCGAAGCGACTGAAAGAACCATAGGGACGCAAGAATTCGTGGAAAAAATTAGGGTCAATTAGGATAATTCGTTTCTAGAAAAAAAGGACAATTCGTTTCTGAGAAAAACATATTCGTTTCTAAAAAAACAAGATATAATTCGTTTCTAAAGACCAATTTGGTTTTATCACAATTCTTTTCTTACTTCATCACGATCTTCTTCCCGTTCTGGATATATACTCGGCCAGCCTTAGGCGTCGTCACCTTGTTGCCCATCAGGTCGTAGAGTTGGCCATTGGCTGCAGGCTGTTGGCTGATGGCGATGTCTTCAATACCATTGGTCTCGCCAATGACAGCCTCGATGGCGATAGACTTGCAGGCGGTGGGGGTGAAGACGAGTTCGCTGCCTTCATACTCCTTGGTGCTCTTGCTGCCCGATGTGGGCGTGGTGACGACCTTCCAGCCTGTTACCACCTTACCCTCGGGGGCTGTAGCCGCGATGGTCAACTGACGGTTGGGGAAGAACTTTCCGTCGAAGGTGCCCTTTGAGAGCAGGATGTCGTTGACGCTGACGGTCTCAGGCATATCGGTAACACCCTTGTTGATGGTCACAGGGAAGGCGGTGCCCAGGCTCCACTTGTTGCCGATGTGCTTGTAGAACTGCTCAGGACGGCCATTGGCCCAGTTCTTGGCATCGTTGAATTTGTTGGTAATGTCCTGACGGTTGTCGGGTTGCCACCACCAGCCACCGCCAGAGTTATACTTGTCACGATGGGCCACGAATTCCTCCATCGCCTCAGCCTTGATGAGGTCTATCGTTTCGCCAGTACCCTTGCCGTTCATGAAGTCGCCCATATAGACGCAGCACTTGTCGATGAACATATTCAGGATGTCGGGGTCTTCCAGCATGTTCTTGATGAGGCGGGTGGCAGGCTCCGTGAACGCCCATTTGTCGCTGGGGTAGTTGCTGGGGTTGTAGAGCAGGTCGATGGTGTTGTAGGTATTCTGACGGCCATACAGTCCCAGTCCGAAGTCGGTATCCTTCACGATGACGCGCCATCTCTTGGGCAGCCCCGATTTCGTGTCGTCATCATTAGGACGCCAGAACACAAGGTTGTTGCCAGGGAAGTCGATGTTCCCGTAGAACAGGTTCATCACCACGAGGTTCAGGTATTCGCTGACATCCATCCACTCCTCGTATTCAGCCAGGGTGTGGCCTTTTTGGCTGTAGAAGGTCTTGAAGGCATCGTAGAAGTCGGCAGTGCCTTCCTTCAGTTCCTCTTCAAACATATCCACATTGTTGATCTGCTCGTGCGCGATCTCCACCATGTCTATGTCCTCCAGTCCGTCGTAGTTGCTGTAGATGTTGTCGGCATTGGAACGCTCGCGGATATTGAGCATACCCATGTATTCGCCGTTGATGTAGAGCACGGCCGAGTGACCAGCCTGCCAGTCCAGGTCAACATGGCTGGCCATCGTGCGCTGGATGATGAGGTCGCGGAAATAGAGGTCGCCGAAGTCGTTGCCGCCGTCGCGCAGGGAGAATGCCTTGAACTCAGTAACCTCTGGCTTCTGGTCAGGGAAGAACTCGTAGGAGAAACGCTTGTGGTCGGGGTTGAAGCGCTTGTTGGCATAGAAGACCATCGACTTGAGGGCGTTTGAGCGCGACTGACCACCCTGTATGCGTGTCTCGCTGAGTTGGTTGAAGGTGCTCTCCTCGCCTTCGGCGGTGAAGAACTCGATGTTGACGGGGCGACGCCAGTCGTGGGTCTTCTTGTCTTCCTTGCTGTTGTTGTTGGCAAACAGTCCGATCTTCGAATCGTTCAGATACTTGTCGTTGGTCTGCACAGAGAAGATGGGGATGGTCATCGTCCTGGGGTGGAAGATGTACGACTGGGCCGTGCTGACAGGCGAGAGCCAGCCCTCGCAGAACACCTTGGCGCGAATCACCGTCGTCTTGCTGATGGAGATGGCACTTGTGTACTTCGTGCTGGTGGTCGTGGGCTCGCTGCCGTCGGTGGTGTAGCGGATGACAGCACCCTCTGGGGCACCTTCGGGCAGGGAGAGCCTGAGCCTGACGTTCGAGTTGCCCACGCGGCCTTTTTTACTGAAGACGGGAGCACCCAGGATGTGGTCTCCGTCACAAATCTCACCCGTGTTGGCCTTGCCTGCCGTGGGGGTGAGTTGGTAGCCCCACTCGTCGGCACCGTC
>Ga0310695_10008935_pt1 | contig 15295 bp, 10 predicted proteins | sample RumenRJG_04DNA_FD_203882 | JGI IMG/M metagenome (GOLD analysis project Ga0310695, IMG submission 203882) | Bovine rumen microbial communities from Lethbridge, Alberta, Canada - RJG_04 (v2) (version 2) | ecosystem: Host-associated > Mammals > Digestive system > Stomach > Rumen | place: Canada...
CAGAACCCTTTCCAGAGCCTTTTCCGACAGCAGCCGCGATTTCAAGCTCAAACTGTGAATAAGGATCGTTCGAATCATGGCCATAAGGATCATTGTAAACTATAGAAATTGACGGAGAGAAGAAGAATGGGAAAATCTCATTTTTGTCATAATCCAGTGAAGGCGCATTAATAATATTTGTATACGAATGAGCCGTACCAGCACCAAACCTTAACGACAGCTCGTAAATGTTTCGTGTGGTACCGCGAGGTTTCTGACGGAGCATAGCCTGAGTCAGCATACGTGTAGGGTTGATTGCAAAGCCGAGAATACTTGAAATCTCATCAGCATTCAAAGAAAGGCGGTAAAGCATCTCACCCATCGCGAACGAGCCGACTGAAGTATAAATCATGTCATTTGTCGAAGGAGCATTTGTCTCACACAAATATTCCCAGAAGCTTGAGCCAATCAAGGTAACACCAAAAGATTCAAGCTGATTGAGGTTTGAGTTTCGGGCAGCCGTATAATAGATATTTCCCTGATAAGGATGAAGAACAAAGTTCGTCCAATACCAGTCGCGGTCATACATCATCTCGCGCTCCCAGAAATGATCCCAAACATCAGGACCAACCTGAGCCCAGCCCGACCCCAAAATAAAACGGTTATATGAAGCAAGACCTACGTTAAAGAAAAGCACGCCTGTAAAAGCCGTGAGCCAGTGTTTTTTTCCGTCATTTTCATGAAGCCAGCCAGAACTTTCAGAACCAGACTCCGATACTGAAAAAGTTATATCAGAGGAAGAAGTGGAATCAGAATCCTGTGCAAAAGCAACATGATTAATGAACAAAATACAAAGAAGCAATACTGATAAAATTCTTTTCATTTTCGATTTCCGTTTGAGTTTTAGTTTTCAAATTTTTTGATAATGATACAGCCGTTGTGTCCGCCAAATCCAAGTGATGCGCTTGCGGCAACTTTTACATCGCAAGCAATACCATTGTTCGGAGTGTAGTCCAAGTCACAGCCGCCCTCAACATCTTGATTTTCGATATTGATTGTAGGCGGAATAAAGCCCTCGTTGATTGCCTTTACGCAGAAAAGAGCTTCGATTGCACCAGCAGCTCCAACCAAGTGGCCAGTCATGCTCTTTGTTGAAGAAATGTGTATCTTGCGAGCATTTTCTTCGCCCAAAGCCACTTTGAGCATGGCAGTCTCGCCGGAATCATTCGCATGTGTCGAAGTGCCGTGAGCGTTGTAGTACTGGATTTCGTTCGGAGCAATGCCCGCGTCTTCAAGGGCAAGCTTAACAGCCTTTGCAGCCCCGCTTCCGTCTGGCAAAGGAGCCGTGATGTGATATCCGTCACAGCTAGAGCCGAATCCCGCGACCTCAGCGTAGATTTTTGCGCCGCGAGCCTTTGCATGCTCATATTCTTCAAGCATGAACATAGCAGAACCTTCTGCCATTACAAAACCGTCACGGTCGCGGTCAAAAGGACGGCTTGCCTTTTCTGGAGTGTCATTGAATTTTGAGGCAAGAGCCTGCAATTTTACGAATGTGGCGATACTGAACTCAGTGATTGCGGCTTCAGTTCCACCGGCGAGCATTACATCAGCCCTGCCTGAGCGAATCAAATCTGTAGCAAGACCAAGCGAATCTGTTCCAGAAGCACAAGCCGTGTTGATTGTCCACGAAAGCCCCTGGAAGCCATAATAAATGTTTACGTTTGCAGCCGCCTCGTTTGAAATCATGAGAGGTGTTGTGAGTGGAGGGAGCCTGTCCGGGCCAGCAGCAGGATCGCAGAATTTGTTGAAGCCAGCCTCCGTAGCCTCGATTCCGCCGAGACAGTTACCGACCATTACGCCCATTTTTTCAGCTTTGAGAGCCTCCGGAGTGTAGCCAGAATCAGAAATTGCCTGTGCGCTTGCCGCAAGACAGAATTTTGAAAAACGAGCCATTTTTCGAGTGGCTTTTGAATCAATTCCATATTTTGTAATGTCAAAATCTTTTACTTCTGCAGCAACTTTTACAGGAAGGCGGCTTGAATCAAAAAGAGTGATATTAGTGATTCCGCATCGACCGTTCTTTACGCTATCCCAAGCCTCCTCAACAGAATTCCCGACAGGTGAAACGCATCCCATGCCAGTGATTACAACTCGTCGCTTTGACATAAAATCTCCTATATTAGAAAAATCCGCAAAAAGCGGAATGTTTTGCAAATATTATAATAGAATTTAAATACAGTTACTAGGGATAGAGAATTTTTGGATAAAAAATGCCCCGTATTAACCGGGGCACGATAAAAACAAATTAACTGAATATCAGACGAAAAGACAGGCTTTTTCCTTATGAGTTAGGAACGACGACCTTCTTTTCCATTACTTTGTTATCATCTACAAGAAGTGCATTTTCTTCGGCATAACGAATACAGCGAGCCTGCCAGTCAGCACCACCCTGCTTATCAAAGTCCTTAAGCCATTCTTCCCAAGAACTCAAATCACGGCGACCAGTCACGAAATCCTTGATACAATCTTCGTAGAAGCCCTTCAATTCGCTTGAAATTCCAGGAAGATTTGCGATTGAAGTCGTCCACGGCTTTTTCTGCATCTCTCGGAGAAGCTTTAGCGGATTCATTTCCTTGCCATTCTTTGAATACCAAGCCTTGTATCTGTGCTCAAGCTCTTCATCACCATTATAGAATACGAGGTTTCTGAGCTGAAGAGCAGGAGCCGCCGCTTTTTGAGTATAAGCAAGCTCCGGCTTTGGCAATCCCTCTGTCGTAATATTGCCATTATCGTCAACCATGAAATTTACAGCCTCAGCACCATAAGCCACCGTAAGATAGCCGTCAGTAGAAAGCCATTCGAGCAGGCGCGCAATGAAAGGCATCTTTCCAAGTTCCTGCGCACGTCTTGAAACAGCGTAAGTTCTGTAACCGCTGGCATAAGCACCCACAGAAGATTTGTAATTTGGGCCAACAGGAGGATCAATCAAAATCCACTCGGCATCAGGGAAACGCTCGTCAAAGTCCTTGTAATTTGCTTCCATTGCAAAGGCAGCATTCTGCTCACGCATGATACCAAATTTGCCAGATTTCCATGCCTTGCGGAAAGTATTTTTAGAATAGACCGTCCAGCTAGGATCAAGAAGACCGTCCACAGCAAGTTTGTGAATATACTCCAATGCCTTTTTGTATTCAGGCTTGTAAATATTAAGACCTACATTGTCCTTTGTGGAATTGAAAGTGCCCTCAACACCAAAAGCACCAAAGAAAGGCGCAAAACGGCAGCCCAAGCCCTCTTCAATAACACGAATATCAACATAGGCTCCGTATCCGTAAGTGTCATCCTTGCCGTTTCCGTCCGGGTCATCGTAAGTGAAAGCACGCATTACGTTGTAGTAATCGTCCAAAGTGACAGGAATCTGCAGGCCAAGCTTATCAAGCCAGTCCTTGCGAATCAAAACACCTTCGTTTCTATCGACGGAACCAGACTGAGCCAAGCCATAGCAAACGCCGTCAAATGAAGCCGACTTTTTGGCGGCATCATCATACATCTTCATGCTTCGCTCTGGCATCAGATTGAACAAAGAATCAACCCGCGTAACCTTGTTATCACGCACAAGTTTTGTAAGAACATCACGGTTGACCATGAAAATATCAGGAAGGGAATTCGTTTCTGCGGCTTCAAGAATAATTTCTGCCTGCTCGTCTTTGTTTGACGGCAAAGGAACGGCCTTGAGGGAAATACCCAAGTCCTTTTCGATATGGTCAATAAGAACGCTGTTCTCCGGCAAAGGAGCCGCGTCACTCGTGTAGGGACTATACCAAAGCTCCAGCTTGTTAAGCTCATTGATACCTTCAATATCAATTCGTTCACAGGCAGTAAACAAAAATCCTACGGCCAAAAAAGACGAAATAATTCCTGTAAGTTTTTTCATGGACAAATCCTTTTAGTTTCTTCTATACATTATCGACAAGAATTCGGATAAAAGCAAATTAAATTGCTGCCAAAGCCTGCTTCAAGTCGGCGAGGATATCCTCTGTGGCCTCGATACCGCAAGAGAAGCGAACCATATCCGGGCCAACTCCGCAAGCAACAAGCTCCTCGTCTGTAAGCTGGCGGTGTGTCGCGCTCGCCGGATGAAGGACGCAAGTGCGGGCATCGGCAACGTGAGTCGCAATCATGGCAAGCTTGAGGTTCTTCATGAACTTCTCGGCAGCCTTTCGACCACCTTTTACGCCAAAGCTTACAACACCGCAAGTGCCGTTCGGCATGTATTTCTGAGCCAAGTCGTAGTATTTGTTACCTTTGAGGCCTGGATAATTGACCCAAGCTACATTCTCGTTCTGTGCCAAGAATTCTGCAACAGCCTGACCGTTCGCGCAGTGCTGCTTCATTCTTACTGGCAAAGATTCAATTCCGAGGTTGAGAAGATAAGCGTTCATCGGAGCCTGAATTGAGCCGAAGTCACGCATGAGCTGGGCAGTACATTTTGTGATGAACGCGCCCTCTTTGCCGAATTTTGTAGCGTAAGTGATTCCGTGGTAGCTTTCGTCCGGAGTGCAGAGACAAGGGAATTTTTCTGCGTGTGCCATCCAGTCGAATTTGCCAGAATCTACGATACAGCCGCCGACTGTAGAATCATGACCGTCAAGATATTTTGTGGTTGAGTGAGTTACGATGTCAGCTCCCCATTCAAAAGGACGGCAGTTGATTGGGGTGGCGAAAGTGTTGTCCACGATGAGAGGAACGCCGTTTTTGTGAGCGATTTTTGCCCATCGTTCGATGTCAAAGATTGTGAGGGCTGGGTTTGCGATTGTCTCGCCGAATACAGCCTTAGTGTTTGGTTTGAAAGCGGCCTGAATTTCCTCGTCAGAAGCGTCCGGGGAAATGAAAGTGAAGTCAACGCCCATTTTCCGCATGGTGACGTTGAAAAGATTGAATGTGCCGCCGTAAATTGAAGAAGAAGCCACGATATGGTCGCCGTTCTGAGCGATGTTGAATGTGGCAAAGAAGTTTGCAGCCTGTCCAGAAGATGTGAGCATTGCGGCTGTTCCGCCCTCAAGGGCACAGATTTTGCCTGCAACCATGTCATTAGTCGGGTTCTGCAAGCGTGTATAGAAATATCCAGAGGCCTCAAGGTCAAAGAGCTTGCCCATGTCCTCAGAAGTGTCGTATTTGAAAGTTGTAGACTGAATGATTGGAATCATCCGAGACTCACCGTTTTTTGGCTGATAGCCAGCATGAATACATTTTGTTGCGTTTTCCATATTTTTCCTCGTGAAATAGATTTTAACCTAAATCAAGAATTTGTTAAACAGCCAAAATTCTCAGATTTTGACACAGATACACACAGATAAACAGTGATATTTGTTTTTATGAAGAATTAATCTGTGTACATCTGTGTTAATCTGTGGTTACTTCTTTTTCTGCTCTGAAAGGCTGTTGCGCTCCCAGAAAACTCCGTCAAAGTAGCCCTGAATTGACTTGTCGCTTTCGGCACGAAGAAGGCGTTTTTCTGCCCAGAGGCAATATTCTTCGTTCTGCTCCACTCCGACATAGCGGCGGCCTAGTTTTTTTGCCACCACGCTCGCAGTGCCGCTTCCGAGGAAGGGGTCGAAGACGATATCGCCCGGGCGTGAACTTGCCAGCACGAGTTTTGCGTAGAGCTTTTCGGGTTTTTGCGTGGGGTGGTCGGTATTCTCGGGCATTGACCAGAAGGGAATTGAAATGTCATCCCAGAAATTCCCCGGATATGTGATGCGGAAGTTGCCGTCTTCGCTTTCGTCCCAGTCCTTGGGCTTTCCGTTTTCCTTGTAGGGGGCGATTACCCGGCGCTTCATCTTTACGGATTCGACATCGAAGTAATAGTCTTTGGGATTTTTGACCGCAAACCAGATGTCTTCCATTGAGTTTTTCCAGTTTGAAGATGCTCCCCTGCCCTTTTCGCGCTGCCAGGTGATTCTGTTTAGGACTGTAAGTTCCTTTTCAACAGCCCTCTGAAGGGAAGAAGTGCATTTCCAGTCGCCGCAGATATAGAGGGAGCCGGTGGGTTTTAATTTTTTGCACACGAGGGGAAACCAAGTGGCAAGATAGTCGTCGTAAGACTCTTCCGAGCGGGCATTAAAGACCTTGCCGTGAAAATCCTTGGTGAGGTTGTAAGGCGGATCGATTATGATCAAATCCGCGAATTCATCAGGAAGAAGAGGCAGGGCTTCAAGCATGTCAGCGTTTATAGTTTTGTCGAGGATTTTTGAAAGGCCCCAGCTATCATTATCAGCTTTTAGCTCACTGTCATTATCGGGCATGACCCGATAATCTGCTCGTAAATCATCTATATTAATAAGCTTTTTTTTGAGCTCAGGAATTTCAGATTCTTCAAGAGTGAGAGTGCGGTTTCTTGGTGCTTTTGGTTTTGACATACGAGAAGATTCTATAGGATTTTGGGGAAAACTGCTACAAGGAAGAACAGAAGAAAAGTTGTTTATCAGACTATACAACTTTTCGCATTTTTTGTTTATCAGAGTAAACAATTTTTATTGTTTTTTGTTTATCAGACTATACAATTTTTGGTTATGGGATATAATAAAGACATGATGATTGATTATTCGCCACTGATAGAAATAACTGCAAAAAAAATCAGCAATACAAAAGAAAGTTTTGTCAGGTCTCTTGATAAAAAAATAAACTGGGATTCCCGGCTGATTGGAATAAAAGGTGCACGAGGCTGCGGAAAGACAACTCTGCTTCTTCAGCACCTTAAAAACAATCATATTGATTTGGTTAAGACCGGCAAAGCACTTTTCGTGAGCCTTGATAATATTTGGTTTGCGAAAAATTCATTGCTTGACCTTGCCGAATCTTTCTCCAAAAACGGCGGAAAAATCCTTTATCTGGATGAAGTTCATAGATATGAAGACTGGCCGATTTACATTAAAAACATTTATGACGATTATCCTGAGCTGCAAATCGTTTTTACCGGTTCATCTCTTCTTCAGATTCTCGATGCCCGCGCAGATTTAAGCCGACGCTCCGTAATGTATAATATGCAGGGACTGTCTTTCAGAGAATTCTTGAACATAAAAACAGGAAATGATTTTAAGGCATTATCTCTTGAAGAAATCTTGCAGAATCATACAAAACATTCTTTTGATATTTGCAGCAAAGTAAGACCATTTGAATACTTTGATGAATACTTAAAGACCGGTTATTATCCTTTTTTTCTGGAAGGTTTGGACACTTACTACATGAAGCTTGAAGAAACCGTAAACATGATTCTGGATGTGGAACTACCGCTTTTGAGGAAAATCGATATAGCTTATGTCCCAAAAATCAAGAAACTCCTTGCAATAATTGCGGAAAGCTCACCGTTTATGCTGAACACTTCAAAGCTTTCTGGTGCAATGGAATTGAACAGAACCACGCTGCTTTCATATTTGAAGAGTCTTACAGATGCAAAATTGATTGCATCTTTGTTTAAGGATTTAAAAGGCGTAAGTTCGCTCCAGAAACCCGATAAAATTTTTCTTGAAAACACAAACCTAATGTATTTGTATCAGGGAAAAAATGTAGATGAAGGGAATTTGAGGGAAACTTTTTTGTTAAACCAGCTTTCTTACAATCAGTCGGTAGAATTCTCAGAAGCAAGTGATTTTTTTGTCAACGATAAATACACAATCGAATGTGGGGGAAAAAGCAAAACCGGGGAGCAGATAAAAAATCTTGAAAATGCCTTTATCGCCGCAGATGGAATTGAAACAGGCATCGGTTCCAAGATTCCTTTGTGGTTGTTTGGATTTTTGTATTAAATTGCGGCAATCTGCTTTCCCCCTCAAAATTTTATTTTTTCCATTTTCAACTTTCAGTTTTCAATTTACTAGTCTCGTCTTCGGCCGCGGTTTGCAATGAGAAGAATGCGGATAAATGAAGCTATTGCACTTAGAGCACTTGCAACGTAAGTCATGGCTGCAGCCCAGAGAACGCTACGCGCACCGGCTACTTCCTTTTTATCAACAAAAACACCTGCTCCCTTAAGGATTTTGAGGGCACGCCATGAAGCGTCAAACTCTACAGGAAGGGTTACAAGGTAAAAAAGCGTGGCTCCAGCAAAAAGAAGGAGGCCGATGTCCGTAACCATCTGCAAAATCGGGAGGCGGCCTTCTGCATAAGCCGATGCTCCGAAACCGATTCCAATCAAGACCATAAGGGGACCAAGCCGTGAGCCCAGGTTTGCTACAGGAACGAGGGCACGGCGGAAATTGAGCGGAAAATAGCCGACGTTGTGCTGGATTGCGTGGCCTGTTTCGTGGGCTGCAACTCCGACTGCCGCAATCGAGGTGCTTGAATAGGTTGAGTCGCTCAGGCTCAGTATTTTTGTGGAAGGATTGTAGTTGTCGGTAAGATGCCCCGGAATGTGTTCGATTTTAACGTCGGTGATTCCGTTTGCACGGAGCAGGATTGCAGCCGCCTGGGCTCCGGTAACTCCGCGCTGGGTACGGATTCTGTCGTATTTTGCAAAGCGTGATTTTACAGCCGCACTTGCCCACAAGCTGAGCAGGAGAGCGGGAATAACAAAAATCAGATAAGTGTAATCAATTCCATAATAGTACATAGCGTAATTATAGATTAGGAATGAGAAATGAGCAATCAGATAGAGATGTTCAGGGACTTCAGTTTTTGAACAGGCCTACTCTTACTGGAGCATAAAATCCTATAAGCCTTTCCGCAAAGTATTTTAAGCCTTACAGGATTTTGCCGTAAGGCTTGCAGCATTATCCTGCAAGGCTTACAGGAACTTTTTGCAAGGCTTAGAAGATTTTACTGTAAGGCTTACAAGATAATCTTTTAAGCCTTGCAAGATAATCTTTTAAGGCTTGTAAGATTATTCCGCCAGACTGAGATTCTTATATTCAGCACATCTCTGCGGACTGTGTAACGGCAACTGTCTACTTTTGTAGACTAACTAAACTACTAGTTTTTGAGGCATTTTTATCTGCTATCTTGATTATATCAGCAGGGATTTGTAGACAAACTTCTACATTTGACAGGATTTTTTTCTGTTATCTTTACTGATACAGGGTCGTTGACCTTGGCAAAAAAATCTAAGGAGGCATAAATTATGCTTACAATCAAAACGGTCAAGAATCCTCTCGTAACGGATTCAAAAAAGGACGGCTTCTGCTTCAGAAGTTCTTGCTCACAGAATCTGGATATCAACCGGCTTGCGGAAGAAATGGCGGATTACAATTCGTCATTCACAGTCGCCGACAACAAAGGTATGCTTTCGGTTCTGGACACAATCGTAGTGAAGTACCTTTCCAAAGGCTACAACGTGGAGCTTCCTTTCGGTTTCATTCGCGCGAACGCAACAGGAACATGCCCGGACATCCAGTCGGGATTCGTTCCGGGAAGCGGAAACAACCAGCTCGGTTTTCTTTTCAGCGCCAGCGAAGAGACATTGAGCAGGGTAAAAAGCAAGATTGAATACAGACAGCTTCCGCCAGACATCACAAGCGAGGCAAAAATTTACCGGGTCGGAGTCCTTCAGAAGGATGCGAGTGAAAATTTCAATCTTACCGTGACAGCCGGAAATGCAGTCCGCATTCATGGAAGAAACCTTTCATTCGACATTGATGACAGCCAGCAGGGTGTTTTCCTTGAAAATGAAAGCGGAACTTTCAGACTGGAAACCTACAACCGCAGGGGCACGAACATTGTCGAAGTCGTCGTTCCGCCGGAACTGGCCGCAGGGAAATACAGCATGAGCGTCGTCACAAAACCAGGAAACACTTACTTTACGGCAACCACTGATTCAGAGATTACCGTAAGCTAAGCCCGCCGTTCCCCAGCCCGGAAAGCCGCAAGGTCCGTGCTTTTCCGGGCTGGGCTTATTGAAATTTGTCATTTTTAAGGACAGTGTTTTTGTATTTTCAGTTTTCACATTTCAGTTTTCTTGCTATTATCTTTTCATGCGTAAATTTGCTATCTGGTTAAAAAATCTTTTCAAAAAGGAAGTCATGCTTTCGGTTTCGCTTCTGGTGGCTGTGGCTTCGCTTTTTATCACGCCGCCTTCGACCGAGCTTCTTCACGACATCAACTGGCGCACACTTGCCACGCTTTTTATGCTTCTTTCGGTTCTGGAAGGATTTAAGAGTGAGAATGTTTTTGCACCGCTCATCAAAAGGACAAAAAATCTTTCCACGATGAAGACGCTCACGATTTTCTTTGTGTTCTGCGTGTTCTTTTCATCGATGTTCGTCACGAATGACGTTTCGCTGATTATTTTTGTTCCGCTCACGATTATTTTGTTCCGTGCGGGCGGCAAAGAAAAATACATCCTGCCTGTTCTCACTTTTGAGAACATCGCCGCAATCCGTGGCTCTCTTTTGATGCCGTTCGGAAGCCCGCAGAATCTTTTCTTGTACGCAAAAAGCGGCATTTCCACCCCCGACTTTATCAAGATGATGCTTCCGTTGTGGATTTTCAGTGCGGGGTTGCTCTTGATTTTCATTTCTCTTCTATATAGAAAGGACTCAAAAGAAAGAATCGAAATCAAGGAGCTTCCACAGAGCGATATTGACCGCAAAAAACACCATAAAAGGCGAATGATGTACCAGATTCTTTTTGTGATTGTTGTCGCTTCGATTGTCACGCGAACAAAGTTTTATCCGATTGTGGCCGTGTTTGTTTTCATTTCAATTTTCACCAGCGACCGCAAAACTCTTTTCAAAACTGACTATGTTCTTCTGCTAACATTCTTGTGTTTCTTTACGTTCTCATCTTCGATTTGCCGTCACCCGGCAATCTCTCAGTTTTTGAAGGAATCTGTCGCAGGGCATGAATATATCTGGAGCATTTTGCTAAGCCAGGTGATTTCAAACGTTCCTGCAAGTATCGTGCTTTATCCATTCTCAACAAATTTGCGTGCTCTGCTTTACGGCTTGGACAGTGCGGGCTTGTGCTCGCTGATTGGAAGCCTTGCGAGCGTAATCAATCTGCGGCTTTATGCGCGCGAGTATCCGGGCAGGTCTCTTGCGTTTATCAAGACTTTCACGTGGATTAGCCTGGCATTCTTCGCGGTGGTAGTGCTTCCGCAACTCTGGCTGATAAACTTTTACAAATAGGTCAAATGCCGAGTTTGGGAAATTGATGGATAACCACAAAAATGCAAATCTCGACATTTGACAAAATAATTATTTTTTTAACCAGCCCTTTTCTTCGGCGCGGTCGAGGTTTGCGTCAATCCATTTGTAAACTTCGGGCATGAAGTCTTTGATTATTTTGGCGCGGGCTTCTACGGGCTTGCGGTTTGCTCCGGCTTCTACCCAGGTGTGGCCGTCTGTGAGCGTGTTGTGCAGAAGGGGCTGCAGGCGGTCCATGCACGAAGCGTATTTGGCATCGGGCGTTTGCATGGCATCGAATTCTTCCCACAAAGAGCGGATTTGTGCGCCCTGTTCGCTTGGCAACTGGGCAAAAAGTTTGTCGGCGGCAAGCTTTTCTCGCTCGGCTTTGTCTTCGTTGGCCTTTACGTCGTAGGCAAAGGTGTCGCCCGCATAAATCTCAATCAAATCATGCACGATGCACATAATGGCGGCTCGCTTGATATCCACCTTTTCTACCGCATATTCTTCAAACAGCAGGCACATGAGCGCGATATGCCAGGAATGTTCGGCATCGTTTTCTCGGCGGCTTTTGTTGATTAAAAGTGTGCGCCTGAGCACGCCTGTCATTTTGTCAACTTCGGCAACGAATTTGAGCTGCTGGTCAAGGCGAATATTTCCGCTAGATAAAAAATCTTGAATTCCCATTTTGTGAAGTCCTTTAAAAACACCGCGTTAACGGCGTTGCATGGAAACCTCCTTTAAAACAAAAAATCCGCTTCGCTAGGAAACGGATTTACTTGATTCAAACTTATTTGTTTTTAGAATCAGCAGCCAATGCCGCGATAAGAGCGTAGTTAGCAGCGAGGCGTTTTGCCTGCTTTTTGCTGTTAGCGCGTGTTGTTTTGTTGCTAGTAAGCGGTCGGAATCGTCGTGCAAGTCTCATGGTATTCTCCTTAAAAAAATGTAGGGAGATTATATCAGAAAAATAGCTGTCGTATCAAGAGCACGACAGCTATAATTATCTTTTACTTCAAGTTAACCATTGACTTGTCATAATCTGTTGGTGGAACGAATCCCATGAGTGTCATGAGTGTTGCAGGCCAGCTTGAAATACCAAGACCGCTGTTGAGTTCAAGTTCGTATTCTCCCTTGTACTCTGGGTCGTAGATGATGCCTGGAACCGGGTTGAGTGAGTGAGATGTCTTTGGCTTTGGCTCGCCGTCAGCTCCCATTGCAACTGAACCGTCCTTCTTGTGCTCGTACATATCGTCTGAGTTTCCGTGGTCAGCTGTAAGACAGAGGATACCCCCTGCCTTTTCGATTGCTGCCTTAAGACGACCAAGCTGGAGGTCCATACCTTCCATAGAACATACTACAGCGTTGAATACACCAGTGTGTCCAACCATGTCCCCGTTAGGGTAGTTGAGACGGATGTGGTCATATTTTCCGCTTTCGATAGCTTCAATTACTTTGTCAGTAATTTCTGCACACTTCATCCATGGGCGCTGCTCGAATGGAACAACATCAGATGGAACTTCGATATATGTTTCAAGATTCTTGTCGAATTCACCAGGGCGGTTACCGTTGAAGAAGTACGTAACGTGACCATATTTCTGAGTTTCAGAAATTGCCATAAGATGAACGCCAGTCTTTGTAAGATATTCACCCATTGTGCGGTCAATGCTTGGTGGGTTTACGAGGAACTGAGCCGGCTTGTGGTTATCACCGTCGTATTCCATCATACCTGCATATTCAACAGCCGGGCGGCGTACGCGGTCAAAGTGTGGGAAGTTGTCTTCTTCGAATGCAGCTGTAATTTCAAGAGAGCGGTCTCCGCGGAAGTTGAAGAAGATTACAGAGTCGCCGTCAACGATTGGTCCAACAGGCTTTCCATCTTTAGCGACTACGAACTCGTGCATATCCTGGTCGAGAAGAGCAGAGTTTTCATTGCGGTATGTCTTGATAGCTTCAGTAGCAGAAGCGAACTGGCGACCATCAGCAAGAACGTGAGCGTGCCATCCGCGCTCAACCATGCTCCAGTCTGCACCGTAGCGGTCCATTGTGATGTACATACGTCCACCACCAGAAGCAATCTGATAATCAACATCGCTGAACTCAGCAAGGAATTTTTCAAGAGGCTCAAAATATTCAAGAGCAGATGTTGGAGGAACATCGCGTCCGTCAAGAAGAGCGTGAACGCGGAGAGTCTTTACACCTTCTTTGTGAGCCTGAGTGATCATGGCCTTAAGGTGGTCAATGTGAGAGTGAACGTTACCGTCAGAAACAAGACCAATAAGGTGGAATGTAGAGTTTTTGTCCTGAACATTCTTTACAAGCTTTTTCCATGTTGCACCCTGGAACATAGAGCCAGAAGAAATAGACTCGCCGACAAGCTTAGCACCCTGAGCAAAAACGCGGCCACAACCCATTGCGTTGTGTCCGACCTCGCTGTTTCCCATATCATCATCAGTAGGAAGACCTACGGCGGTTCCATGAGCCTTGAGCTGAGTGTGAGGGCAGTTTTTTGTGAACCAGTCGAGGTACTTCATTTTTGAAGCTTTAACTGCATCACCCTCTTCGTATTTTCCATATCCAACGCCGTCCATAATAACAAGGACAACAGGACCACGACGACCCTTCCAGTTAGGGTTCTTTTCCAAAGCATGCATTGTGTCTGCCATAATATCTCCTATAAAAAGTCAAGAAGAATGTTTCAACATTCGATTGACTTTTTAACGCCACTTCGCAATGAAATGAGAAGCGGCATTTAATGAAGCAAGTTTCCAACGGAAACTTGTCATGATAAAAAGCAGACAATATTTCTGGCTGCTTTTTATCTTTATCTCCTTAAATCGGATTAAATAATACTGTTTTTTGCTTATTTATGGAATAGAGAAGAATTTGCTAATCTCTGATTTTATCTCGTCCGCCTTTCATGGCAATTTTTGCCTTGTACATTTCTTCGTCGGCACGCTCAAAGACGCTCTGGAAATCAGTATCTTTTTGAGAATCAAAAGCCGCCATTCCGGCTGCAAGAGAAACAGAATCTGGTGAAGGCATTTCATCCTGAACGAGCGGAGTACATTCTGTTTTTAATTCGGCAAGAAGCTCCACGCGATTGGTATAATCCTTATCCTTTACGACCGCAACAAATTCATCGCCACCAATCCTGAATACCGAGCTGTGAATAAAATTTTTTATAATGAGATTGCAGGCATTTTTTATCAATATATCGCCGGCCTTGTGTCCGAAGCTGTCATTTACAAATTTAAGATAATTGACGTCAAAAACAATCAAGGCAAATTCCAGATTCTCGCCTTTTTCCTTGCATGACTTAATCTTTGCGTTTAGGTCATCGCGCTCGTCAATAAAGGCACGCTTGTTTTTTGCGCCTGTCATTGCATCAAAATAAGCAAGATTGTTGATATATTCAAACTGACGCTCAAGAGATTTTGCCATGAACGAGAAGCTTCCGATTAATTCTCCGACCTCATCATTAGGAATCCGCGAGAACTTCAAGTCATAGTTGCCAGCGACTATGTGGCGGGCAGAAAGCGCAAGCTCCTTCAATGGATTTGAAATCCTGTTTGACACAATCATGCTCAAAAGCGAAACAAAGACAGAAATTCCAAGTACAGAAATCAAAAGACTTATGATAAGCCGCGTTCTCTGGGAATCAATTTCTTCGACAGGAACAGTTACCGCAAGTTTCATTCCGTTATCAAGATCTTTGTATGCGATGCGGAATTTTTGCTCCTTGTTTTTTCTGTAGCTGGAAGCCTTAACATATTCATAGAAAGTAAAATCATGATTCTTTACTTCGATTTTCTTGAATTTTTTGACACCAGCAAAAACCTTTACCCCGGAAGGAATTCGGCGATGGTAAAGAACTGTAAAATTTTCATCGGTCAAAAAAGCATAACCTGTCTTATAGATAGAAATTGAGTTTACGAAATACGCAATATCATCAAAATCAATGTCCATTCCAATTACGGCTATAAATTTTCCTTTGTAAAAAACAGGCAGGCTATATGAGACGACATATTCATTCAAACTTTCACGATAATAAGGAGTAGTCCAATTCCCATGTTTTCGCAAATCAGCTTTGTGATACCAAATATCGTCAGCATCAGCGTCATAATCAGGATTTTCATCAGCGGAAATTGAGACGAATTCTCCGTCTTTTCTTGCCAAAAGAAAGCTTTCACGATTGT
>Ga0310695_10008936_pt1 | contig 15294 bp, 11 predicted proteins | sample RumenRJG_04DNA_FD_203882 | JGI IMG/M metagenome (GOLD analysis project Ga0310695, IMG submission 203882) | Bovine rumen microbial communities from Lethbridge, Alberta, Canada - RJG_04 (v2) (version 2) | ecosystem: Host-associated > Mammals > Digestive system > Stomach > Rumen | place: Canada...
TTCAAATCTTATTGAAGCTTACTAGCTCTCAAAAGAATTTTTATAGTCATTTCTGACTTTTAAGAACCCTTTTCTTTGGTGCTTATTTAGCATAAGCTGTTCTTACATTGTTCAATTTTCAAGGTACATCCGCGCCCCGCCTTATCGGCGACAGCTTGGTTATTTTATCACGCTGTCTTTCGTTTGTCAAGAGCTTTTTTCAAATTCTTTCGAATTTTTTCGAAGCTTTTTGTCAAACTTGCTGACTCGCTTTCCGGTGAGCAGCTTAGTTATATTAACACAGCTGCTTGGCTTTGTCAAGAACTTTTTTCGAATTTCTTCAATCCTTTTCAAGCTCTTTGTTGACTCGGCCGCCCCTTTTCGCGAGCGCTCACGTAATATAGCACTTCAAATTTCAAATGTCAACACTTTTTTTGAAGATTTTTCGACTATTTTTAGGCTTGCTAAATCTTGTGGATTTCTCTTTGTTTTCGCTACTAAATAGACCTTCTTAACGGAATTGCTTGAACCAGTCCCCTATGTATGGCAGGGGCTTTTTCTTTCCGTTGATTGCATTCCCGATACCGGTCAGTGCAAGGAGGATCCTTGCGGCCGTGACGAACCAACCGATCCCGAGTATCTTACCTGCAATATCACCGATGAGACCGGCGAAGAACAGGCCCATGCCCTGCTTTGCGTGGTAGGTGGCAAAGTCGTCATCCTTCCGAAAGAGATACGGCAGCATAAACAGAACGCTCACATAAGACAGCGCCGCCATCACTTTGCCGGTTTCTTTGCTCTCCATAGACCTCCGGATGGTCTGATATACGTCACTTCCCGACCTGCCGGAGGTATTCGTAAAATTTCGCGCCTGTTCCTCCTTGGCCTTCTGACGCTGGGCATACTCGGTCTCGGCCCACTTTTTGCTGTTCTCCTGCTGGCGTCTGCGCTGCTCCTCCAGCTGTTTGCGGAGGAAGTCGCTGTCCACCTGCTTGTATTTCTCGCTGCCATTCGATTTTTCGGAGCTTTTCGCCTGGTCTTTTTTTGCCGCGGCCGGGCCGGATGAATAAGTTGAAGTCTTCTGCGATTCAGCCAGATCGTCGTAGCCGCAGGCAAGGCAGGCTGTCAGGTCGTCGGGTATATAGGCGCCGCACTTTTTGCAATATGCCATAGCGTTCATCCTCCGTAAAGTTTTCTTTGTTGGGTTTATTATACTTTACGAATATTAACAATTCAACAGTCATTTCCGTTCTCAGGCGCAAAATCTGTGTTTGCCGATGTTCACGATCAGCGGGCGCGACCAGATCCATTTGCTGGTGGCGGTCACCGGATTAAAGTAATAGATCGCCCCATAGCTCGGGTCCCAGCCGTTGACGGCGTCGCGGGCTGCGCGATAGGCGCTCTCGGCCACAGGCTCGTCGAACTGCCCGTCATCCAGGCAGGAAAAGGCGCCCGGCTGATAAATGACCTCCGCAACGCTGTTCGGAAAGGATGGATGATTCACGCGGTTGAGAACAACAGCCCCGACGGCAACCTGTCCCTCGTAGGGTTCGCCGCGCGCTTCGGCGGAGATGAGGCGTGCCAGCAGATCAAGCGAGCCGCTGCCGCCGCTGTTTCCGCTCTCGGAACTGCCGCCGCTCGGCGGGATGCCGAGGGCCGCAAGCGTCAGATCGCCGACCTGTCCGTCGGCGGAGAGGCCGTTTTTCTGCTGGAACCAGCGCACGGCCTTTTCGGTCTGGCTGCCGTAAACGCCGTCCACGTCGCCGTTGTAGTAGCCCCAGTTTTTCAGGCGCGTCTGGATCTCCGTGACCGCAGGGCCGCCGGAGCCCTTCTTATATAGTTCCGCCGAGGCGCGCTGCGCCAGGGCGATGATGAAAATGTTCACGGCAAAGATCAGTGCCAGAGCCAGCACAAGCTTTTTTCTCTCCGGACTCATGAAAAATCCCCCCACAGGCTTTTTCGATTAGTCTGTGGAGGGATTGAAGGTTTTATGAGTATCCGACTAAATTATTTTATATGCGTATCGGCTTTCATCATCAAGTATCCGTTATATTACTTTGATCATTTGTTCATCTTTGGATTATCAGTACGATATAGTAAATAATCAATGGAAACGTCATAGTAGTCGGCAAAACGTATAAGAAGTTCATATCCTGCTTCGCGCGCACCTGTCTCATATCGGCTTATACTATTCTGATTTAAGAACAAATCCATTGCAACTTTTACCTGCGATATTCTTTTTTCTTCTCTTGCTTGTCTTAGACGGTTTTTTATGGCGATCACCCTCTTGACAAGAGAATACCATTATGGTATATATAAATTATCCCATTTTGGTATATCTTGTGCTTTTGTCTACGTTCCTATACACATAAGAGTATCAAATGAGAAAATTTTTGAAAGAGGGGTTCTTATGTCAAAGAAATTACGCCGTATCCTGTCTCTTGCACTTGTTCTTTGCTGCTTGCTCTCCTGCATTCCCTCCGCTTTCGCAGAACGAACTTATTCAGTTAACCGTTCCAAGTCCTCAAAGGTCAGTATTATTACTTGCGGCGACACGATCTTTCGCCGGACTACAAAGGTAACCATTCAAAACACGTCAAAGGTAGATTCGTTCAATTCTGGTACCATCATAGTAAACATCCTTTCACATAATGGCTGCAGCTATTCTGGATACCATGTCATCAAGATTGCGCCGGGCACATCTAAGACCTTCAATATCTATACTTGGCGTGGCAGCGTTGGAGATACCATTCTCAAAATTGAAGCAGCAGATTGCGGTGCTATATCTTGCGCAGTAAAAGTAAACGACAAATCTATGATTGTTCGACAGTGAGTATCCTATGATTTCCTATCAGTAGCATTACCCCCTATACAGCAACCTCTGTATAGGGGGTAATGCTTTCATATAGCAGAAAACACCGCTGACTGGGTTTCCCAATCGCGGTGTTTTTCAGATTTTAGCTTCTTTATTTTGCTCTGGTGTCGATCTCTTCCAGAACCTTCGCGGTAAAGGCGTCCAGAGTCATGGCGCCCAGATCCTCGCCGCTGCGGGTGCGTACAGCGACGGTGAAGTTCTCAGCTTCTTTTGCGCCGACGACGAGCATGTAGGGCACACGATCCTCCTGCTGGGCAAGGCGGATCTTGTAGCCGATCTTCTCGTTGGACTCGTCCAGGACGGAGCGGATGCCGGCGTCCAGCAGCTCTTCATTGACGCGGCGGGCATAGTCCAGGGTCTTCTCGCTCAGCGGCAGGACCTTGACCTGCATGGGCGCCAGCCACACCGGGAAGCGGCCCTTGGTCTCCTCAATCAGATAGGCCATGAAGCGGTCGAGGGAGCCGAGAATGGCGCGGTGGATGACGACGGGGCACTTCTCGCTGCCGTCGCGGTCGATATAGCGCAGCTCGAAGCGGGCAGGCAGGCAGAAGTCGAGCTGGCAGGTGGAGAGGGTGTACTCCGCGCCCACGGCGGGCTTGACGTTCACGTCGAGCTTCGGGCCGTAGAAGGCGGCCTCGCCGATCTCCTCGGTGAAGTTGATGCCGAGCTCGGTCAGAACCTCACGCAGAGCGGTCTCGGCGGTGTTCCACATCTCGTCGTCGTCGTGGTATTTTTTCTTGTCGGCGGGGTCGCGCAGGGACAGGACGCAGCGGTAATCGGTGATGCCGAAATCCTTGTACACGTCGAAGATCAGATCGCAGACGGAGGCAACCTCAGACTTGATCTGCTCGGGAGTGACGAAGAGGTGGGCGTCGTTCTGGCAGAAGTGACGGCCGCGCTCGATGCCCTTGAGGGTGCCGGAGGACTCATAACGGAAGTCGTGGGCAATCTCGCCGATGCGGATGGGCATGACGCGGTAGGAGCGGGGACGGTTGGCAAAAATGCGCATGTGGTGCGGGCAGTTCATGGGACGCAGGACGTAGGCCTCCCCTTCCATCTCCATGGGCGGGAACATGTTGTCCTTGTAGTGGTCCCAGTGGCCGGAGGTCTTGTAGAGGTCCACGGTGCCGACGCAGGGGGTCAGGACATGCTGGTAGCCGAGGCGGCGTTCTTTTTCCTTGATATAGTTCTCAAGCTCCTGCCAGACCACGTAGCCGTTGGGCAGGAACATGGGCAGGCCGCGGCCGACCAGATCGTCGGTCATGAAAAGCTGCATCTCGCGGCCGATGCGGCGGTGGTCGCGCTCACGCGCCTCCGCCTGCTGCTTCTCCCACTCGGCCAACTCTTCGGCAGTGCGGAAGGCCACGCCGTTGATGCGGGTGAGCATCTTGTTCTCGCTGTCGTTCTTCCAGTACGCGCCGGACTGCTGGGTGACCTTGAAGGCCTTGAGGGCCTTGGTGTAGCAGATGTGGGGCCCGAGGCACATGTCCACATACTCGCCCTGCTGGAAGAAGCTGAACTCAGTCTCGTCGGCAAGGTCGTCGATATGCTCGAGCTTATAGTTTTCGTTGCGCTCGGCCATGAGCTTCTTGGCCTCTTCGCGTGGCAGCACGAAGGACTTGAAGGGCAGATTCTGCTTGACGATCTTCTTCATTTCCTTCTCGATCTCTTCCAGATCCTCGGGCGTGAGCTTCTTGTCGCCCAGGTCGACGTCGTAGTAGAAGCCGTTCTGGGTGGCCGGGCCGAAGGCGAAGTCCGCTTCCGGATACAGGCGTTTGATGGCCTGGGCCATGATGTGGGCGGCGGAGTGGCGCAGGACGTGCAGCTCCTCCTCAGGCGCGCACTCGGCAACCTGGCCGTTTCTGTCGATGATCTTCATATAAGTTCCCCCATAAAATAAATAGAATACAAATAAAAAAGCCCTCGGCCAATGCCAAGGGTGCAAATGCACGGTTCCACCTTGCTGTTTCGCTTTGAGGCGCTGTAACGTGCGCAAAACGTGCGGGCTTGTGTCGTCCGCCGGCTCGGGAGTGGTGGCCTTGACACATCACAGGCGGGGCCGCTTGCAGCCTTTGGCCGCCCTCTCTGTACGCCGGATGCATCCGCTTCTCCGTCTCAGCTTTTAAGCCCTGTTATCATATCACCACAAAATGGCCTTGTCAATCATTTCTCCGAAAATGTGGCAGGGTGCTATGGAAATTGCGGGTTTTCATTCCTTCATCAGCCCGGCAGGGCGCCTTCATTGAAAAAAGCACACTTATGGCAACACCGCACAATACGCCTGCGGCATCTTCCGGAAAATTTGAGCCCTGATTTCATCACTTTTTCTTGAGGTACACAAAGTACATCTGCGAAAAAGTGCCATCATCAGAACTCAGATTTTCTCGGAATCTGCTCTTGCCGCATTGTGCGGTGTTGCCTTAAACCAAACCGGAGGCCCAGCAAAAGGCCTCCGGTTTGGAAAGGAAGAAGGAAGGAGCAGAGTGCAGTTTTCCCGGCGCTTACGCAAACCGGGGAAACGGAACGCCGCGAGCTTCTTCTGACGTGGAGCAGGGTACGGGAGTCGAACCCGCCTAGCCAGCTTGGGAAGCTGGAGTAATACCGATATACCAACCCTGCAAACAAAGGCATTATATCACAGCCGGATAAAAAAGGCAAGCAAAAAGAACACTCTTTTTGCCTGCCTTTTCGATTTTATCTTATACGATTCTGCGCGCCTCGAAGCCGCGTTCCGAATAGTGGCCGGCAAGCTCCGTGATCACAACGCCGGTGGCGGAGTTCTGCGCGTGCACGAACATGCCGTTTCCGATGTAGATGCCGGCATGGCCGATATAGCTCGAGCCGGAATAGAAGCACAGGATATCGCCCGGCTGCAGTTCGTTGGGCTCCACGTGTACGCCGTTTTGCGCCTGCTCCTGCGCCACGCGGTTGAGCGTGATGCCGAACTGCTGATACACATAGTACACAAGGCCCGAGCAGTCAAAGCCGGCGGGACTCTTGCCGCCCCAGCTGTAGGGGCAGCCGACAAACTGCACGGCGTACTGCGCGATCTGAATGCCCTTTTCAAAGCTGCTGCCGCCGAGCGAGGCGGGCGCGGAAACGCTGCCGCCCGTCCCGGCGCTGCCTGTCTGGGGCGTCAGATTCAGACTGCCGAGCTTGACGAACTGACCGTATATGTAGCCTGCGCTGCTGCCGCAGATGGCTGCGGCCCAGTCGCCGGTCCTGCCGACGATGTTGAGGGCGTTGCCGTAGGAAAGCTCCGCCACGATGGGCGCAGACATGCTCGCGGCGCTGCGCATGCGGACATTGTTGCCCGCCACATAGCCCTCGACCCCGGCAAAGGTGATCTCCGGCATCTCGAGGGGAATGCTCGCGCTGGTCGTGGTGGTGACGGCGACGCTCGTCCCGGCCTCATCCTCCCAGAAGGTCTCCTCCTGAGCAGTCTCGGCGCCGGGTACGGTGACATAGTCGGAATAGATGAAGCCGAATTCGCCGTCGATGAGGCAGGCCGTCCAGTCCATGTAAACGCCGGTCACGCCGATGGCTTTCCCCGCATTATAGGTTTCGATGATCGGATAGCTCGATCCCGGCCCCTTGCGGAAGCGCACATAGTTTGCGTTGATGTAGGCCGGGGTCTGCTCGACGTCGGGGTTGCTCGCGTGTTCCAGGGCAAGCTCGTCCGAGGGGGTCGGCGTTCTCTCCGCCGGCGCGGGAGTGACCGTCTCCGTGATACGCAGGTTCAGCGGAACCTCTTGCTCTTCGTCATAGCCGTTAAAGGTGCCGAAAGCGACATAGTCCGCGTAGAGGTAGCCGGGCACGCCGTCAATGATGCAGGCCGCCCAGTCGCCGGTGGTAAAGTAATACTGCAGGGGCTTGCCGCGGTTATACTCGCCGCGCACGGAATACTCCGAGCCGGGCGCGCTGCGAAAACGCACGTACATGGCGTCCACATAGCCCTCGATCCCGGGGCCGAGAACATCTTCGGCGGCAGTGTGAACAGGCTGCGCGACCTCCTCCTCGGCCACATCCAGGAAGTTCCCGGACATGAAGCCGACGACGCCGTTATACTCCACGGCATACCAGTTGCCGTTGGAACGGTCGGTGACCGTCACATACTCGCCTTCGGGCAGACAGCCGATGATACGGAAATTTGTCCCCGGGCCCTCCCGCATGTTGACGTCGCTGCCGGTCACGACCGCAGTCTCCGCCCAGGCGGGGGCATGTGTCAGGCAGCCGAACAGCAGCGCAAGCAGGAGCGCCCTGAAAAATTTCTTGCCCATGGAAAACAGATCCTTTTTTTATATTACACTTCGGGACACGCCGGCCGCGCCGCCCGTGCGGCTTTACCGGCGCAGCCCTTTATCTGGAGGCAAGCGCTCTGTCGAGCCAGACGGCGGCGACGTCGATCGCGCTGTAAAGGCTGTCTTTCTCCGCCTTCTTCACGATCCTGTCGCGGGACTTGATGCCCGAATCCGTCAGCTGAAGCTGGATCGAGACCCTGGTGGCCACGTCCAGATCCTTCACCTTCTTGGTGTCCAATATCTGCAGCATGATGATATATTTATCCGCAAAGCTGCCGTAATAGATGATATTGTCCTTCCTCTGGAGCGGATGACCCTTATACTCCAATACCTTTGCCAAATGAAACACCTCCATTAAGTGTAATCGGATTGTAACGCAAATTGTCTATTTTGTCAATTCCATTTCCTTCCTCGCGGTTAAAAGGTGCATTTTTCCGCCTTTTGCCCTCACCCAAGGAACATGTCATTGCCGCCGTAATCCAGGAAGCCGCCGTCATATCCGCCGCCTCCGCCGTAGTCCCATCCGCCGTAGTTGATGCCGCCGTTGTCGCCGTAGCCGATGGTGTTGTTATTGTTGTTGTTCGCATAGGGATCGTTGTAGTTCACAGCCGGTGAATCGTAGAGATCGAATACGCCGGTGTTGGGCCCGAGCTGCGGGTACGGGAAGGCCACGTATTCCAGCCCCTTGTGCACCGGGGCCATGACCTTGCGCCAGAGCTGTGCCGCAGGGTTGCCGCCGAGGTGGATCACCTCGGGGATGTCGAAGCCCGTCCAGACCGCCGCCACATAGTAGGGTGTGCAGCCCACGTACCAGCGATCCTTGTAGTCGCCGGAGGTGCCGGTCTTGCCCGCGACGGGAACCGACCACAGCGCGGCTTCCGAGCCGGTGCCGTGCTCCGTGGCGTTTTGCAGCATATAGGTCATAACGTGGGCAGTGTTCGGCTTGAAGGCCTGGATGGTGTTGGGCTCGTTGTCAATGACGACGTTGCCCTCGCTGTCGGTCACCATGGCGTAGCTGCGGCCGTAGGTGAACACGCCGTCGTTGACGAAGGCGCAGTAGGCCTGGCACATCTCCTTGACGGAGATGCCGTTGGTGAGCTGGCCGAGCGCCATGGGCGCATAGTCGCAGTCGGCGGGCACAAGGCTCGTCACGCCGAGGCGCGTGGTCAGATAGTCATAGGAGGTCTGCGGGCCCATGGGCAGCTTATCCACGATCTGCGCGGCCGCGGTGTTCAGCGAATACTGCAGGGCGCTGAAGATGGACACCATGCCGTAGCTCTGGCGGTCGTCGTTCATGGGAAACCAGCTTGTGCCCTTGAGGGAGATGTTCTGCGAGTCCATGATGAGGGTGTCGGGCGTGATGATGCCCAGATCCACCGCGGGACCGTAAGAGGCAATGGGCTTGATGGACGAGCCGGGCGAGCGGTAGGTGCCGGTGGCGCGGTTGAGGCCGAAGTTGATGGTCTTCTCCCCCACGCCGCCCGAGATGCCGAGGATGCGCCCGTCATAGGGGTTCATCACGACGATGGCGCTCTGGAACTGCTGGGAGCCGCCGGCATACGGGATCTGGTTGAGATCGGTATAGACGGCGTCGATGGCGGCCTGCACCGTGGTGTCGAGGCAGCAGTAGATCTGATAGCCGCCGTTATACAGAAGGGTGCGCGCCGTGTCGCGGCCGATGCCCTTGAGCTTCATGAGGTCGGTGGTCACATCGTCGATCACCATCTCGGTGTAGTAGGACATGATCTCCTGGCTGTAGTCCTCGCCCGGGGTGCGGGTGAAGTTGAGCTCCTCATGCACGGCCTGCTCGTACTGGGCGTAGTCGATATAGCCCTGCTCATACATCTCGCGCAGGATGGTCTCCTGGCGCTTTTTGTTGTTCTCTTCATTATAGAAGGGATCGTAGTAGGTGGGCAGGTTCGTGATGCCGACGATGGCGGCGGACTCCGCCATCGTCAGATCCGAGACGTCCTTGCCGAAGTAGGTGTGCGCCGCCGTCTGCACGCCGTAGCACCCCTCCCCGAAGTATACGGCGTTGAGGTACCACTCCATGATCTCCTGCTTGTCGTATTTTTTCTCCAGCTCCAGGGCGCCGAAAATTTCGGTAAGCTTGCGCTGGATGGTGACCTCATCCTCGCCGGTCAGGTTCTTGATGAGCTGCTGGGTGATGGTGGAGCCGCCGTAGCTGGTCTGCATACGGGCAAACATCTCGATAAAGGCGCCGAAGGTGCGGTACCAGTCCACGCCCTTGTGGTCGTAAAAGCGCTTGTCTTCAATGGCGACCAAAGCCTTTTCCATGTACCAGGGGATATCCTCGTAATTGACCCAGACGCGCTTTTCCCGGCCGGAGAGACTGACAAGCTCGCGCCATTCGCCGCCGCCGTCGCGGTACCAGACCGTGCTGGACTCGTTGAGCTTAAAGTCCTCCAGCGAGAGGTCCAGGTTCGGCGTCAGGCAGGTCTTGACATAGTAGGCGAAGACGCAGGCGAACATCATCCCTGTCACCAGCAGGATCAGCAGCACCGTCCCGATCACCTTGAAGACGGAGACGATGCTGTTTGCCGTCAGGTCGATGGTCAGGTCGATGGTCTTGCCGAAAAAGCGCAGCACCTTCCGCCCTGCGGACTTGCGCCCGGGTTCTGTCGTCCTGTTTTCCGATTCATTTGTCTGGATTTCGTGATTGTTCTTTTTGCTCATGGAAGATGATCGGGCCTCCCCGCCGCAAAGTGTGAGAACCGCAAGCGGCTTTCCCACAAATCATTACCTGTGAAAGGGATTGCTAAACATCGCGCCCCCGATTTCGGAGCTGTCCGGACTTGCCGTGCGCCGCCGTTAAACAGCGCAATTATAGGATATTATACCACAGTCTTCCGTACAGCGATAGAGAAAATGTAAATTTTTATTTTTGCCCTCTGTGCATAAATCCGCCGCGCAAGGAAAAAATGGCAGTATAAAAGCAAGGAGGACGAAACCATGAAGATCAAAACCGCGCTTCTGCTGTGTCTCATGTCCGCCGCGGCGCTGTCCCTGTGCGGGGCCTACCGCAGCCTGCACCGGGTCGCCGGACCCCTTGTGCCGGAAGAGGTGGCCGCCCGTTTTGTCGGACGGGAAGAGGGCGCGGAATACTTTCTGCGCGAAAGCGGCGGCTATGTGGCCGTGTTCTCCGGGCGGCGCGCCCGGGAGCCCGTGCGCGTCACCGCCATCGAAACGGCGCGCCTGCGCGCGGCAGACAAGCTGCTTTTGAAGCAGGGCATCCCCGCCGACGACAGCGGAGAGCTTCTGCAGCTGCTGGAGGATCTGGGCTCCTGAAAAAGAAGATTTGCCGTCCATGCAAGTTTGTGTTGATTTCTTCCAGCAAATAGGTTACAATAGGGACAACAGGACAGGAGGTGCGCAGTATGAGTGAAGAATTCGGCAGCGATTTTATCACCATCGTCGATGACGACGGTACGGAATTTGAGCTTGAGGTTCTGGATACCATGGATTACAAGGGCCAGACCTACACGGCGTTCCTGCCCGCCAACATGGATGAAGAGGATCCCGACTACGGCATCATCATCCTCCGCTCGGTGATCGACGAAAACGGGGACGAGATTTTTGAGTCCATCGACGACGATGACGAGCTGCAGGATGTGTACGAGCATTTTGCCGTGCTCCTGTTTGACGACGAGGACGAGAAATAAGTTCCTCTTTTCCGGCATACACTGTGCTGTGTGCGTTAACTGAATGATATTCCCTGCTGTGTGCGTGGCGTCCTTGTGACCTTGCGGCCCATTAAACCCACATCTTTAATAAGGGATGCCGATTTGAATCTGCGGATTGCAGGCCTCCCGGGTTTTCCCCGGAAGTTGGAAGCAGCGAAACAGAGCTTAGGCGACCCACCTGCCTCTTTGTGCAGGTTATAATTGGGCCGGCACGGCATTGGCGGGGTCTTCCCCCGGGGCAACCCGGGGGAAGTTTTTTATAGTATCAGGTATTATGTCTTCAGGTGCTGCGGCGCGCGCCGGGTCTTTTTGCTCTTCGGCAGCACGATCACAAGCTGTACCAGGGCAAAAATGGCGGCGGCCAGGGCGGCGTACATCTGCCCTTCGCCGAGGTACATGCTCAGCCCGTCCGCCCCCGCCGCGCACACCAGGCAGATGATCACCGGCGCAAGCAGCAGGGAGCGCCTGCGGGTCAGCTCATAGGCCGCCGGGATCTCCGCGAGGGACATGACGCCGCCGAGGATCGCAAGGGCGCTGATCAGGAGCTTTCCGCTGTAGAGCCGCCCTGTCTTTTCCTTATAAGTATCCAGATAGGCGCGGGCGCTTTCGGGGATCTCCGCCCCCTGCTCCATGCCGGTTTTTACCTCGGGGATGTTCGTCAGCAGCAGCCGCGCCGAAGTGTGGCGGTTTCTGAGCTCCTTCAGCTCGTCCGCCTCGAGCGTCTGCTTGGCAAGTGTTTTTGCCTCCTCATCCAGTCCGAGCTTCTCCGCCTCCAGCTTGAGCGCTTCCTTGTCCTGCTCCCCGAGCTGGTACCACAGATCCGCGAGGGACTGCTCCATCTGCTGGTCCGCCTTTTTCAGCATCCCGTCCAGATACCCGATGAGCGTGTGGGTGATCTCCAGCTTTCCAAGCACCTCGGCAATGAGTCGGGCGGGGTTGTTCAGCGTGTCCGCAATGACGCAGAAGGCGTCGCTCATGAGCTTCAGATTTTCCTCTGCCTCGTCAGCGAGCTGCAGAAATGCCAGGTTGTCCATCTCCGCAGCCGCCTCGCGGCTCAGCCGGTCGAGCTTTGCGGCGGTGGACTCCACCGGGGCGGCGAGCGCCTCAAAGCCGCTGAAGACGTTCGCATCCAGCCCCGTCACCGAGGCGGCCATGCTGTTTGCCTGCCGTATGACGGACACAAGCGCCGCGCTGAGGCGGCGAAGCTCTGCGCTCGTTTCGCTGAAATCCGCCTCGCGCTTCAGGTTTTTGCACTCTTTTTCCCAGGCGGCGTGATCGGCCATGAATTGCAGATTGTACGCTTCGTCCACGATCGCGTCCTGCACGTTGTTATAGACCCGGTTCATGCGCTGCGTCTCATAGGCGGCGACTTCGTCATAGTATTCCTGCATCTGCCGGGCATAGAGATCCCCCGCCTGCTGATAGGCTGCCGCCGCGCTCTGGTATTCCGCCATGACGTCCTGCAGCACGCCGGGCATATCCGCATAGGCTGTGCCGCCCAGGTCAAGCTGGGGCCAGTCCGGCGCGGTCGGAGCGGACGGCGGCTCAATGGCGGGCCCGTTATAATCATGGGGCGAGGGCTCGGCGTCCATCATGGCGCGCAGTTCTCCCGTGACCAGCAGCACGTTTGCGCTGCCGGCGAAGCTGTCCACGGCATATTCCGCGGCGGCGTTTGCCAGCGTGTCCAGCCACGGCAGCTTATCCTTGTTGGAGGCGATCAGCTCCGTCAGCAGCCCCTCCAGAAACTCCTGCCGGGACTTGGCGTTTTTCAGCTGCTCACGCAGCTGGTTCATCTGCGCGCGGAGGTTTTCGATCATCTGCTCCCCCATCCGCAGGCCGCCCTTTGTCGCGCTGTAAATGGCCGTGTCCGTTTTATGCTTTGCAGCGGCCTTCTCATGCTCCTCGAGGACTTTGTTCAGGGCTGCGCGGGTCTCAGTATAGTCCGCGGCATTTTCAAACGCCTCATGAAGCTCAACATAGTTTTCGATCCGGCCCGCGACCTTTTCTTCATAGGCTTGCCGCTCGGCATGCTCCTGCCTGTTTTTTCCGAAGCCCGTGACGCCGCTTGCCAGGAAGATCACGCCGAGCACAGCCAGCACAACCGCAAACACGCGGGCCAGCGCAGGATGCTTCATCGGCGTTCACTCCCTTCTGTTCTGAATGGATTTGGATATCAGGATATCCGAACTGAGATTATACACCCCCTGTGTGTCAAAATCATGTATAAATACAAAATTTTCGCTTTCCTTTTTTCACCGCAGCGGGTATAGTATAGTCATTCTATGATGAGAGTGTGAAAGCATGGAACTGAGCTTTGCCCCCATGGAGGGCGTCACCTACGCCCGATACCGCCGCCTGCACAGGGAGATGTTTCCCGGCGCTGTGCGCTATTACGCCCCCTTTATCGCCCCGGACAGCAGCGGGCGCTTCAAGGCGGGCAATCTGCGGGACGTGCTGCCGGAGAACAACACGGGAGTCAAATTGATTCCCCAGCTTCTGTGCAATGCCTCGGAGCCCTTTCTCGCTGTGGCGGCGGAGCTTGCCGCGCTCGGCTACGAGGAAGTGAACCTCAACGCCGGCTGCCCCTCCGGGACGGTCGTGGCCAAGCACAAGGGCGCGGGGATGCTGGGCGACCCGGCGGCACTCGACGCATGTCTTGCGGAGATTTTTGCCCGCTGCCCGCTGCGCGTCTCGGTCAAGACCCGCCTCGGCCTGCACAGCGCTTCCGAGTTCCCGGCGCTGGCGGCGGTCTACCGCAAGTACCCGCTTTCGCGGCTCATCGTCCATGTGCGCGACCGGGACGGCATGTACCGCAGCGTCCCGGATCGGGAGGCCTTCGCCGCCGTGCTGGACTGTCCCTTCCCCGTGGAGTACAACGGGAACATCTTCACCCCGGCGGATTTCACATCCCTGCGTGAGCGCTACCCGGCGCTCAGCGCCGTCATGATCGGCCGCGGCGCGGTGACGAATCCCGCCCTCTTTCGTGAGCTTCAAGGCGGCGCGCCCCTGTCGGCGGCGGAGCTGCGGGAATTTCACGACCGGCTCATGGAGGGCTATCTTTCCGACGGCCTCGCGCCGCCCTATACCGTATCGCGCATGAAGGAGCTCTGGTTCTATCAGCGCTGTCTCTTCCCGGGCGGCGAGAAGGCGCTCAAGGCCGTTTTGAAAGCAAAAAGCCTGTCCGACTATCGCGCCGCGGTCGCCGCGCTCTTCGCGCAGGTTCCGCTCGATCCCACCCTCGGCTTCCGGAACCCATAGAAATGAAGTCGGTGGTGGGACTCCTCGCCTGCGGGCGAGCCGGGGCGCGGCTCTGACGTGCCCCCGGCACGTCATTCACTCCCGCGCCCTTCGAGTCCCTTACCAACATAACGAAACAGAAGACCCCTGGCAGGGGTCTTCTGTTTCGTGGTGCACCGGGGCAATCTAAATCCGAACCAGGGACGGAGGCGCGCTGGGTAAGCGCGCACTCTATATCGCTAAAATTTATAGTTTTAGTGCCGTCCTTGTAATTGCATGAGATTACGATCTTGTCATTGAAAACATACACCGCGTTCAGAAATACGTCAATAAGTGTTTTTCGCTGCTCCGGCTTGGCTATATCGAGCGCCCGGAAACGATGCAGGAAGAAGCGGACTTGCTCTTCGCTGACGCGGGGCTTGGCCAGCTTCTCCAGCGCAATCTTGTTTTCAAGCTCGTCGCGAGTGGCCTCCAGCTCCTCCAATCTGGTCTTCGTGGATTTCGTCAGAATTCCTTGCTGGATCGCGTTGAGCAGATTGTTGATTCCGGTATTGGCCTCCTGAAGCTGCTGCTCATACATTGGCAGCGCCGTACTTTCCTGTTCCTGCATGACCATCACCATTGATGTGATCGCGTCGATTGTGTGGTCATCTGCTAGCATCTCTATGATGGAATCCAGCACCAGGTTTTCAAGCCAAACCTTGCGCACTGGTTTGCACTCACAGGCAGTGCGCTTCTTTTTTACAGATACGCACTTGTAATAATGGTGGACTTCACCCGTGCGGCTTGTTCCGCTTTCACCGCAGAGGTAAGCGCCGCAGTAACCGCAGAAAATCTTGGTTGTCAGCAGATAATCGTCCTCGGCCTTGTGACGGGCCGGGGCCTTTTTATTGACCGCCAGTTTTTCCTGCACACGGTTGAACAAGTCCAGCGGTACGATGGCCGGGATACCGTCCGGGATCACGGTATCTCGAAAAGCAAACTCACCGATATAACGCCGATTGTTGAGTATATGCTGGATGGAGTTGTAGGTGATTGAATTGCCTCGGGTATTCTTTACACCCTCTGCATTGAGCCAGTCCCGCAACTCTGTCATAGTTGAACCACTGTCATATCGCTTGAATACTTCGTGGACATAGGGCGCAGTGATCGGGTCGATCTGAAAGTGCTGCTCGTTGTCGATCACATATCCGATTGG
>Ga0310695_10008937_pt1 | contig 15294 bp, 14 predicted proteins | sample RumenRJG_04DNA_FD_203882 | JGI IMG/M metagenome (GOLD analysis project Ga0310695, IMG submission 203882) | Bovine rumen microbial communities from Lethbridge, Alberta, Canada - RJG_04 (v2) (version 2) | ecosystem: Host-associated > Mammals > Digestive system > Stomach > Rumen | place: Canada...
TACGGACATGATATTTTCTGGGATGAGGCACTCAACAATCTTCTCGAGAACGGCTATTTTGATGCTGTTAAAGAGATGGACATCGAGGTTATCGCTCAGCCTTCAATTGATTCCCCTGAGATCAAAAAAGATGAGCCTGTCGTAATCACAGGTACAGTTCAGGTATTCCCTGAAGTAGATGTAAAAGATTATAAGGGACTTGAGATCGAGAAGTTCGCTACAGTTATCGGTGACAAAGAAGTTCAGGAAGAGCTCGAGAGAGTTCAGAAGAGCCAGGCAAGAATGGAAGCAGTTGAAGACCGCAAGACCGAGAATGGCGACACAGTCATCATCGACTTTGAGGGAAGCATAGACGGCGAGACTTTTGCAGGCGGCACTGCTGAGAACTTTGAACTCAAGCTCGGAAGCGGACAGTTTATCCCTGGATTTGAAGAGCAGCTTGAGGGCAAGGAGGCCGGAGACGACGTAGAAGTAAATGTTGTATTCCCTGGCGATTATCATGCAGAGGAACTTGCAGGCAGACCTGCACTCTTCAAGTGCAAGATCCATGAAGTCAAGAAGGAAGTCCTTCCTGAGATCGATGACGAGCTTGCCAGTGATGTAAGTGAGTTCGAGACTCTCGAAGAATACAAAGCAGATCTCAGAGAAAAACTTCAGAAGAATGCTGACGAAAGAGACGAGTCCATGATGAAGGACAGAGCTCTTGAGGCACTTTACAATGCAAATGAGATCGAGGTCCCTGAAGTAATGATCAGAAATGAACTCGATAACATGATTTATGATATGAACCAGAGCCTTGCAAGTCAGGGACTCGGGCTTCAGCAGTATATGGAGTGGACCGGGACTACTATCGATCAGGTAAGAGAGGATGCTAAGCCTGAAGCTGAGAAGAGAGTCAAGACAAGAGTTCTCCTCAAGAATCTCATCAGACAGGAAGGCCTCGATGCAACAAGTGATGAGATCGAAGCGCTGATGAAAGAATTCGGCGAACAGTATGGAATGACAGTCGATCAGGTCAAGACTATGGCAGGAGACAGCACTGAGAACTACTTCAGAGACGATGCTCTGACCAAGAAAGCAATCGATTTCCTGTTCGGACATGCCGTCCAGGTAGAGAAGAAGGAAGAAGAAGCAGAGAAGACAGAGGAGTAAACACCCCGCATCAACGAGCAGTATTCTGTTGTTATATATGAGCACTTACTTGTTTGCACTGCGAGGGGCTTTGAATATACCGCACATGCGGCATTTTTACCCACCGCAAAAACAGGTAAGTGCTCATTAATAAAAAGGAGACAATAATATGCAATTTGTACCATATGTAGTTGAACAGACCGGACAGGGTGAGCGTACTTACGATATATATTCTCGTCTGCTTAAAGACAGGATCATTTTTATCGATGAAGAGATCACTGAACACACTGCCAGCGTAGTAGTAGCGCAGCTTCTCTTCTTAGAGGCACAGGATCCTGAGAAGGATATCAACATATATATCAATTCACCGGGAGGAATGGTAACAGCAGGACTGGCGATATTCGATACCATGAATTTTATCAAACCGGATATCTGCACTATATGTGTCGGTATGGCTGCAAGCATGGCAGCTGTTCTGCTTGCTGCCGGAACCAAGGGCAAGAGGTATGCACTTCCTAATTCTGAGATCATGATCCACCAGCCGCTTGGCGGATTTCAGGGTCAGGCCTCAGATATTAAGATCAATGCTGATCACATACTGGGCATCAAAAGCAAGCTGAATACTATTCTTTCAAAAGCAACGGGGCAAAAACTCAGCGTTATCGAAAAAGATACCGACAGAGATAATTATATGTCCGCTGATGAAGCTGCAGAATACGGCCTCATAGATAAGGTCATAGACAAACACTGATAACAAAGGAGTCAAAATGGCAGACAGAAACGAGATCAGATGCTCTTTTTGCGGCAAGACCAATTCGCAGGTACGCAAAATAGTCGTCGGACCCGATGTTTATATATGTAATGAATGTGTTGATCTGGCTAAGTCGATGATAGAAGAAGAAAGCCAGACCCCGGGAAGAAGAAGGCGCAGTGACAGACTTCCGAAACCGGCGGAGATCAAGGCAGAGCTTGATGATTATGTTATCGAGCAGGATCCGGCAAAGAAAAGCCTTGCAGTAGCCGTCTACAACCATTACAAGAGAATAAGACACCTTGAGACGCATGTTGTAAGAGATCCTGAGGCGATCGAGCTTTCCAAGAGCAATATTCTCATGCTCGGTCCTACAGGAAGCGGCAAGACACTTCTCGCACAGACACTTGCGAGGATTCTTGACGTGCCTTTTGCCATCGTGGATGCTACTTCTCTGACAGAAGCTGGATATGTAGGTGAAGACGTAGAGAATATCCTGCTGAGGCTGTATCAGGCTGCAGACGGCAATCTTGAGAGAGCTCAGAAGGGTATCATTTATGTCGATGAGATAGATAAGATAGCACGCAAATCCGAGAACACATCAATTACAAGAGATGTAAGCGGTGAGGGTGTACAGCAGGCCTTGCTCAAGATAATAGAAGGCACTGTGGCAAATGTGCCTCCTCAGGGCGGACGTAAACACCCTAACCAGGAATTTATACACTTTGATACAAAAAATGTACTGTTCATATGCGGCGGAGCTTTCACGGGACTCGATAAGATAATAAAGGTCAGGCTGGGCAGCAAGGTCATTGGCTTCAATCAGGAAGACCAGACCCTTGATATTGCCAATGAAGACATATTGCTCAAAGTACAGCCGGAAGATCTTCTTAAATTCGGTCTCATACCGGAACTGATCGGCAGACTTCCTGTTACTGTTTCACTCAGTGAGCTTTCGGAGAAAGCCATGGTGAGAATCATAACAGAACCTAAGAATTCTCTTATAAGACAGTACCAGACACTCTTCGCAATGGACGATGTTGAACTCGAGGTAGAAGAAGACGCAGTGCAGGCTATAGCTGAGAAGGCTCTCGCACTCAATACCGGTGCCAGAGGTCTCAGAGGTATATTTGAAGGCTTGATGACTGATCTTATGTATGAGATCCCATCTCAGGAAGATGTGGTCAAAGTAATCATTACAGGAGATGTAGTCAGAAACGGTGCTGACCCGGTACTTATACGCAAGAGTGACAGAAAAGCAGTCACTTCCGGCGACACTGAGCATGAAATGAGCCGTGTCAGAGAGAGCGACAGGTCAGCAGATAAAAACGAAAAAGAAGCATAATTACAGAAAGGTAAGCAATAAATGTCAGAAGATTATACAGCCGGCAGGGGGATACCTTATATCCCTCTCAGGGGGCAGGCTTTCTTCCCGGGCACAATAGTAGGTTTTGATGTGGGCAGAGACAAGTCTCTTGCCGCCGTTGACTGTGCAATGAACGGTGACAAGTATCTTGTAGTCAGCGCTCAGAGAGATGTTACTGTAAATGAACCGCAGCAGGAAGACTGCTATATGACAGGATGTCTTATCAAGGTGAGACAGGTCGTCAAAAGAAATGATGATTATGTCCGTATTCTTGTTGTTGTTGAAAACAGAGTCAGGATCAGCGAGATATATGATGATGGCGAGATGCTGCGCTGCAGCTATGCTTTTGCCGAGGACTATGATGACGATCCCGAGGACATCAATCTTCAGGCCAACATAAGAGTTCTCAGACAGATCTATGGCAAGTATATGGAACTCAGCGGGCAGAATGATTCAGGCGGACATTCAATTATTGACGGGATAGATGATCCATCACTTCTGTGCAGTCTTATCGCTAACGAAGTAGATGTCCCTTTTGATGTCAAACAGACACTCCTGGACATAGACTCAGTCAAGCTGAGAGTCGGCCACCTTATAGATATAATCGGCAGGGAAAACAATATACTGTCGATCGCAAAAAGGATAAACAACAGAGTCGTCAAGAACATGAACAGGGGTCAGAGAGAATATTATCTCAGAGAGCAGCTCCAGGTAATCAAAGAAGAACTTGGCGAAGATGAAGATATAGACGATGAAGCACGAGCATGGAGAGACAAGCTTACTGAGCTCAAGCTTGACGAAAAGGTCGACACCAAAATCAGAAAGGAAATCGACAAGTTTGCCAAGATGAATCCGATGAGCCCTGATGCCAATGTAAGCAGGACATATATAGAAACTGTCCTTGACCTGCCTTGGCACGAGTCTTCGAAGGTCAGTAACAATCTGAAAAGGGCAGAAAGGATACTCAACGAAGATCATTACGGACTTGAAAAGGTAAAAGAAAGGATCCTCGAAAACCTCGCCGTACAGCATCTGACCAAGGATAATAAAGGCCCTATTATCTGTCTTGTCGGACCACCGGGTGTAGGAAAAACGTCTATCGCACGTTCAATAGCAAGAGCTACCGGCAGGGAGTTCGTAAGGATGTCCCTCGGTGGTGTAAGAGACGAAGCTGAGATAAGAGGACACAGGCGTACTTATATCGGAGCTATCCCGGGCAGAGTCATAAACAACATAGTAGATGCCGGAAAGAACAATCCGCTGTTCCTTTTCGATGAGGTGGACAAGATAGGCAGTGATTTCAGAGGCGACCCTGCTTCTGCACTGCTTGAAGTACTCGACCCTGAGCAGAACAGCACATTTACGGATCATTATCTGGAGGTACCTTTTGATCTGTCCAAAGTGATGTTCATCACTACCGCAAATACTACAGCGACCATTCCAAGACCGCTGCTTGACAGGATGGAGGTCATTGAGCTTTCAAGCTATACATCTGAAGAAAAGCTCAGGATAGCTATGGATTATCTGGTACCTAAGAAGATGAAAGAGAATGGTATCAAAAGGACCCAGATGCTCATTTCCGAGTCGGCCGTAAAGGACATGATAGAGTATTACACCAGAGAAGCCGGCGTCCGTAACCTGGAGAGGGAAATAGGCAATGCATGCAGAAAGGCTGCCAGAAACATCGTAAGCGGCAAGAACAAGAAAAATGTAGTCACATCCAAGAATCTGCATAAATACATCGGCAAGAGAGTATTTATCGATGACATCGGTTCACTTGAGCCTGAAGTCGGAGTAACAACCGGACTTGCTTGGACATCGGTAGGCGGAGTTACTCTTACGATAGAGACAGTTAAAATGCCGGGTACCGGAAGACTTGTTCTTACAGGTCAGATGGGGGATGTAATGAGGGAATCTGCACAGACCGCTCTCGGATACATTAAGTCGATATCTGCAAGATATAAGATCAGCAAGGATATCTTTAAGGATTATGATATACAGATCCATATACCTGAGGGCGCTGTTCCTAAAGACGGACCTTCGGCAGGAATCACAATGTGCAGTGCGCTTTTCTCACTCTTGACTGATCGCAAGGCAGATAAGACGGTAGCCATGACCGGCGAGATCACTCTTCGCGGCAAGGTGCTGAGAATCGGCGGCCTCAAGGAAAAGTCACTGGCTGCATACAGGCAGGGCATCCGCAGGATAATAATTCCTAAGGAAAACGTACCTGATCTTGAAGATATCCCGGCATCAGTAAGGAAAAGTATAGAATTCATTCCGGTAGAAAACTTTGAGGAAGTGATACCGGTCGTGATCAGGTGATCATCATGAAGATCTACAATTCAGAATTGGAAACAGTTGCGGTAAAACGAGCACAGTACCCGGGTACTGATGTACCTGAGATAGCATTTGCCGGCAGGTCTAATGTCGGAAAGTCATCGCTTCTCAATCTCATCACCGGAAGGAAGAGCCTTGCGAGAGTATCCGGCAGCCCGGGAAAGACCAGAACGATCAATTTCTACCGCTGCAGAGGCAAAGCAGAGGACGGTGAGACCCCTGTGGACTTCAGGATCGTTGACCTGCCTGGATATGGTTTTGCCAAAATAAGCAGGTCTGAGAGCGAGAAATGGGGCGAGATGATGGAGGCTTATCTTGAGAACAGAGAAAATCTTCTTAAAGTCGTCCAGCTTGTCGATATCAGGCATAAACCAAGCGCTCAGGATGTGCAGATGTATGATTACCTGAAATATTACGGGCTCGACGGTATAGTAGTCGCTACAAAAGCAGACAAGGTAAGCGGAAACGAGCGAGCCAGGAATATCAGGACAATACGTGAAACGCTTGGGATGAAAAAGGGAGACTCTGTAATACCGGTCTCTGCTCTCAAAAGAACAGGAGACAGGGAACTGCTGCAGATGCTTGAAAAAGTCATTGATGAACATGAGTAGAAAAAGGAGCAGGATATGTCAGAAAGAAAAATAATAGGAAAGATGCTCTACACACAGGAAGACATCACCAAAAGAGCTAAGGAAATCGCAGCCGAGATCGATAAGGACTATGAAGGGGAAGAACTGATCCTTCTCGGTACACTTAAGGGCTCTATCCCATGGTTTACCGACATTCTTAAATACACTACAGCTGATACTAAGATAGATTTTATCACAGCCAGCAGCTACGGTTCATCGATGACAAGCTCCGGGATCGTCAAGATCACTTTCGATCCGCAGATCAACATGTATAACAAGCATGTACTTATCATTGAAGATATCATAGATACAGGAAATACTCTCAAATATCTGAAAGCAAAGCTTGAAGAAAGAGGACCTAAGTCCGTAAAGGTATGCGCTATGCTCAACAAAGAGCCGAGGAGAGTTGCAGATCTGCATGCAGAGTATGTCGGGTTTGAGATAGATGACCTGTTCGTTATAGGATACGGACTTGACTATGATCAGAGATTCAGGGGACTTCCATACATTTCATATCTGGAACCATCAGACGTTGAGTCACTGTAGTAAAAATGAGTCTATTCGGAAAAAGTCATCAACAGAATATCGCCGGATTGCTGACATCCGGTGAAAAATCAGACCTTCACATACATACATACTATTCTGACGGCGATCTTTCCCCTGAGGAAATAGTAGACAGATGGTATGCTCAGGGTTATAAGGTCATTTCCATAACAGATCATGATGGTATCGAAGGGTCGCTCATAGGCATGAATTATGCTGCCGGGATAAAAGACATCACTTTCATCCTGGGTGTAGAATTCGACTCAGTAGATGAGGCCGGAAAGGATATACACATACTTGGGTACGGATTTGACCATAGCAATCCAGAACTCATGAATGCACTGCATAACATTCTCCGTAGCAGAGCTGAGAGAAATGATAGGCTGATGGCAGCGATCGAGAAGCTCGGATACAAGATCACTCCTGATGACGTTGCCAAAGTCAATGAGGGACGCTATGTAGGCAAACCGACTTTTGCCAGAATCCTGTTCAACAAAGGCTACACCACAGATCCGCAGCAAGCTTTCAGGACTATATTCAAAGATCCGTCAATCAGCAGGATCGATAAAGAGACCCTCCGCTCCGACCAGGTCATTGATCTGATCCATACGGCAGGTGGACTTGCTGTTCTGGCACACCCGATGGAGCAAAGGCGTACCGGTGAGGAATATGAAGCATTTCTTCCAAGGATGTATAAGCTTTTGGACCGGATGAAAGGATTCGGTATTGACGGTATCGAGTGCAGACATCCTTCAGCTAATGAGCTGCAGGCGGAACTTCTTTCAGAGTATGCTGAAAAGTACAGCTTGCTGAAGACAGGGGGGTCGGATTTTCACACAGACAGAAATCCAAGAGATTTTTCCGGTTATCATACAATGTAGGAGATATCTCTTATGGAAAGCAAGATGGAGTACATTGATAAGACTGCTCAGGACATCAGGCTTCCAAGGGAGGTCTATTACAGGTGCCTGTGGACAGTAAGAGATGTGACAAGGTTAAAGCAGCTTGCAGATACCTTTTCCTTCGATACATGCATCACATCAGAAACATCGGACCACATGGACACCATTGAACACAGCGGGATACAGACATCTGATGATGAAACTTTCAGATTGCTGCCGGAAGGCGTTGTTAAACAGGCAGCCTCAGACGTCAGATGCATTAATTCTGCTCTTGAAAGAGTACCGGATGTGTATCGCAAGGGCATCATGGACAATATAGTTATGCGAGTACCTTTTGATGATATGGCTCATCCCAACACATGGAAGCGATGGAAACTGGTTTTTCTCTATGAGCTGGCTCATGAGCTTAATCTGATGTAGCTGATTAAGTGGTTGATGCTTCTGTATTGATTGAATTAAGGTGAATAAAATTGGCATACGAAGAAAAAACGATAAGCAGCAGCATAGTCTATGAAGGGCCTGTTTTCAGGGTCAGAAAACACATTGTAGACAGTGCAGGCGGGCAGTCTGTCAGAGATATTGTAGAACATACCGGCGGAGCGATAATGGTTGCGTTATCCAGGGATGGAAAGATCCTTATGGAAAGGCAGTTCAGAAAGGCTCTTGAACGGGAGATCCTTGAGCTACCTGCAGGCAAGGCTGATCCGGGCGAAGAACCTATAGTGACAGCAACAAGAGAATTATCCGAGGAAACAGGATACATCCCGCGCGATGTAAAACATCTCGTTTCCTATTACCCGACGTGCGGTTATTCCAATGAACATCTGCATATTTATATATGTAAGGACCTCGTCAAGGGGGAACAGCACCTTGACAGTGATGAAAGTATCGACCTTGAATGGATAGATACTGAAAAATGCATTGATCTCATCATGGAAGGAGAGATCGAGGACAGCAAGACGATAATCGGTATATTGTTTGCCAGACAGGCAGGGGAGATTTGATATGCGTGATTATATTGAATATATGAGAAAAGAAAAGCGCAAGGCAGACAACACTCTTGTTGCTTATGAAAGGGACTTAAAGGCCTTCGAGAAATTCCTGACTTCAAGGGGCGGAAGCGGACTTTCTAGCTGTACTGACAGCGATGCAGTTTCATATGTTCTTGAACTTAACAGGGAGAACAAGTCCAAAGCTACGATAAACCGCAAGATCTCTGCTATCAGGAGCTACTATGAATACGAAGTTCAGAGGGGCTCGAGAAGCGGAAATCCTTTTGCCCGGATACGCGGAGCGAGAGGGGACAAGAGACAGATAGATTATCTTTCAATAGAAGATATCGAGAGGCTGCTTGAGCTTCCTGACGACAGTCATAAAGGAGTCAGAGACAGGGCACTGCTCGAGTTCATGTATGGAACAGGTGCAAGGGTCACCGAGGTCGTCAGACTTCAGTTCTGCGACGTAAATCTCAGAATGAGTTTTGTAACTCTCAGAGATGCAAACGACGAAAGCCGTATCGTACCGCTTGGCAAATATGCCAGAGCAGCCCTGTCAGAATATTTCAGTACTACCTATGATGAGTTGAAGGGAAGAGAACACAGGGACGACGATTTTGTTTTCGTTAATCTCAGAGGTGATGTCCTTACAAGACAGGGCATATGGAAAATACTTAAAGACTACGGTGACATGATCGGCGCAGGAAACCGGATGACACCGCAGATCCTCAGAGACAGTTTTGCTGTACACATCCTGCAAAACGGGGGAGACCTCAAGACACTTCAGGAATTGATGGGATTTGAAGATATGTCAGTCGGAATAGCTTATCTGTCTGTTACAGATATCCACGTCAAAGACGTATTTAACCGCACACATCCGAGAGCGTAATTACATTACACAGAAAGATGTGATTTTCGGCAATATTTTTCTGAAAAAATGATCGAAAGTGCTTGAAATCAGCTGGCTTGGTGTGTTATTATCATCAAGCTGTGCGGCTGGCCGGCGTAGTGCTTACAGCACGTGGCGAGCACGGCCTGACAGTTTTTTATGTTATTACGGGCGGTCCTCTGGGGCAGACAAATATACGTAATGGTCTGTATTTCCTCAAGAACGTCATGAGAGGAAGGAGAGAATAACGTGAACATTTTAGACCAGATCACAATGGATTACAAAAGGGACGACATCCCTGCATTCAACGTTGGTGACACACTTCGTGTACATGTCAAGATCATCGAGGGCCAGAGAGAAAGAATTCAGGTATTCGAAGGTTATGTACTGAAGAGACAGCACGGCGGAGTCAACGAGACTTTCACAGTAAGAAAGCTGTCAAACGGTATCGGCGTAGAGAAGACTTTCCCACTTCATTCACCAAGGATCGAAAAGATCGAGGTAGTCAAGAGAGGAAGAGTCAGAAGAGCTAAGCTCAACTACATGCGTCAGAGAACCGGTAAGGCAGCCAGGATCAGAAGCGCTGAATAGTAATCACATTGCATACCTGAAGCAATCGCAGACGGTATGCTTTTTTCTTACTCAGAGGTAATAATGATAGATAATATAAACTGGTATCCGGGTCATATGAAGAAGACCCGCGAGCTTATAAAAGAAAACCTTAAGGCTGTGGATGTGGTCGTTGAGATCATCGACAGCCGTATTCCTGTGTCTAGCCGGAACCCTGTCATTGATGAACTGATCAGTGGCAAGAGACGTATAGTAGTACTGGGTAAATCAGATCTGGCAGACGAGAAAGAAACTGCTAAGTGGAAAGAAAAGATCGCAGCTGATAAAGGTGTAGCTCAGGTCCTGGCACTCAATCTTCAGTCGGGTGAGAACATTAACAGGCTGCTTAAAGCACTTGAGTCTGAGCAGGAGAAGAGAAATGCTGAAAGATCAGTCAAGCGACCTCTTCGTATCATGATAGTCGGTGTCCCTAATGTCGGGAAGTCCTCTCTGATCAACAGGCTGACCGGAAAAAGATCCGCCCTGACAGGTGATAAGCCGGGAGTTACCAAGGGCAAGCAGTGGCTGACTCTGTCGAACGGGATGCAGCTTCTTGATACTCCGGGGATACTCTGGCCTAAATTCGAAGATCCCGATGTGGGTCTCAATCTGGCATTCTGCGGAAGCATCAAAGATGATATACTTGGCGTACAGGATCTTGGCTATGAGCTGATAAGAGTTCTCGGTGAACGCTATCCTGATCTGCTGAAGGAGAGATACAAGCTCGACGAAATTTCAGATCAGGCAATAGAGAACATGGACAACATCGCTCTCAGGAGAGGCTTCATAATGTCCGGAAAGCGTATAGATTATGAGCGCACAGGACGAACAGTTCTCGATGAATTCAGAGGCGGTAAGATCGGTCGTATCACACTGGAAGAAGCATAATAATGACCAAAGCTGAAAGACTTGAAAGAGACATAAATAAGCTTGCAGAAATGAAGGCTCATGAGGATGAGCTGCGCACTAAGGGCTATAAGCATATCGCAGGAATTGATGAAGTGGGCCGCGGGCCGCTTGCGGGACCTGTTTATGCTGCATGTGTAGTATTGCCTAAAGACTGGGATGTTCCGGGAATAAATGATTCTAAAAAACTTTCAGCCAGGAGAAGGGAGAAACTCTCCTCAATTATTATAGAGCGGGCGGTAGCCTGTGGTATCGGAGTGACCGGTGCTGATGAGATAGACGAGATCAACATCCTGGAAGCAACGAAACTTGCCATGAAAAGAGCGATCGATGATTGCAATGAGGTCCTGACCGAAAAGGATGAGCCTGTTATCGATATGCTCCTCATAGATGCGGTAAACCTTGACACAGGTATACCGTGCGAGTCCATAATCAAGGGTGATGAAAAGAGCCTGAGCATTGCAGCAGCATCAATTGTAGCTAAAGTAGCCAGAGACAACTTTATGACTGAAATGGACGCTGTATATCCGGGATATGACTTTGCATCCAATAAGGGATATGGCACGGCAAAGCACTACGAAGGTCTCAGAACATTAGGCTACACTCCAATTCACAGACGCACATTCCTGAAGAAATTCGAGGAAGAACAGACATCCGGCAGAGTTGCGTGGGGTGCTGCGGGCAGCAATATTAAAAAAGGCAAAACAGTCCGGGATGATGCCGGTATAACAGAAGACAGCAAGTCGAAAGGGATAGAAGGTTTGGCAAAGGGCAAAAAGATTTACGCAGTTAAAAAAGGCAAAACTACGGGTATCTTTATGACCTGGGAGGATTGCAGGGCTCAGGTCGATGGTTTTCCGGGTGCCGAATATAAAAGTTTTTCTGATGCAGCAGATGCCATGGCTTATCTTGGGATCACAGAAGCTGAAACTGAGGAGCGTTTCCCGGAGGGAGTACGCGCTTATGTCGACGGTAGCTATGATGTTTCAAGCGGACGGTTTTCATGCGGAGTAGTAATGGTAAGGACTGATGCTGACGGCAACGTAAAGACCTGCGAACTCAGCGAGGCCTACGATGATGCAGAGGCTGCAAAACAGAGGAATGTTGCCGGCGAGATCATGGGGTCCAAGACTGCAATAGATTTCTGCCTCACACACGGTATAGATGCCGTCACCATATATCATGACTATGAGGGAATAGGAAAGTGGGCAGATGGGCTGTGGAAGGCAAATAATCCATTGACACAGAAATACAGCCAGTATGTTGCAAAGGCCCGCACAAGAATGGATATAAGCTTTGTTAAGGTAAAAGCGCATGCAGGCAACAAGTACAATGAGATCGCTGACCGGCTTGCAAAAGACGCGCTGAAATAATAATTCCTAAGACCAATAATCAGAGAACTCATAAAAGTGTATCCCTGGCGAAACCCGAAGAAAACAGAAGACGCAATATGTTTAGAGAAGAATTCAACTCTGCTGCTAACGGAGCAGCCGCAAAATCGAATATGCTGAAAAACAATCCGGCCGGATACTTCCTGCTGTCAGTTCTTGCAGGTATGTTTATCGGTTTTGGGATCCTGCTGGTGTTCACCCTAAGCGGAGCTCTTCAGGGCGCCCCTTATACTAAGCTGATTATGGGCAGCTGTTTTGCAGTTGCGCTGTCATTGGTCGTAATAGCCGGAGCAGAACTTTTTACAGGAAATAATTTTGTGATGGCTGCAGGGATGCTGAAAAAGACTGTTACTGCAGGAGATGCTTTCAGACTGTGGGTGATATGCTGGATAGGAAACCTTCTGGGCAGCGTTTTGCTGGCATTGCTGTTCTGTGCAACAGGACTGTACAGTGATGCTACTCTTGCCGCGATGACGGGTGCTGCTGCCGGCAAGATGACAGCAGGATTCGTTCAGCTTCTGACTAGAGGTATTTTATGCAACATGCTTGTGTGCCTTGCTGTGTGGTGCGGATTCCGGTGCAAGTCAGAATCAGGCAAACTGATCATGATATTCTGGTGCATATTGGCCTTCTTTGCAACAGGATTTGAGCACAGTGTAGCTAACATGACTTTGCTGACTCTTGCACTCATAAACAATGGAGGCAATGAAGCTATTACCATGGGAGGGTATTGTTACAATCTTCTCACGGTAACTATAGGTAATATGATAGGTGCGATAGTGCTCGTGGCTCTGCCTTACTATGCAGCAGCAAAAGAAAAACAGAGCATAGACACTTCGGACTTATAAACAACATTAGGTGTTGAACTTGAGAACTCGATGTGTTACAATATCGCTCGTAGCGGTCTATTAGCTCAGTTGGGAGAGCGACAGGGTGACAACCTGTAGGTCATTGGTTCAAGTCCAATATAGGCCACCAAGGCAGACCCGCCGGAAGGCGGGTCTTTTTTTATGCTTTATGTACTGTTTTCTTTCGAATTGATGCGGAATTGATGCGCGTGCTGTTATATACTATTGTTTATTAAAGGGTAAATAATCGGTCTTGGAAAATGCAAATACGGACAGAAATATTCTGTTTGAATTTGTTGTTTTGCAGTAACTGTCGATAAGGGGCTTCTACGACATGCTTACTTTATGTGCTGTCGAAAGTAATAATGATGCAAAAGTCATAGAGAATATTACTAGGAGGATTCATCCTGACGGCTCGTTTGTGTGTACAAAAAACAGGTCGGAAATAATCAATTATATTATGGATTATCAGCCGGATATCGTTTGGCTGGATGCTTTGGAAGAGAATTTTACAATAGCATCAATCAAAAGGAAAAATACCCCGCATATTAATTTTATATTTGTTTCCGAAGATACTCAGCTGGCATATGATGCGTTGAGAGTCAGGGCTAGCGGATATATCTTAAAACCGATTACCGAAGAAGCAGTCTCGGAAGAACTGAATAATCTCCGTTTTATCGACAGCAACTCCAAAAACAGGATGACAGTGCAGTGCTTTGGTAAATTTGAAGTTTACCAAAATGGCAAAATAATGAATTTTTCGCGCTCCCTCAGCAAAGAAGCACTTGCTTATCTAATAGATAATAAAGGGGCCGCCTGCACCGTACAGGAAATATGTGATGTGCTGTGGGAAAACAGACCGGTCAGCACCAGTCTTAAGTCACAGTGTCGTGTGATCATGTCATCACTCAAAAAAGATCTGGAAGCACAGGGGGCAGAAGGCGTACTCGTAAAGGGCTGGAATTACTGGGGGGATAGATGCAGATAAGATCTCCTGTGATTACTATGATTATCTCCGTAACCGTGGGAAGGGTAAAAACAGCTTTCAGGGTGAATACATGTCACAGTATTCCTGGGCAGAGATGACCAGCGGCAGACTTTATCAAATGGATCGCGAAAATAAAAAATAGATGCATATACATATTATCTAACGATGCTTCTTTACCGAATAATGCAACAACAATGTGTCCATGGCCTCGGCTATGGACACTTTTTGCAGAGGAAGATCAGTGCCCGGGGAAACCCGGATGTATCGTGAACAGTCTGAATCGCTAAGGGCTTTATTATCTTGAAAATAAAGTGTTTTGCTGTATACTTGAATCGGTCAAACGGACATGCTTACTTGTAAGCTGTAATGATATACATGGGAGATAACGACAGATGAAAGATTATATCATAAGGGCTACTGCTGCTAATGAAACTGTAAGGGCATTTGCCATCAGATCTACTCAGCTTACAGCAGAAGCCAGGGAGATACACCGTACTCTGCCTGTTGTTACTGCTGCACTCGGAAGGCTTCTTAGCGCAGGTGCAATGATGGGGTCCATGATGAAAGGTGATAATGATAAGCTAACGATCATCATGAAAGGCGATGGACCGATAGGACAGATGACTGTCACTGTGGACAGTCATGGCAATGTAAAGGGCTTTCCGGCTAATCCATCGGTGGATATACCTCGAAAATACGCAGGCAAGCTGGATGTCGGAAGCGCTGTCGGTCATGGGCTTATGACTGTCAGCATGGATCTAGGTCTCAAGGAGCCGTATAACGGAAGCGTTGAGATCCAGACAGGAGAGATAGGCGATGATCTGGCATACTATTATACTGTATCAGAGCAGACTCCATCGGCTGTCGGTCTCGGGGTGATGGTGGATACTGACAGTTCGGTGAAACATGCGGGCGGTTTCATAATACAGATAATGCCTGATGCTGATGAGGAAACAGTATCATCAATAGAAAAGGCGGTGTCTCAATCCCAACCGGTAACGGCAAT
>Ga0310695_10008938_pt1 | contig 15290 bp, 6 predicted proteins | sample RumenRJG_04DNA_FD_203882 | JGI IMG/M metagenome (GOLD analysis project Ga0310695, IMG submission 203882) | Bovine rumen microbial communities from Lethbridge, Alberta, Canada - RJG_04 (v2) (version 2) | ecosystem: Host-associated > Mammals > Digestive system > Stomach > Rumen | place: Canada...
AACTCATCTGTACCTGCTGGGAATATTACTCCACTATTATCTGCAAAGAAACCGAACGAGTTCTTCGTTGCACTGAAGCCATTGGCCGTAAAGATGTCGCCGCCGGCATTTCCTGTATTGTCATTGGTTGACCAGTTGTCGTGGATATCGAAAGTGGTCACATCCTCGCAGACACCAAGTAATTTACGGATATCGGCACCCTGGAAGTTCAAGTCGCGGGCATCGCCAGCCTTCTTCACCTGTACGAACAGGTTCTTGCGAACGATGATGGTAGATCCTGCAGGCAGTGAACGGAATGAGAACATCGGACGTCCACTGTAGGTATTCAAGTTGACGAAGGTGTTGTTCTCGACGGTGATATGGAACACGAGACTGGGATCCTCCCACTTGCCATCACCTGTACCATGGGTCAAGAAGTTACCTATTGGGGTGTCGAAGAACGTGTTGTTACGCCATACCATGTCGTTGAAGCAGTTAGAAGCCGGGTTGTTCAAGTCGCCAGTGAAGAAGCCGTAACCGGAACCGTTGCCACCATAGCCACCACAATTGTAGAACTCGCAGTTCTCAACAATGAAGTGACGGATGAACTCACCGAACTTACACTGTGTACGACCGAAGCCACGGATGAAGCGCTGGAACGAGCAGCCACGGATCTCGAAGTTCTCAATCGACATACCCATACCACCAGAGTACTGGTTGAAGAGGTAGTTACCGGTAGCACCGCCCTGGAATGAGTTATGGGCACCAGGATAGTCGAAGTCGATATCCTCAATGATGATGTTGTCAATGTCGATAGGAATATTGGCATTCTCACCATCGAGCGGCATACGACCGAGCATGAAGAGAGCAGGTGAGCCCGTTGACGACGGCAGGTTGCGCAGGTCGTAAACCTTAGCCTTGGCCTTGCCCTCTGCGATGTCAGCCGGGTTGGTCTTCAGGGTGAAGCCCTTGTAGAGTTCGGTGTTGGCCGTGGTGAAGTAGACCTTGCCGCCCTCAAGATAGAACTCCTGATTCTCGGCGAGTTCGATGTCGGTCATGAAGTCGCGGAGCACCTTGTCGAGACGGATAGCCTTGAAGTTGGGACCTAAGAGGTTAGCATAGTCAGCAAACTTATAGACAGTGCCGTCAATATTCATGGTGTCAACCTCGGCGTAGCCGTTAGCCTCGTTGAGCAGGATAGGATCGCCCAGCACACCCTTCGTACGGACTGGACGGGTGTTATAGACAGCGTCAACGGCAATGGCAATGTCCTTATCTACCACGTCAACCAGATAGACAGAGTTCTGAGTGAGGCCCTCTACATCGATGTAGCCACGCTCGAAGTCAGCATCGGTCAGGGTATAGTTATTACCCTGGAACTTCTCGGGCACCTCAGCACCAGGAGAACTCTCAGAAGCGGTGATGCGGAAATAGTCGCACTTCCACACCTTCTTGTCACCGGCAGTAACCTCAGTGAAGTGCTCCTTCCATTCCTCGTAGTTAGGATCGGTGTCCTTCACCTCGCGGTTCAGATAGACGCGGAAACTGGCCTTGCCAGTGGCCTCATCGAACACGTTATCGCCAATCTGTGCGATGATGGCAGGTGTAGAATAGCGTCCCTCGGTAGAGATGTCAAGATAGTCCTGCCAGTGCTGTCCGTCACCGTAGCCCCACCACTGGCTGTGCTTGCCGTCGGCACGGAGGGCACGAATGGCAAAGCGGTAGTTAGTGTTATAGGCCAGATTGGTAAGCAGCATGGTGTCCTTGTCGGCAGCCAAGGTATAGGTCTCGAGAATATTATCGGGGTTCTCCCAAGCCTCTTCACCGGTATTGACCTTCATCCGGGTGGACATCTTGATTTCATAGCCAGTGGCACCCTGTATCATGCTCCAAGAGAGGAAAATCGAGTTTCTGCCACGCAGAGCGCAGAGGTCGGGGTCGCTGGATCCGGCAGACACGGTGTAGCGTGTGCGGAACTGCGGCCGCATCAGTCGGTCGGCCGACTCTGAGTAGCCATTATCGTCGTCTTTGCAGGAGAAAACTGCAAAGGTCGTCAACAGCATCAGCGAATATATAAATATCTTTTTCATATCTGCATATACTTTATTAATTAATAGCCGTAGTAGTTAGAGTAGCCGCCGCGACGCAAAGCCTCACGTGGGATGGGGAGGAGATAGCGGATGACAGGATAGGTATCGAGAACCTGTCCGCCGTCAACCTTCTTTGCTACGCCATTGTCGATGAGGTAGATGTTGCCATAGTCACCAGCGTCGACACCGCCGTGGATATAGCCATAGAGCGAGTAGCGCACTGCAGCCTGCGGATAGCCACCATCTTCGTCCCACCATTTGTTGTAGAATTCGACATTTTCCGTCCACTGAACTTTTTCCACAGCTTCGTCGTTAGGTTTCTTGATAGCCGTATAGGGCAGGTTGTTGTCGTTGAACCAGAGTTGCGGGTTGTTACGGATATTGACAGCAGAGTGAATCTGTGTTCCAACCTCGTCAGTGGTCTTCAACTCAGTTGAGGTTGCCTCCTTGTTGAGAATGAAGAGACAGGGCAATGTAGTATTCTGATAGTAACTCAGGTCGAGCACATTCTTGGCGGGGTTCTTGATGTAGATGTAGGCCATACTGTTCGGCAGCAGGCGATTATCAAAATACTCCACACCGTCGTGGTCTTCCACGGCATCGCCCCATGTCACACCGACTCCGGCATCCTCGGCCACAGCCCAGTTGCGCATAAAGGTCCAGTAGATGGTCTCTGCCAGCAGGTTGTTGCGCACGAGGTCCTTCCAGCGCATGTTCTCGCCAGCAAACTCCCACTTACGCTCGTTGAGGATAGCCTTCAGGAAAGACTCCTCGTCGGTAGCGGTCACGGCAGGAGCACCACCAGTGGCTTCGCGGAAAGCACGCTCACGGACAGTGTTCAGGCATTCCATAGCCTTGCTGTTGACAGCGTGAGTCAGTTTGGCATCAGCCTCGGCATACATCAGCAACACGTCGGCATAGCGCAGATAAGGATAGTTGATACCAGTATTGCTGGTAGAAATCTTAGTGTAGGCACTGGTGGTATTCCAGATCTTAGACCATTTCAGGTTGTGCAGACCATAGGAAGCACGCAGGATGGGAGTGCCCTGATAGTCATAGTACCAGAAGCCTTCGCCCACATACTTACGGGCATCGCCTGCAGCGAAACTGTAGCGATAGAACGACTCCAGATACTGACCGCCGTTGCACTCGCCCCACTGGAAGTTGGTCTCACCGGCATTCGACTGGAAGGTCGGGCCCTGACGGTAACCAATAGAACCGGAAGCCTCGATAGAGAACGGCAACTCAAAGATGACATCGTCGTCGTTAGTGAACTGCATGTTGCACTCGTCGTAGAACACCTTCTGGAAGTCCTTCTTCAGACTGTGGGTGCCACTGGCGATGACAGAGTCAGCATAGAGGCGGGCCTTCTCCAGGAACCACTGCTCTTGAGCGGCAGCGGGCTTGCCCATGTAGCCATAGGATGTAGCATCGTCGGCATTGTGACGGAGAGAATAACCGGCAGCCTGAAGGGCGATACGGGAAATCATGGCCCAGCAAGCCTCCTTCGAGGCACGCTCGATGCCCTCAGAATTCTCAGATGCGAACTTCATCTTGGGAGCGGCAGCAGCCAGATCCTCAATCAGGGCCTTAGCCACCTCGTCGCGCGAAGTGATGGCAGGTGCGAAGTTCTCGGTAGCCGAAGTAGGCTCGAAAGTGAAGGGCACGTCGCCCCAGTAACACATCAACTCATAATACAGCATGGCGCGCAGCACCTTGGCCTCGCCCATCATCTGCATAATCTCAGCATTCCTCTCATCATAGACGGAGCCGTTCTTCAGGTTGTAGACGAAGTTGTTGGCATTCTCGATAGCCGTCCATGTGGCATTCCACACGCTGTTGACGGTGCTGCTGTTAGCATCGCAGTCGTAACGCTGCGGGGTATTCGACTGCTTCGACTCGCGGCTGTTGCTGACATAGTCTACGTCAGAGTTCAGAATGAGCGAGTAGGTGTAAGCCTGTCCGAAGCAGTTGCCAGCCAAGATGCTGGCATAGACACCGTTGAGGGCCTCGCCTGCATCTTTTTGTGAACTGAAGACGTCCTCGATGGAGTACTTCGACGGAGAATCCACATCCAGATAGTCGTTACAGCCCGTCAGTAAGAGTGCTCCGAGTCCACAGGTCAATATACTCTTTATTTTCATGATCGTTGTCTTCTTAGTTTTATAAATAATGTAGCGTTAGAACGTAGCGTTGATACCGAATGAGAAGGTACGGGCACGCGGATAGCGGTTGTAGTCCATCGAGGGTGTGAGACCCGACTGCACATCGACTTCGGGATCATAGCCAGAATAACCGGTGATGATGAAGAGGTTGCCGAAAGAAGCATAGGCACGCAGTTTGCTCAGATAGAGTTTCTTGACGAGATTCTTCGGCAGTGTATAGCCTATGGTGACGTCAGAGCAACGCAGGAACGAACCGTCCTCTACAAAGTAAGAGTTAATGGTGTTGGTCACCACATCGGCAGGATTCCAGCGTCCCTTAGGAGCGTTCATCGTCAGGTAGTCAGTAGTCTGGTCGAGCACGGTTGCCGACGTTGTGGTATAGTCATCGTGACTACCGAAGTCAGCCGTGTAGGCCCAACGGTTGTTACGACCAAACTCACTCAGCACGTTGGTATAGTTAGTAGCAGTACCAGAACTTGAAGACAGAGCGTATGCCGTTCCGTTATACACGTCGAAGTCGAGCATGTAGGTGAAGTTGGCATTAAAGTCGAAGTCCTTCCACTGGCCGCTCAAGCCGAAACCACCCTGCCACTTGGGGTTGGTGTTGCCAATGACCTGACGGTCCTTGTCGGTGATCTTACCGTCACCGTCGAGATCCTTGAACTTCACCTTGCCAGGCATTGAGGGATCACCGGAGGTAGAAGCACCCAGCACGTCGGTAGTCATTTCGGGCACGCCTTCCTTGAGCACCCACTTGGTCTTGTTGTTCCAAGTGTCGATGTCGAAGTCGTTGACGGAGTAGAGACCGTCGTAGACATAGCCATAGAACAGGCCTACCTCACCGCCTACCTGCAGGATGTAGTCATCCTTACCGGAAGAATAGAAGCGGTTGCTGTTGTTGTAGAGCACATCGTCGGAAGCGTTCAGTTCCTTCACCTTCATCTTGTTGTGACCCAGGGTCAGGTTGGCACTTACCACATAGTCCTTACCGCGAACGATGTCGCCGTTGATAGTAAGTTCGAAACCAGAGTTCTGCACCTTACCGATATTCTGCTGCTGGTAGGTATAACCAGAGGTCGTAGAGATGGGCGAACGATAGAGCAGGTCGCGAGTAGTATTGATATAGAACTCGGGTGTGATGCTCAGACGGCCCTTGAAGAGCGAGATATCGAAGGCCAAGTTGCGGGTGATGGTGGTCTCCCACTTGATGTCCTTGTTAGGATACTGCGAGGGTGAACTGTAGTACATCTCACCATACTGGCGCTGTTCACCAAAGCCAGGACCACCTTCAGTAGATACGGTGTAGCGATAACGCCACAGGTCGGAGTCGATATTGTTGTTACCTGCCAGACCGAAGGCAGCACGCAGTTTCAGGTTGTCAATCCACTTCACGTTCTTCATGAAGGGCTCGTCGCTGATGACCCATGCACCAGAGATTGAGGGGAACCAACCCCACTGGTTGCCAGGAGCAAACTTGGTAGAACCGTCGGCACGGAGCGTAGCCGATGCGAGGTAACGGTGCTTCCAGTTGTAACTGACCTGTCCGAAGAACGAAGCCGTACGGTCGGGAGTAGAGCGGTAGGTCTCAGAGATATAGACATCACCCAAGCCCATATTGTCGAAAGCACGCTCTGCCGAGATGGAGCGGTCGAAGTAGCGGTTCTTCTGTGTGCTCTCCTTGTACTCGGTGTTGTAGATTTCCTGACCAAGGAGGAACGAGAAGTTATGGTCTTCCTTGATGCTCATGTCGTAGGTAGCCGTGTTGGTCCAAGTGTAGGACTGAGTCGTGCGGTTCACCACCTGAGCCACAGGCTGTGAGTTGTATTTCTTACCTTCAGCCGTGAGGTAGCCCCAATAGCGCTGCTGGTCACGGAAAGAGATGGAGAAGTTACCCTCGGTACGCAGTGTCAGGCCCTCAATGGGGGTCCATGTGAGCGACATGCGGTTGTTCACGTTGTAAGAGTGACGCTTCTGCACGTTGGTGGCAATATTGTTGATGGGGTTGTTCTCGTCCCATTCAGCCAGTGCATCAGGATCTACGTTGGTGAAGTGTGTGCCATAGTTGGCAAACTGGGTGTAACCCTTGGTGGGAGCATACTTCAGCACGTCGATGATACCGCCAGTACCCACGCCATCGCCACCGGCACCATTGTCGCGACGGTAGGTCATCGTGGGGCTGTAGTTGAACTTCAGGTTCTTGCTGAGGTTGGTGCTCAACTTGAGGTTGATGTTGGTACGGCGTACGCCAGAGCCCTTGATAGTACCCTTATCGTCGGTCTGTGTGATAGACAACTTGAAGCGGGTATTGTCGCTACCGCCACCGATTGCCACATTGGCCATATAGTTAAGGGGTGACTCGTTCATCACCTCGTCCTGCCAGTCCATGTTAGGCACGGTGCTATAAACGTCGAGGTCGGCGGGGTTGCCGAAGTGCTCACGCCAGTTGCGGGCAGAAGTTGAACTGTAAGACACGCCACCCTGGGCACGGTCCCATGTATATTCTGCGAAGTCGGCAATGTTCATCAAGTCAAGTTTCTTGGCTCTGTGGGCGATGGTCAGACGACCATTGAACTCCACCTGCACCTTACCGGCCTGAGCCGACTTGGTGGTCACCACGATAACGCCATTACCACCCTTGGCACCATAGATAGCGGTCAGGGAGGCATCCTTCAATACGTCGATAGAGGCGATGTCAGAAGGTGGGATATCGTTGATGTTGGCCTGCTGGAAACCGTCAACGATATAAAGAGGCTCGTTGCTCTGGGTCACAGAGGTTGCACCACGTACGCGAATATTAATGTCTGCACCAGGCTGACCGTCGACTGTGGTTACCTGCACACCGGCAATCTTACCCTGCAGGGCCTCACCGGCTGATGACACGGGCACAGCCTCCAGTTTCTTACCCTGAATGGATCCCACGGAACCAGTCAGATCTTTACGGGCCTTGCTGACATAACCTACCACAACGACTTCTTCCATCATTGCGGCATCGTCTTCCATAACGACCTTCATGTTGCCTGACGGGGTCAATTCCTGAGCCTTCATGCCCATGTAGGTGATAACGATCTTCTTGCCGGCTGGTACCTTCAGCGTGAAGTTACCGTCGAAGTCGGTCGCTACAGCATTCTTGGAATTGCCTTTCTCCATGACGGTGGCACCGATGACGGTCTCACCCATTGAATCAAAGACCTGTCCCTTGGCCGTTGTCTGTGCCATCAACTCGGGAGGAGCGAGCACAAAAAATGCAGCCAAAAGACAAAGTTTGCACAATAGTTTCATTGCGTCCTTCATACTTTGTTTTGTTTTTGTTAGTACTATGATAATTTTATAATAAGTTTTAGTAATTCTTAAGTTCGTAGAAAATCGTTGCAAAGTTAGCAATTATTCATGAAACAGCAAAACTTTATTTCAACTATTTTTTTTAATATTGAGTTAAAACATACCTTTTGACTATATTTTACACCTCAAACAACAATTATTACACCCATCCTGCTTGACAAGGTTCCGTATTTGGACAATATAAAAAAATAAGGTACGCGTGATACTTTCTTTTTTCGCCGACATATTTGGCCGTTTAAGAATTAGTTCGTATCTTTGCAGGCGAAACAACTATTACCATTTTTATCACAATGAAAAAACTACTAATTACTCTACTATGTGCCGTGGCCCTGTTGCCGGCTATGGCAGGTAACAACAACGTGGCCCCATGGGGATGGGCAACATGCTCCGACGAGACAGGAACGGCCTACACCCTGAGCGGTGGCAACTACACTGACGCCAAGATTGTCACCCTGACAGCCCTTGGTAACGAACAGACTGACGACGCACAGATCAAACAGGCCATCGCCACGAATGACATCATCATTTTGGACGGTTCCAACGGTGATTTTATCATCAGCGAGACCATGAAACTGGGATCGACGAAGAACAAGACTATCATCGGCATCAACAACGCCCGCCTGTGCACAAAGTTCTTCCTGACCTCAGAAGACAATGCATACCTAAAACAACAGAAACTGGAGAACCTGAGCAGCACAGACCAGTATACGGGCACATTGCCTGACGATACTGAGATTACCTGTGACAAGCGCGCCTTCTTCACCAAAAAGGCCCTTATGGAACTGCAGTATCAGAAGACAGGGGCCTATACGCTGCCCAACAAGGCCGGTATATTCATCATCGAAGGCTCCAGCGAGAACATCATCATCCGTAACCTCTCGCTGATAGGTCCGGGCGCAGTAGACATCGACGGCGCAGACCTCATCACCAACCAGGGAAAGCACGTATGGATAGACCACTGCACACTGGTAGACTCGCAGGATGGTGCGCTGGACAGCAAGGTGTGCGACTGGGCTACATACACCTATAACCACTTCTACTACACCTCGCGCAGTTACTCACATGCCTACACCTGCGGCTGCGGATGGGCCGACGGAGCAATGATTCTTCACCTCACTTTCGCCTGCAACATCTGGGGCGAGGGATGTATGCGAAGACTGCCGCAGTGCGGAGACTGCTATGTACATCTCGTGAATAACTACCACAACTGCCCAGGCAACAGCGTTGGCATGACCATCAACGACAACTGCAAGGCGCTGGTGGAAAACAACTTTGCTGCAGCAGGCGTGAACAGCCCGCTGACAGGCAGTGGCACTGGCCGCAAAGTGACGGCCCGTGGCAACAACTTCAGCGCATCGTCTGTTGGCAGTGAGGTTACGGTGCCTTACCAGTACACCGCAATTGCTGCCACTGATGTTCCCGCCACGCTGACAGGCGAAGAGGGAGCCGGTGCCACACTGGGCAACGATGCAGAATACATCCTCTCCACCATTCCTACTGCAGAGCGTAGCGGCGAGACGGTATATGTCATCGTGAAGGAAGATGGGCACATCGGTGGCAGCATCACCGAGATAGACGGCATCACCGTCACCTTCGACCCTTCTGTCACCGACTGGAGAAGTGGCGGCACTGGCAACGATGCTAAAACAGTTGACGGTGTAGACCTCACTGGGTACTACACCCAGAGCGATGCGACCAACGGTGCGCCCATCATCATTGAGACCACGCAGGCAGGCACGCTTAGTATTTTTCTTGGCGGTGGTGTGGCCACCAACAAGTCTATCAACATGCAGGAAGGTGAGAACGGGCTGACTGCCACGGTCCTCAGCAGCGGAGCCACAATAGAAAATGGTGCGAAGCCTGCGACAGCCATTAACGCATGGGATGCCCTGATATATACACTTCAGGCCAACAAGACCTATAAGTTCTTCGTAGGTGGCACCAAGTGGCGCTTAGCGGCCATTCGCTATATACCTGGTGAGGATACTGGCATTAGGGGGATTGCCACTTGCCAACAGGCTAACGGCAATGTGTACAATCTGCAGGGGCAGGAGGTAAACGAGACCTATAAGGGTGTTGTCATCAAGAACGGTAAGAAAGTCGTTATGAAATAAAAAGAAAGTTTGCTTGCTTCAGACTGGCAGTTTGAAGCAAGCAAACCAAGAGAGAGCCGTAAGCAAATTCAGGTTTGCTTACGGCTCATTCGTTTAGGCTTCCGTCTCAGCCTTCTTCGGAGCAGCGGCCTTCTTGGCTGCAGGTTTCTTGGCGGCCGGTTTCTTCTCGGCGGGCTCAAGTTTCTCCAGTTTCGACTTCAGACGAGTGATCTCCTTGTCCTTCATCTCAATCTCGTCACCCTGATTACGGATGGTGGTGAGTAGAGAGTTGAGTTGCTCGTTGTCAATCTCCTCGGGATAGAGGGCGTTCACTCTGTTGATGAAGTCACCCAGGATGTTCATGTAGTTAGTGAAGGCATCGAACGGTCCGCTGTAGATGCCACGATCCAGTCCCACGTTTGAAGGCTTGGTGGTCATGAAGCGGAAATTGTTAGAAGCCTGCAGGTAATCCCAGTCCTGATTGATGCGGGGATCGTTGGCAATGAGCAGACGGTCGGCCACAGAGTAGAGTTTGTGGAAGGCCTCGCGCTGCATGGCGTTACCAAGCCAGCAGGAGCAGTCACGCTCCTCATCGACCCACGACAGGGTGTCTGGCACGTCAATGGCACCCACACTCTTCACCTTCATGCATATCTCCGTCGGCGTAGAGAAGGTGATACCCTTCTCCTTGGCACATACGGGCAGTGCATGGAGGAATTCGAGGATATTGCTGCTGAGGGGCTGGGCGATGCCCAGGGCAGAGAGTTCCATGAAGATATTAATGATCTGCTCTTCCTCTGGCAGACGGGCGATGCGGTCAATATATGCATCGGCGAAGAGAGGATAGCCCTCCCACTCAGCATTGTTGAAACGCAGAGAGATATCGTCGCTCAGTTCCACGTCGCGGAGCAGCAACTTCAGGTTGGGAGCAATGTTGCAGTTATAGACATAGTGGGGCGATTTCCAGCCGAGCACATGCTTGGCACCCTCGGTAAGCATTCCCTTGAAGCCCAGTGCAGCAATCTGTGCGCCAATGTCATCACTATAGATGAGCGACGAGTTGCGGGCTACGGTAGGTGTCTGTCCGAAGTACTCCTTGATTTTCTCCACCTGCTTCTTCATATCACGGGCAAAACTCTTCTCGTTGGCCAAAGATGACAGGCCGTGGCTGTAGGGCTCGGCGAGGAACTCCACACAACCCGTCTCGTTCAGTTCCTGCAGTTTCTCCAGTACCTGCGGGGCATGCATCTCGAGTTGTTCGATACCGGTGCCTGACAGTGAGAAGGCCACCTTGAAATACTTGCCGTTCTCCTGGATCATCTGCTGCAGCGTGTTCAGTGCTGGCATATAACTGCGAGCGGCAATGTCGCTGATGCTACGCTCGTTCTCGTAGTCATCATAATAGTAATGGTCGGTACCGATATCAAAGAAACGGTAGCGCTTCAGATGAATAATCTGATGTATCTCAAAATATAAACAAATTGTTTTCATAATTGTTAATTCTTAATTCTTAATCGCGAAGCGATAACTCTTAACTCTTAATTCTTAACTCTTAATTATCATTCTTCCCACCCCAGGGTTCTCCTGTACAGTGTGCGAATCCAACGACCCACTTTCTCCCAGGTAATCTGGTCAACTTCCTTCTTACCCTCATCCTTGAGATAATGGAAGAGTGAGTCATTGACACAGATGCTGTAGATGGCATCGGCCAGTGCATGCACGTCCCAGTAGTCAACCTTGATACAGTTGTCGAGGATCTCGGCACAGCCAGACTGCTTGGAAATGATAGATGGCGTGCCGCACTGCATGGCCTCGAGAGGCGAGATGCCGAAAGGCTCTGAAACAGAAGGCATCACATAGACATCGGAGGCCTTGAGGCACTCGTACACCTGCTTGCCACGCATAAAGCCTGGGAAGTGGAAGCGATCGGCAATGCCGCGCTCGGCAGCCAGATAGATCATCGCATCCATCATATCACCCGAGCCTGCCATGCAGAAACGCACGTTGCGGGTGCGGTGAAGCACCATGTTGGCAGCCTCAACGAAATACTCTGGTCCCTTCTGCATGGTGATACGTCCGAGGAAGGTAACGACCTTCTCCTTACCGGTGTGGTCTGGACGAGGAATGTCTTGATACTCTTGTGGAAGAGGATAGACGGCGTTGTGGACAGTAAAGCACTTGCGCGGATCCTGATGATACTGGTTGATGACCGTCTGACGCGTCAGTTCACTGACACACATGATGCAGTCAGCATGGTCCATACCGTTTTTCTCAATGGAGTAGACGGTGGGGTTGACCTTACCACGGCTACGGTCGAAGTCGGTAGCATGGACATGGATGCACAGGGGCTTGCCACTGACCTGCTTGGCATGGATGCCAGCAGGGAAGGTCAGCCAGTCATGGGCGTGAATGATGTCGAACTCTTCGGTACGGGCTACGACACCAGCAATAATCGAGTAGTTGTTGATCTCCTCGTGCAGGTTGCCGGGATAACCACCGGCGAACTCCATACAACCGAGATCGTTCACGTTCATATAGTTGAAGTCAGCATAGATGTGCTCACGGCACTTGAAGTAGTACTCGGGATCCATGATGTTCCCTACCCTGCTCTTCACATAGTCGAAGTTGACGTCGCGCCAGGCAATGGGCACTGCATTCATAGCCACGATACGGCAGGCGTGCTGACTCTCATCGCCAAAGGGATGGGGCAGGCAGAGCACCGTATCGATGTCGCCCTGAGCCTTCAGGCCCTCTGAGATACCATAGTTAGCGGTGGCGAGTCCACCAAACACATGAGGAGGATACTCCCATCCAAACATTAATACTTTCATAGTTTCACCTCCTTATTTTTGATACGAATACTTTTCGAGCAACTTCATGGTGCGCAGAATCTCGGCCACATTCATGGCAAACGACATAGCACCGCGTCCGTGGAAGGGCGGGTTGCCGTCGAACAGTTCCGAGATGGTACCGATAGCATGATAGTCAATCTCATCCTCGTAACCCACCATCTGACGTTCAACAAACGACAGGCGGGTGCGCTTATAGAGTTTCAGACAGGCCTCCATATAGAAACCTCCCAGCCAAGGCCAGGCCGTTCCCTGATGGTAGGCATAGTCGCGTTGCGTCTGCGGACCGACATACATCGGGTTGTAGCCGCCACTCTTCGGTGAGAGGGAGCGCAGTCCCTTCGGGGTAAGCAGTTCGCGCGTACATATATCTACTACGCTCTTCATCTGCTGCTGAGACAGAGGCGAATAGTCGAGGGCTACAGCAAAAATCTGGTTGGGGCGTACGCTCCAGTCCATCATGGCACCATCGACGTAGTCGAGCAGATAGCCGTACTCGTTGACAAAGGTATCGACGAACGACTGCTTAGCCTTCGAGGCCAGTTCCTCCAGATGCTTGGCGGCCTTCTCGTCTTTCTGATCGGCAGCCAGCGAAGCACAGAACTTAAGGGCGTTATACCACAGGGCGTTGAACTCGACGATATAGCCCGAACGAGGCACTACGGGACGGCCATTGGCTGTAGAGTTCATCCACGTGATAGCCTTGTCGCGACCATTGGCAAAGAGGAGCCCGTTGTCATCGAGACGCAGGTTAGGATGACCACCCTTCTCAATATACTTGACGATGTCCTTGACCAGTTTACCATACTTCTCGATACACTTGTCACGGCCCATGTACTTGGCATACTGCTGTATAGCCCATACGGCCCACAGAGGCACGTCAGGCTGTTCCATCTCATAGATCTTCACGCTCAGCGGCTTGCCCTCCATGAACTCACGGAGTCCACGCTCGGCAGTACTCATGACCAGTTCGAAATAGTCGTCCTCGTCAATGGCCAACGTCAGTCCCGGCAGAGAGATAAAGGTGTCGCGAGCACGGCACTTGAACCAAGGATAGCCAGCCAGCAGATAGCGTGTGTCGTCAGCCTCACGGTTGTGGAACTGATGGGCTGCGGTGACCAGGCAATGGTAGAAGTTATCGCGAGGCACACGCACGTCTATCTCTTTCTGGAACAGCGCCTTGAGCGTCGACGACTTGATCTGCGACGTAGAAGCCGAGAAGACAATGCTCTCGCCCTTCTTGATGGGCAGTTCGAAATAGCCGGGCACATAGAGGTCCTCGTTGGAGGCGTAGCCACGCTCCTGCTCCTTCGGGTATTCGATACCACGATACCAGTCGGGCTGGAAGATGAACTCATTCTTCTTGTTGAACTGCATGAACAAATCGGGATAGCCCTTGTACATGCAGGTCTTGATGCCATTGTCGATGCCATGATACTCACGGCTGGCCACGGTGTTCTCGTGCGTGAACTGACGCACGGAGCGGAAGGCCAGGAACGGACGGAAGCGGAGCAGTGTGGCCGAATGGGCCTCCTCCAGTGTGTAGCGGATGAGGATGCGATCCTCATAGGCCTGGAAGATGGTCTCACGCTTCAACACTACACCGCCTACACGGTAGATGGTGGTAGGCACCAGACTGGCATCAAACTCACGGATGTACTTGTGTCCCTTAGGACTGAAGTTGTTGCCCTGATACTTGTGGAGGCCCAAGTTGAATTCTGCCCCATGCTGAACCACCGTACAGTCAAACGACGACAAGAGTACATGGTTCTCGTCGTCGAGTTCGGGTACGGGAACAACCAGCAAACCGTGGTACTTACGCGTGTTACAGTCGACTAATGTCGAACTGCTGTAGGCACCAGACCGGTTCGTACGGAGCAATTCACGGCGCAGACTCTCCTCAAGGTTCGTCATCACGGCTTTCTCAAATCGTAAATAACTCATAGTTCCTGTTTAGGTTTCGTATAATTTAATAATGTTGTAGTTTTAGATTTCATTTCCCAAAAGTACACATTTTTATCCGTACTGCAAAACTTTTTCGCGATTATTTTGCATTTTTGCCCTAAATTATACAATTTGGGCCATTTTTAGAAGAGATTATTAGGCAGGAATCAGAAAGTTGACAACTTCTTGCTCCACTTTCAATGTGTACTCACCCACCGGACGCTCTGCCATCCGGCCATCAATACTGACAAGGGCCTTGGGGCTCTCGACAACCATCTCGCGGGTGCGATAGGGATGCACGCTATGATGATTGAGGAAGCGTCCCGTCACCAACAGCCACAGTCCTTCTACTAGTTGCTTCACCTTGGGATTATAGACCACCGACACATCGAGCATCCCGTTGTAGGGCACTGCACTCGGCGTTTGGCCGTAGCCGTGGGCGTTGCCTATGCAGACGGTCATGACAGAGCGGTCTATCGTCTCGGAATTTATCTTCAGTCGCATCTTATAGTCGTGACGATGGAACACCATCAGCACCAGCGACGAGAGGAAGGCCAACTTGCGCGAGCCGAGTATCTGACGGGCCTGGCGGCGCAGGTTCATAATATCGGCAGACAGTCCGATGTTGACGCAGTTCTGGAAATAGCGGCAGACCTGCTCACCCTGCTTGCTCTCATAACGGATACAGCCCAAGTCGATCTTACGGACGCGATGGGCTTTCAGCCACTCTACCGTCTGCGGGTCGTTATCCTCATCGAAGCCCCAGAAATGGGCGAAGTCGTTCACCACGCCATTGGGTATCAGTCCCAGGCACACCTGTTCCCTGACCTC
>Ga0310695_10008944_pt1 | contig 15283 bp, 11 predicted proteins | sample RumenRJG_04DNA_FD_203882 | JGI IMG/M metagenome (GOLD analysis project Ga0310695, IMG submission 203882) | Bovine rumen microbial communities from Lethbridge, Alberta, Canada - RJG_04 (v2) (version 2) | ecosystem: Host-associated > Mammals > Digestive system > Stomach > Rumen | place: Canada...
CTTCATCGCCAATATCCTCGGATGGGGTGTGGGTGTGATCTGTACTGTTGTCGGCGTGGTGTGGGGACTGATTGTCATCGCCGTCGCCTGGCTCTTCTACAGGCCGGTACTCGGCATCATCCTCTTAGTCGTGGCCGGATTCCTGGTATGGGTCTTCGCCTTCAAGGGCAAGGACAAGCTGAAGGCACTGAAGAAACGTTCTCCACAACCACAAGCTGTATAGCATGAAGATCAAGGTCAATCGAAAGAACGTGGAAGTATTTGAGGGAGCACATGTGCGGCATGCGCTCCTCTCATACTTCGCTTGGAAAGGTCTCGACGTAGGGCTGGTGAAGGGCCTGGAGGTCTTCGATCGCTGGGGACACCAGATCGATCTCGACGCCCCTGTCAGTCAGCACGAGACTATCAAATTCAAACTCCCTAAAATCAATAAACAATGAAAAAGATCATCCTGTCGCTGCTGATGTTCGTTGCCCTGACGGTATCGGCAGAGAGAAAAGAGCTGCACATCCTCTCAGCCAATGACATGCACGCTGCCATTGAGAACTTCCCACGGCTGGGATATGTGGCCGATTCGTTGCGTGCGCTGTATCCCGACCTGCTAATCCTCTCTGGAGGTGACAACCGCTCAGGAGACCCCATCAACGATATGTTCGAGATTCCTGCCTATCCGATGGTGGCCCTGATGAATCAGGTGGGCTTCCATGCTACGGTGGTGGGTAATCATGAGTTCGACTCCAACCAGTACGGCCTGGCCCGTCTGATCGATCTCAGCACCTTCCCCACACTCTGTGCCAACATGGAGCCGGATGCGAAGTTCAATATGCATGTGAAGCCCTATCAGATCTTCGACTGCGGCGGTATCTCCGTAGGTGTGCTGGGTATCACAGCCCTGGGTTCGATGGGTACGCCGGAGAGTCATCCCGCCCGTATGACGGACATCCGCTTTATGGATCCGCTGGAGACCATCCAGAAGTATGCGTTCCTGCGTGAGAAGTGCGACGTGGTGCTGTTGCTCTCACACCTGGGCTATGCCGACGATGTGAAGTTCTCGGCAGAACTGCCTTGGGTGGATATCATCGTGGGTGGACACTCACACACACAGCTCAATGGTGGAGAGATCCACAACGGTATCCTTATCACCCAGAACATGAAGAGTCTGTTGAATGCCACCCACTCGACATTGGTGCTCGAAGACGGTAAGGTGGTGGAGAAGAAGGCAGAAGCCATCGCCATCGCAGGACAGCCGGGGGAGAACAAGACCGTTGCCGAACTGGTGCGCTACTTCTCGGAGAACCCTGCTTTCAAACGGGCCCTCGCCATTGCTGAGACGCCGATGAACAAGGAGGAGCTGGGTTGTATGGTCTGCGACGCCTATATCGAAGAGACGGGTGCCGACCTGTCGTACCAGAATGCCGGAGGTGTACGTATCGAAGAGCACGAGGCTGGGGATATGACGGTAGGCGACGTGATGAAGATGGATCCCTTCCAGAATAACGCCGTAGAGGTGTTCTGTACGGGTAAGGAACTCGCTGAGATGCTGATTTCCTGTTACGACAACGACAAGCAGCGTTTCCCCTACGTGAGCGGTTTCACCTGTGAGATCACCATCAATCCTGCCGACGGTAAGATCACGAAACTCGTACTACTGGATAAGGACGGCAAGAAACTGAACCTGAAGAAGACCTATCGGGTGGTTTCGAACAGCTATACGGTAGCCGTCAGTCCTACGAACCGTAAGGACATGGGTAACAGCATCGGCATCACCACGCCCGACCTGATCAAGAACTACCTGGAGCACCAGGGACGTATCAACTATCAGGGTAGACGCTGTCTGACGTATAAATAAGGTTATGCGTCGGCAAAGACCTTGCCGTCGGAGAGGGTAATCTGGAGTTGGGTGTACTCCGAGTGGAAATCATTCTTCAGACGATCCAGATACCGACGACACTCCCATTGACACATGGGCAGATCATGAAGCAAGTAGTTCCCGCACGTCTCAGGAGTCGTGGCGGGAACTTCTTTTTGTGTGAGGATCCACTCCAGACACGCGATGGTGAGCTGGCGCATGTCCTCAACGGTGTAAGCACCTGTCATGATGATATACATCCCCGTGAGACAGCCCATGGGACCTACATAGACCACATCGTCCTTTGCCTGTGAGTTTCGGAACCAGGTGGCCATCAGGTGTTCGATGCTGTGGATGGCAGCAGGGGCAACGGCAGGCTCCTTGTTGGGTTCGGTGATGCGCAGATCAAACGTGGTGAATCCTTGATCCACACGCGATACATAGATGCCTGGCTTCAGGTGCGTGTGGTCGATGGTGAAACTTTGTATGACTTCCATATGTTAGAGGCTTTCGATGAATGTCTTGGTGGTCTGGAAAGATTTCTCGGCGACGGTATCCCAGAAGTTGTGATACTGTGAGGCATCGGTGTCGCGCAGGGGGATGTCGCTGATGAGACGGAAGGAGATGAACGGTACCTTATAGAGATAGCACACCTGGGCGATGGCACACGACTCCATATCGACGGCCTTCGCCTCGGGGAAGTGACCAACGATCTCACGCATCTTCTCCCTGGAATCCACAAACCAGTCGCCAGTCACGATCAGTCCGGGCTTGGCACCAGTGAGCTTGGCTTTCTCCAACAGATAGGGATCGGCCTGATAGCGGGCGGGCAGACCCTGTACCTGTCCGAAGATCGTCGTTTCGTCGATGGCTTTGCCACAATACACATCGTGGTAGGTCAGTTCCGTACTCACCACCACATCCTGCAGGTTGATATCGTCGCCATTACCTCCGGCACAGCCGCTGGAAATGATACAGTCGGGCTTGTACTGGCGAATCATCTCTACTGTCTGGATGGCAGCATTCACAGTGGCGATTCCGCTCTTCTGCAGAATCACCTTGTCTTCGGGGAATAATGGACGGAGCTGCTTCAACTCCTTGTCCATCGCAACAATCATTCCTATTTTCATAACTTCAATTTAACTTTTTCGTTGGCGAACGGCTTCGTACATCAGGATGGCGGCAGAGACGCTGACATTAAGGGAGTCGAGACGTCCCAGCATCGGGATACGGATATGGGCGTCGGCAGCCTCACGCCACTGGGGGGTGAGACCTGTGGCCTCCGTACCCATCACGATGGCAGTGGCACCCCGCATGTCGTAGTCGTAGTATTCGTAGGAGTCCTGCAACTGAGCCGTGAGAATCTTGATGCCATGCTCCTTCAGGAAGGCGATACACGCCTGGGAGTCGCAGACGGCGACAGGCACGCAGAACACCCCGCCGATGCTGGCACGGATCAGATTGGGATTATAGAGATCCGTCAAGGGGTCGCACACGATGACGGCATCTACACCAGCTGCCTCGGCCGTACGAAGAATCGCACCCAGATTTCCAGGCTTCTCCACACTCTCAAGAACCACGATGAGGGGATTCTTCTTTTCGAGGAGTGAGAATAGTGAGGAGAGTGAGTGGTCCTTGTACTTGGCAATGGCGATCATCCCCTCGGTAGATCCTCTGTAGGCCATTTTCTCATAGACCTGGGGAGAGACGATGGTCGCAGCAGGCATCAGTTCACTCCTCACTCCAGCCTCTCCGCTCCTCAAAAAAAGCTCTACCACCTCATAGCCACAGGCGATGCAGTGCTCGATCTCACGCTGACCTTCCACCACGAAGAGACCTTCCTCACGACGGAGTGAAGACTTCTGTTGCAGGGCTACAACGTGCTTGATTCGCGCATTCTGAACGCTTGTGATGACATTTTCTTCCATAATCGCTGCAAAATTACGAAAATAAATTGTAATTTTGCACGCAGAATAAAAAAAACTTGCAAGTTATGACATTACTAAAGAAATGCCTGCCCGATGTGTTGGCAGTGCTGTTGTTTGCCGTTCTGGCCTTCGCCTATTTCTTCCCTGCCGACATTGAGGGACGTATTCTCTATCGTCATGATGCTTCGGCGGGTAGGGGAGCAGGTCAGGAGGGTATCGAATATCTGCAGAAGACAGGAGAGCGCAGTCGATGGACCAATGCCCTGTTTGGCGGTATGCCTACCTACCAGATGGCACCCTCGTATGGTTCTACCGATCTGTTGACAAAGGCTATCAATGCCTATCACCTGTGGTTGCCGGAGAACGTGTGGTTTGTCTTTGCCTATCTGTTGGGCTTCTATATCCTGCTCAGGGCTTTCGATTTCCGTCAGCACCTGGCGGCTCTGGGATCCATCATCTGGGCCTTCTCCACCTATTTTCTCATCATCATTGCCGCAGGACATATCTGGAAAGTGTGGGCTCTGGCCTATCTGCCGCCGATGATTGCGGGTATTGTCTTGGCCTATAAGGGGAAATACCTGTGGGGACTGTTGCTTACGGCGGTGTTTACAGCCTTCGAGATCAATGCGAACCACGTGCAGATGACCTATTATTATCTGTTTATCATCCTCTTCCTCATCATCGCATGGCTGGTGGACGCTATCCGAAAGCACGAGATGGCTCGTTTCCTGAAGGCGACGGGCGTCTGTATCGTCGGAGGACTGATCGGCGTGTGTATCAACCTGTCGAACCTCTATCACACCTGGCAGTACAGTCAGGAGTCGATGCGTGGCAAGAGTGAACTGGTGAAAGCGAATACGGCCAACCAGACGAGCAGTGGTCTGGAACGTGACTATATCACCCAGTGGAGCTATGGCATCGACGAGACGTGGACGCTATTGATTCCGAACACCAAGGGTGGTGCCTCGATGCCGCTGAGCATGAACGAGACGGCGATGAAACATGCCGACGAGAACTATGTGGGTATCTATAACCAGATTGGACAGTACTGGGGCGAACAGCCGGGCACCAGCGGTCCTGTCTATGTGGGAGCTTTTGTGATGCTGCTCTTCATCCTCGGACTGTTCATCGTGAAGGGTCCTGTGAAGTGGGCACTCCTCGCTGCGACGATCCTCTCGATCCTCCTCTCCTGGGGAAAGAACTTCATGGGCTTTACGGATTTCTTCCTCGACTATGTGCCGATGTATGCGAAGTTCCGTACGGTGGCCTCCATCCTCGTCATTGCGGAGTTCACCATCCCCCTGCTGGCGATGCTGGCGCTGAAGAAGATCTTTGATGAGCCGGAGCTGTTGAAGACGAAAGCGAAATACCTCATCATCTCCTTCGCCCTGACAGCGGGATTCGCCCTGCTCTTCGCCCTGATGCCGTCGGTATTCGGCAGCTTTATCTCGTCGAGTGAGATGCGCGCCCTGCAAAGTCTGCCCGCAGAACATATCCAGCCCATCATCGCCAATCTGACGGAGATGCGTCAGGCGGTGTTTACGGCCGACTGCTGGCGTTCGTTCTATATCATCCTCGCAGGTACGGGTGTCCTCCTAGGTGTTGTATATGGCAAGCTGAAGAAGGAGTATGCCATCGGAATCATCCTCGTACTCTGTCTGGTGGATCTCTGGACGGTGAACAAGCGCTATCTGAACGATGAGATGTTCGTACCAAGTTCTGAGCGTGAGGCACCCCAGCAGAAGACGCAGACGGATGAACTCATCCTGCGGGATCAGACCCTCGACTATCGTGTGCTGAACCTTGCCTCGAACACCTTCAACGAAAACGAGACCTCGTACTATCATAAGAGCATCGGTGGTTACCATGCCGCCAAGCTGCGCCGCTATCAGGAGATGATCGAGCAGTATATCAATCCTGAGATACAATCGCTCTTCGGAGCCGTCACAGAGGCTGCTGGTGATATGACACAGGTGAATGGCGACAGTATCTGTCCTGTGCTCAATATGTTGAACACCCGCTATTTCATCTTCCCCTTGGAGGGTGGACAGACCGTTCCCATCCAGAACCCCTACGCCTATGGTAATGCCTGGTTTGTGGACCAGCTGAGCTATGTGAAGAATGCCAACGAGGAGATCGCTACAGTGGGCAAGATCGACCTGCGTCATCAGGCTGTGGCCGACGAGAAGTTCCAGGCGCAGTTGGGTGATGCTATCGTACAGGATACGGCCAGTGTCGTCACCATCACCACCTACGAGCCCAACCGTCTGGTTTACGACGTGAACAGCGGCAAGGGTGGTCTGTTGGTGTTCTCGGAGATCTATTATCCAGGATGGACGGCTACTGTCGATGGCGAACCTGTAGAACTGGGACGTGTCGATTATATCCTCCGGGCCCTGCAAATCAAGCCTGGCAAGCATCAGGTGGAACTCGCCTTCTTCCCGAAGTCGGTGAGTACGACGGAGACCATCGCCTATATCGCCTTCGTACTCCTCGTCCTGATAGTGTTGGGTATCGTCTTTATCGAATGGAAGAATCGCCGCAAGGAATGAAGAAGCTACTGTCCTTACCCCCCAACGTGGTGGGCACGTTTCATGAGGTGACGGGCTTGAGCCCTGAGGAGTACTTCTGTACCTGCGACCCTGTGGGCCATCGGCTCGGTAGTGGGGGAGGTACCACGTGGCTCTTGCAGGAAGCCTGTCGTGCACATGGTGCGACGGATATGGACGATTGGCTGTCTCGTGAGAAACGTATCCTGATCCATGCCGGAGGACAGAGCAAACGCCTCCCTGGCTATGCTGTCTCTGGTAAGGTGCTGATGCCCGTACCAGTGTTCCGCTGGGAAAGGGGACAGCGTCTCTCTCAGAATCTGCTGAGTCTGCAGTTGCCACTCTACGAGAAGATCATGGCGATGGCGCCTGAGGGGATTCATACGATGGTGGTCAGTGGCGATGTGCTGATACGTGCCACCCAATCCCTCCAACCGATTCCTGAAGCCGATGTCGTCTGTTATGGTCTGTGGCTCGATGCCTCGGTGGCCAAGAATCATGGGGTGTTTGTGAGTGATCGCCGTACGCCCTCAGTCCTGAAGCAGATGCTCCAGAAACCCTCTATCCAGACGCTCAGCGAGCTTCAGAAGGATCATTTCTATCTGACGGATATCGGCATCTGGCTGCTTAGCGACAAGGCGGTGAAAATGCTAGCTGGTAAATCTGGCCTCAATGAATACGATCTCTATTCGGAGTTCGGTTGTGCCTTGGGCACCGATCCCTCGAAGCCCGATGCCGAGCTGTCATCGCTGAAAGTCGCCATCCTCCCTTTGATGGGTGGCGAGTTCTACCATTTCGGCACCTCGCGCGAGATTATCTCCTCCACCATGCGTATCCAGAACCTTGAGAGCGACCAGCGGAAGATCATGCACCTCGACCGCAAGCCCCATCCCTCAATCTTCATACAGAATGCCGAGATCGAGATCCCGCTGACGGAAGAGAATACGAATATATGGATCGAGAACAGCCATGTGGGTCCCCGCTGGCAACTCTCCCACGATCATATCATCACAGGCGTACCCGTCAACGACTGGGAGTTGAAGCTGGCCCCTGGCGAGTGTATCGACGTGGTACCTGTAGGCGACAGCGACTATGAGGTGCGTCGTTATCAGATTGATGAACCCCTGAACAGCAACGAACTCTCAGAGCGTGCCAACCTGCGTCGTCTCTTCGAACAGCGTAAGGCCTTCCGAAAGAAAAACTGGAGTGCCCTGGCCCGTAACTGGCGTCATAGCGTCTTCTATCAGCTCGACCTGGCCGATGCCGCTCAGACGTTCCAACAAGAGAATATCCCCCTGCCGCCTCCCTTACCTGAGGATGCTCCTCTGATGACCCGTATCCATGATGCGATGTTCCGAGGTGAGAGCGAGCGTGCCTTCGCCCTCCTGCGCGAAGGTGTCGAGTCTGCTGCTGTGCCACAGCAACAGGCACCATGCCTCTGTGTCGCCAGCGACCAGATCGTCTGGGGACGCTCGCCTGTACGTATCGACATCGCCGGAGGTTGGACAGATACCCCGCCTTATTGTCTGATGGAAGGCGGCAACGTCATCAACTTCGCCATCGAGCTCAACGGCCAGCCACCCTTACAGACCTTCATCCGTCCCTCAAAAGAACTGCGCATCGTGCTGCGTAGCATCGACCTCGGTGCTGTGGAGGTGGTGGAGACTCAGGAACTGCTGACGGATTTCATGCACGTTGGCTCACCCTTCTCCATCCCCAAGGCCGCCCTTGTGCTCGCTGGCTTCGGACGTCAGAACCTGAAACAGGAACTCGAGGCCTTCGGATCGGGTATCGAACTCACCCTGCTTTCGGCCATTCCTGCGGGCAGTGGCCTCGGCACCAGCAGCATCCTTGCCTCGACGGTTCTCGGAGCCGTCAGCGACTTCTGTGGTCTGGCGTGGGACAAGAACGAGATAGGACGCCGTACGCTGATCCTCGAGCAGATGCTCACTACTGGTGGCGGTTGGCAGGATCAGTTCGGAGGCGTACTCGGAGGCGTGAAACTCCTCCAGACGGCTCGAGGCTTCGACCAGAGTCCACAGGTGCGCTGGCTTCCCACCGACCTGTGGCTGTCGCCGGAATACCGCCCCTGTCATCTGTTGTACTATACGGGCATCACCCGTACCGCCAAACAGATCCTCTCAGAGATCGTCAGCAGGATGTTCCTGAACCATGGCGGCGAACTCCGACAGTTGCGTGAGATGAAGGAACACACGATGGAGATGTACGACGCCATCCAGCGCAACGACTTCCTGCGGATGGGTACGCTGATGCGTAAGACGTGGCTTCAGAACCAGCACCTCGATGCCGGAACGAATCCCCCTGCGATAGCTGCCCTGACATCGCTCATCGACGACCTCTGTCTGGGCTATAAGCTGCCGGGGGCAGGTGGTGGCGGCTATCTCTATATGATTGCCAAGGATCCCGAGGCTGCAGCCCGTATCAAACAGCTGTTAAACGAACACCGTCAACATACCAATGCCCGTTTTGTGGAGATGTCGCTCTCAACGACGGGCCTTCAGATCAGTCGCAGCTAATGGAGTTCAGAACCATCGTAGACATACCCGACCCCGGGTTTAGAATCGGTCCCTGTGAGGAGATGCTCTTCGTAGGGTCGTGTTTCGCTACGGAGATCGGCCGTCGCTTCCAGGAAGAGAAGTTCCGGGCGGTGGTCAATCCCTATGGGGTGATGTACAACCCTGCCTCCATTCTCCACACCATCCAACAGTGGGAAGCCCCCTGTGAGGTGGCATTTCTCACCCTTGGTACCAACCACGTCTATCGGCTGAAGGAGACGGGTGAGATCGTCGATAACTGTCAGAAGCGTCCGCAGTCGCTCTTTGTCGAAGAGGAACTCTCCGTCGAGGCCTGTGCCTACTTTCTTCAGCAGGCCATCGATATCCTTCGTCAGAGGAATCCCGAGATGCACATCGTGCTCACCGTCAGTCCGATCCGCTATCGGAAATACGGTTATCATGGCTCCCAGCTCTCCAAGGCCACCCTCTTACTCGCCACCCGTCTGGTGAGGGATGCGACTTATTTCCCCGCCTACGAGATCGTATGCGACGAGTTGCGCGATTACCGATTCTATAAGGACGATATGCTCCATCCCTCGGATCAGGCTGTGGATTATATCTGGCAACGACTCTCCGAGGTGTGGTTCAGCGATGAGGCCAAGGCCTTCCTGAAGGAGTGGGCGCCCCTGAAAGCCGTCTTGAACCATCGGCCCTTTGATGCCGATTCAGAGGAATATCGGGCACTGATGGATAAAACTATGTTAAAAGTGGCGGCATTGCAGAAAAAATATCCTAACTTTGCAATTTGAAGAAATCATTTGATCATGAAATACAGTATCGAGAAGGTAACAACCCTGATAGGAGCCCGTCGTTATGGCCATAGCGACGGCAATATCCGTTGGCTGCTGACAGACAGCCGTAGTCTCTGTTTCCCTGAGGAGACGCTTTTCTTTGCCCTAAAGACACAGCGCAATGATGGTCATCGCTACGTGGGCGATCTCTACCGTCGTGGTGTTCGTCATTTCGTCGTCGAACAGGTGCCTGAGCATTACGACACCGTCTATCCCGAGGCCGATTTCCTGCGGGTGCCCCATACGTTGGCAGCCCTCCAGCGCCTCGCCGAGCGTCATCGTGACGAGTTCAACGTGCCCATCGTGGGTATCACTGGCTCCAACGGTAAGACGATGGTCAAGGAGTGGCTCTATCAGCTGCTGTTGCCCTCGCAGAAGATCGTGCGCTCACCCCGCAGCTATAACTCCCAGATCGGCGTTCCCCTCTCCGTATGGCTGCTCAACGAACAGACGGAGGTCGGTATCTTCGAGGCAGGTATCTCCCAGCCTGGTGAGATGTATGCCCTGCGAGATATCATCCAGCCCACCATCGGTGTACTCACCTCCCTGGGTGCCGCCCATCAGGAGAACTTCCGCTCGATGGAGGAGAAGTGTATGGAGAAGCTCGAACTGATGCACGACACCGAGGCGATGGTCTATTGCTCCGACAACGATACCGTCAGCCGATGCATCCGCCGTATGCAGTACAAGGGCGAGAAGATCGCCTGGTCGCAGTGCGATGAGCAGGCAGCGCTCTTCATCAAGGAGATCGTCACCAAGGATGCCTCTACGCGCATCACCTATATTTGGAAAGAAGAGGAGAACTGCTTCTCGATCCCCTTCATCGATGAGGCTTCGATCGAGAATGCCGTCACCTGTGCGGCCGTCGCCCTTCACTTAGGCCTTACCCCCGCCCAGCTCGCCGACCGTATGCCCCGTCTGGAGCCCGTCGCCATGCGTCTGGAGGTGAAGGAGGGTCAGCGTGGCTGTGTGCTCATCAACGACTCCTACAACTCTGATATCAACGCCCTCGACATCGCTCTCGACTTCATGACACGACGGGGGCGTGGTGGTGCGGGAGCGCGGGGGAGCGAGGCACCCACGAAAACCCTGATCCTCTCCGACATGTTCCAGACCGGTACATCGCCCGAGGCCCTCTATGCCCAGGTGAGCGAGCTGGCCGTGAAGCGAGGCATCAATAAGTTCATCGGCATCGGCCCTGAGATCTCCGCCCAGGCCGACCGCATCCAGATCGCCGACAAGTCGTTCTTCATGGACGTGCCCCATTTCATCTCCAGCGACACCTTCGCCAACTTGCGCAACGAGCTCATCCTGCTCAAGGGTGCCCGTCCCTTCGGCTTCGACCAGATCACCGAACAGCTGGAACAGAAGGTTCACGAGACCATCCTCGAGGTGAACCTCAATGCGGTGGTCGACAACCTGAACTATTTCCGTTCTTTCCTGAAGCCCGACACCAAGATGGTGTGCATGATCAAGGCCGACGGCTACGGTGCAGGTGCTGTGGAGATTGCCAAGACCCTGCAGGACCAGCGTGTCGATTACCTCGCTGTGGCCGTGGCCGATGAGGGTGTCACCCTCCGCAAGGCCGGAATCACCGCCAATATCATGATCATGAACCCCGAGATGACCGCCTTCAAGACCATGTTCGACTACGACCTCGAGCCCGAGGTATACTCCTTCCGTCTGATGAAAGCGCTGATTCATGCTGCCCGCAAGGAAGGTATCACCGGCTGGCCCGTCCATATCAAGCTCGACACCGGCATGCATCGTCTGGGCTTCGACCCTGTACAGGACATCGACGAGCTCATCGACCGTCTGAAGCATCAGACTGCCATCATCCCCCGTTCGGTGTTCAGCCACTTCGTAGGCTCCGACAGCGACGGCTTCGACGACTTCTCAGCCCAGCAGTTCGCCCTCTTCGACGAGGGAAGCCGCAAGCTGCAGAGCGTCTTCACCCATAAGATCCTGCGCCACATGGACAACTCCGCAGGCATCGAGCATTTCCCCGAGCGCCAGATGGACATGTGCCGTCTCGGCATTGGCCTCTATGGTGTCGATCCTCGTACCAATGGCATCCTGAAGACCGTCTCCACGCTGAAGACCACCATCCTCCAGCTGCGTCATGTGCCTGCCGGCGAGACCGTGGGTTACAGCCGCAGGGGGAAGATTAGCCGCGACTCCGTCATTGCCGCCATACCTATCGGCTATGCCGACGGTCTGAACCGTCACCTCGGCAATCGCCACGGCTACTGTCTCGTCAATGGTCAGAAGGCCGAGTACGTAGGCAACATCTGCATGGATGTGGCGATGATCGACGTCACCGATATCCCCTGCGTGGAGGGCGACCAAGTGGAGATCTTCGGCGAGCACCTGCCCGTCACCGCCCTATCCGACACCCTCGACACTATCCCCTACGAGGTGCTCACAGGCGTCTCCAACCGAGTGAAACGCGTTTATTTCCAAGACTAAAAACAGATAAGCTATATGACACCTATTCAAACCACCAAAATGTCCAACTTCCGTTGGGTGATCTGTGGGTTGCTCTTCTTGGCCACCACGATCAACTACATGGACCGTCAGGTTCTGTCACTTACATGGAAAGACTTCATCGCGCCCGAGTTCCACTGGACCGATGCCAACTATGGTAAGATTACAGCCTACTTCTCCATCTTCTACGCCATTGCCAACCTCTTCGCCGGAAAGTTCATCGACTGGATGGGCACCAAGAAGGGCTACATCATCGCCATCTTCGTATGGTCGGTGGGAGCCTGTCTCCATGCCGGCTGTGGCTGGGCGGCTATGGAGTGGGAGGGCTACAACTCCATCGCCGAGCTGGGTCAGCTGACGGGTGACGCCGCCGTAGCCATCGCCACCGTGTCGATGTATCTCTTCCTCTCTTGCCGTATGGTACTCGCCCTCGGTGAGGCCGGCAACTTCCCTGCCGCCATCAAGGTCACTGCCGAGTACTTCCCCAAGAAAGACCGTGCGTTCGCCACCTCCATCTTCAACAGCGGTGCCTCTGTGGGAGCCCTGGCAGCTCCTGCCACCATCCCCCTGCTGGCTCGTGCCTGGGGTTGGGAGATGGCTTTCATCGTCATCGGTGCGCTGGGATTCGTCTGGATGGGTCTGTGGATGTTATACTACGAGAAACCCCAACAGAGCAGCCATGTCAACCAGTGCGAGCTCAACTATATCGAACAGGACAGCGACATCGCCCAGGTTCAGGATCGTGCGAAGGTCAAGTACGAGAAGACGATTCCCTTCTGGCGCTGTTTCACCTACCGTCAGACGTGGTCGTTCATCGTGGGTAAGTTCATGACCGATGGTGTCTGGTGGTTCTTCCTTTTCTGGGCGCCTGCCTACTTTAGCGACCAATACGGCTACACCTCCGACTCCACGATGGGTATCCTGCTCATCTTCACCCTCTACCTCATCGTCACCGTACTCTCCATCGGCGGTGGCTATCTGCCCACCTATTTTGTTGATAAGTTAGGCATGAATCCCTATCTGGGTCGTATGCGTGCCATGCTGATTTTCGCTTGCTTTCCGCTGTTGGGACTATTCGCGCAGCCCCTCGGCGCCTATAGTGCGTGGTGGCCCGCCATCCTCATAGGTCTCCTTGGTGCAGGTCATCAGGCGTGGAGTGCCAACCTCTATTCCACCATCGGCGATATGTTCCCGAAATCCACCATCGGCACCATTACCGGTATCGGCACGATGGCAGGCGGTCTCGCCTCCTTCGCCATCAACTACAGCTCCGGTGAGTTCTTCGACTGGGCTGCCGGTCAGGGTGCAGCCTACACCTTCTTCGGCTTCGAGGGCAAGCCCGCCGCTTACATGGTGGTCTTCTGCATCTGTGCCGTCGCCTATCTCATCGGCTGGTGCATCATGAAGACGTTGGTACCGAAATACAAACCCATCGAGTTATAAATGAATATGGGGATTCTCAAACGAGAATCCCCATATTTGCTGTATGTGGCAGGAAACCCTGCCTGATGAGCGCAGAGAAAAGTTCCCTTGACATCACCTCGTTGTCCTTACGCGTGTATCGGATATCCGTAAACACCTGCGCCAGCGTCTCCTTGTGGTTGATGCTCACGAAGTGGCGGTTCTCCTCCAGCTGCTCCTTCTCGCTGTAGTAGCGGTCGATATCCTGTCCCAGATAGTCCTGGTAGGTCTCCTGGTGTACGAAGCTCTCCATCGGCAGTCGGTCTGAGAGTGCAGGCTCCTCGGCAGGCCATCCCACCGTCAACGTGGCCACCGGCATCACCAGCTTCGGCAGTTGCAGTGTGTCGATGATCGCCTGCGGCTGATACACCGTCGTGCCGAGGTAACAGTATCCCAGTCCCTCCTCGTCCATCAGGTTACAGAGCGTCTGCGTGTAGAGCAGAGCATCCGTCGCCGCATTGATATACGAAAGGAAGTTGTCGTAGCCCGGCACGGCATTACGGCATTTCGCCCAGAAACTCGTACGGTTGAAGTCGGCGCAGATGGTTAGCACCACGGGTGCTTCCTTCACCATCGGCTGGTTGAAGTGGGCTGGAGCCAGTTTCGCTTTGATCTCGTCGCTGCGCGTCACCACCACACTGTACAGCTGCAGGTTGCCCATCGTCTGTGTCCTCGCCGCCTCGGTCATCAGCCGATTGAGCAGTGTCTCACTTACCTCTTTGTCCGCATACTTACGGATCGTTCGTCTTATCAGTAGATTCTTCATAACCTTAAAACATTCTTTTCGCTTGCAAAGTTATAAAATTTCCCCGAAACGACAAACTTAATATGTGTAATCTGCGCAATCTATCCTCTTTTTATCCTTACGTCTGTATAAACCTCACCTTCCGCCTATTGTTCGTCGAAGTCCTTATCGAGCGTTCGACTGGTATCCAGTAATATCGCTGCATACCTTTTTCATATCGTCTCATTTTTAGTTATTAGGTGCAAAGATAAGGAATATTCTGGGAAACTCCAAATTTTACCTCGAAACTTTTTCCACATAGGTATCTACCAGGCTTCCGAGAGCCACCATTAAAACAAATAAAAGAAATAATCCAGCCATAACATTATTATTTTTAAGTTCGACAATCTTGTTATCGCTGGCAAAGATAAAGTAGGGGGTGTCCCAAAAGTCGGGACACCCTATAAAGATTTAACATCTTTTAGGAAAAATGTATCAGATCGCAACAGGGATTTATTATTTTGCCTTTCATTTATCAAGTTCGAGGCCGAGTTCTTTCAGCAGGGCCTTCTCGAACTCCTTGTCCTCGCTGACGGCCTTACCGTTAGGATAGCTCTTGGAGATGCTGTCGAACTGGTTGAGAGCCTCCTGCACAGGTATGAAGTTGTTCTCCATCTCCTGAAGCTTATACAACACTGATGCGACTTTTGCGGAGTCGATCTCCTCGCCCTCCTTGGGCATGATGCTCTCAGTGAGTTCCTGTACTTCCAACAGAGTCGGGGCGATGGACTTCATGGCGGTTGTGAAGACCTCCTTCCACTCTTCGACGGTCCAGTTTGCACCTTCGGCCTTGGCTTTCTCTACGATCTCGATCAGCGTCTTTGCTGGATCTGCTGCATCAGCTGCATCAACGGCTTT
>Ga0310695_10008945_pt1 | contig 15283 bp, 15 predicted proteins | sample RumenRJG_04DNA_FD_203882 | JGI IMG/M metagenome (GOLD analysis project Ga0310695, IMG submission 203882) | Bovine rumen microbial communities from Lethbridge, Alberta, Canada - RJG_04 (v2) (version 2) | ecosystem: Host-associated > Mammals > Digestive system > Stomach > Rumen | place: Canada...
GCCTTTGCCGGCGAGCGCGCGGTACATGGACAGCACCTCTTCGCCCTCCGCCAAGCGGAACGTGCCGGCATAGCCCGACCTTTCTTTGCGCATCAAACGCGTATTGTAGTCGGGCAAAGGCATTGCCCGCACCACGGCGGGTTTGGGCGCTTCGCATACGGGTTGCGGACGAGGCTGTTCCGTCGTTTGCACGGGCGCGACGGGTTTCTCGGCAGGAGTAGGCGCAACAACGTTTTCCACGGCTACACCGCCTTGCGGCTCGTCCAAGGTGGGCACCTCCAACACTTGCTCGCTCGGGGCAGGCTGCTCGGCCGCCTCGGGCTCTACGTCCTGCAAGTCGCCTATGGACAATTCGTCCATAGCGTCGAATTCTTCGTTGACATTTGCCATAACATTTCCTCCATTATCTGCCGACCGCCTCGCCGCCTCCACGGCACGCGGTCGCTTATGCTTATTGCGCCAACACGCGTTGCACGGCGTGCCACACGTCCTCTGCCACCTCGGCCTTGGCTCGGTTGCAATCGATCTTGGCCACGTTGTCGCCAAACAGGTCGAACGCCTCGAGATAGCGCTCACGCACACGAGTTTGGTAGGCGACGGTCTCGTAGATCTCCTTGAAATTGCGATTTTGCAATCGTTGTTCCATCACGCCGACCGGCAGATCCAAATACACCACCAAGTCGGGGCGCAGCCTATGGTGTGCCGTGCGATTGAGTTCGGCCACCCAATCCACCCCCTCCGAGGCGCAGTTGTAGGCCACCGAACTGTACAAGTAGCGGTCGCACACGACGTTGACGCCCGCAAGCAAGGTTTCCTCAAGCCCGCCCGGGGCCGAAATGTGGTCGAGTCTATCGGCCAAAAACAAGGTGGCAATGGCTCGCTCGTCGGCCCGCAACTCCCCCCGGAGATAGCGCCGCAAAAGGGTGCCTATGGGGCCGTCGGTCGGCTCGGCCGTACGATACACGGCGACGCCCTCGCGTTGCATACGCTCGGCCAAGATGCGCGCGTGGCTCGATTTGCCGCTGCCGTCGATACCCTCGAATACGATAAACTTGCCTTTCATTGTCTTACCTCGCTCCATTATTGTAGCACAAATACACGCGTAAAGCAATCCCTTTGCCCATTTTTGCCGTTGACAAGCGCCGCCGTCCGTTTTATAATAGACTAACGGTGGGACAACGCCCGTAGCGGAGGAAAAACGGCATGAAATTGTGGGCCAAAATCGTAGATGGCGAACACCTTAGAGCCAACATCATAGCGCGCAATGCCGCACCCCTCACGCGGGAGGAGTACGAGGCTTTTTTGGTGGAGATCTGCCAAAGGCTCGACTTATCCACCCCCGTATCCTTGGCAATGCACTTCAACCATCTGCGCCGATTCAACATTGTGGAATACAAGCCGCGCGATTTTATCGAACCCGTCGATTTTACCAAATTCACCATAGAAAACGTCGATTATGACGTATAGCGCCCCATCAGGGCGCTTTTTTATGCCTCCGCACCGTTGTCCAAGGCTATGGCCTCGGCCACTTTCAGCCCGTCGGTCGCCGCAGACATGATGCCGCCCGCATAGCCGCAACCCTCGCCGCAAGGATAGACGCACGGGTCGGTAGGCGCGCGATAGTCGTCGCCGCGCAACACGCGCAAAGGTGCGCTCGACCGCGTTTCAAAGCCGGTAAGCACGGCGTCCTCGTCGTCGAACCCGCGTATTTTTCGGCCGAAATCGCCAAACGCGTGCCGAATGGCCGGCGCCAGGGCAAAGGGCAAATTTTGGTCGAGCCTGGCGGGTGTAACGCCGGGCATATAGGTAGGAGACACTTTGCCGAAAGACACGGTTTGCCGCCCCGCCACAAAGTCGCCCAGTCGTTGCGCCGGCGCGCGATAGTCGCCGCCGCCCAAGCGATAGGCCGAGCGTTCCAACTGTTCCTGCAAAGCCACGCCGCCGAACAGCCGGCCTGCCAGATCGTCCGCCGTAACGCCCACCAACACCGCCGCATTGGCATTGACGCCGTCGCGTCCCGAATAACTCATACCGTTGGTGACCACCGTTTCGCGTTCGGCCGAAGACGCCACGACGTAGCCGCCGGGGCACATACAAAAGGTATACACGCCGCCATAGGGGGTGTGCGACACCAACTTGTAGTCGGCGGGCGGCAGCAAGGGGTGTCCGTATGCTTCTTTGTACAGCGCGCGACTGATGTCCTCCTGCAAATGCTCCACGCGCAATCCCACCGCAAACGCCTTGCATTCCATGAGGTAGCCTCGGCTATGCAACAAGCGGTAGGTATCGCGGGCGCTGTGGCCTATGGCAAGCACCGCGTGGCGGGTCGTATAGCGCGCCGCGGGCGTAGTAAGCACCGCGCCCTCCGCCGACGAGACGATATCCACCACGGGCTCGTTGCAATGCACTTCGCCGCCCAGCGAACGTATGCGCTCGCGTATGCCCCGCACCACACCCACCAACTTGTCGGTGCCTACGTGTGGTTTGGCTTCGTAGAGAATAGAGGGATCGGCGCCATAGCGCACAAAGGTCTCCAAAACGTAGCGTTGCATCCATTTGTCGCCCGTACCGGTATTGAGTTTGCCGTCCGAAAAGGCGCCGGCACCACCCTCGCCGAATTGCACGTTACACTGCTCGTCCAACACGCCGTTTTGCCAAAAATCGCGCACTTTTTGGGTGCGGGTATCCACGTCGCCGCCGCGCTCCAGCACGATGGGGCGCAACCCCGACTCGGCCAAAGACAAAGCGCACATCATGCCGGCAGGGCCAAACCCCACCACAACGGGGCGCTTATCCAACGGGCGCGCCGCACGGGGCGCATAGCAAGGCACTGCCTCGACCTCGCGCGATAGACCCACCGTATACACCCATTTGACGGGCATACGGCGCGCGTCAACGCTACGGCGCAGCACCACAAAGGTGCGCACCTGCCCCACCTTCCAGCCCAAGCGATGGCAAGCGGCGGATCGTACGGCCGCTTGGTTCGCTTCCAGCGGCATAGTCAGATTGCTAACGATTTCCATGCCCACATTATAGCATATATAGGTACAAATAGGCAGCAAAATCGGCAATTTTTCGCCCCTTTCGCCCTTTTTGTGCCAAATACGTGCAACGCTTGGCGCTACAATAAGGCAATGAACTGCCATGCCCTCGTTTTGCGCACCATCATCCGCCACCAGCCATGCACCAAGCTGTGCGTTAAGCAACACAGCGGTTTGAGCATGAGCACGGTGTTATCCGCGGTAGACGCGTTGGCCAAAGCGGGTTGGATAGACCTGAGCGCCCGTGCGGCACCCCGTGGCGGCAAGCCGCACGCACGCATCGAGGCAAGCCGCCGCGTGCTATACGGTGCGCAAAGCACGCCCCAAGGCGTAGTGGTCAAAAGCATATCGCTACAAGGAGAAATAACCGCCGTAGACTTGCCCGCCGAAGGCCTTGACCCACTCTACGCGATAGGGGAATGTCCGTGGGCGAATGCGCACCGAGTCGCCTATCCCAAAGGGGTGGCCTGCTACCTGGCCTGCCATGGCGGCGAGGCCTACCTACACGACGATCTGCACCTATATAGAGCGGCAGGCGAACCCATAGACCTGTCGTCGCTACCCTCCCCTATGTGGCAAGGCAAGCGGCTCAGCTTCGGCGAGGCCTATCGAGTGGGCACCGAGGCGCAAAAAAACCGCCTGACGGCGGAACTCAAAGTGTGGCTGCATACACTACTCGGCATACGGGGAATAAGCACGCACCGCGACGTGCGATTGGACACGGCCGACGCCGCCTGTTGGGCGGGACTGTACCACCTACTCTACGATTACTTGTGGTAGGGTGTGCCCGACGCGATGCAAAAAGCACGATAGATCTGTTCCGTCAATACCACGCGGCACAACTGGTGCGGCAAGGTGATGCGTCCGAAACGCACCGACACGTCGGCGCGCTCCAGCACTGCCCTGCCCAAGCCGTCCGATCCGCCTATGACGAAGGTGAGGCTCTCGCCCCTATCTTGCGCCGCCTTGACCAACTGCCCCAAGTCTTCGCTGGAGGCCTCTTTGCCCCCCATATCCAACACGACGCACTTGCCGCGAACGGCGGCCAGCAATCGGGCGGCCTCTTCGTCGCGCGCTTTGGCTATATCCTTGGCGGCGCGCGAGGTGTTTTTGCTCTCGGCCACTTCCACTATCTCCAAGCGGCAATAGCGCGACAAACGCTTTTGGTATTCGGCAATGGCGTCGCGCCAATACTGTTCTTTGAGTTTGCCGACGGCAACGACGTAGACGTTCATCGCATCACGCCCCACACGTAAGAAAACACGGTCATGGCCAAGCACATGGCGAACGCGCCGTACATAAACAAATTGTCGGCCAAAGTCGGCCTGCCCGCGGGCCGATAGGCGTCCAGACTAAGCGCAAAGCGCTCGCTCTTTTTGGTGCGAAACAGCCACCTTTCGCGCAAGCCCTCCGGTTTGCCGCTCACCTTTTGCAAAGTGGACAGGAGCCATACCGACAGCACGAAGTTGGCGACCAACAACACCGCGCCGACCAAAAGCCCGACGTTGGATCCATAAAAAAAGTCTTCCAGCGAGGCGATCCACCGAAACGCGCCCGTAGGATGCTGCGAAGCGTAGCTTTGCACGTGCGAAAAGGCATTGTTGCAAAAGTGCAACAGCATGGCGGGATAGATACTGTTGGTCTTGATGACCACGAAACCGAACACCATACCGCCTATGAAAGCATAGAAGAACTGCATGATATTGGTGTGCATCGCGCCGAACAGCAGGCCGCACCACACCACGCTCTCTATCTCGTTGCCGCGGTCGGACAACGCGTCCAGTACCAACCCACGGTGGGTCAGTTCCTCAAAAACGGCGGGCAACAAAGCGCCCAACGCGATCCATTTGATCAAATCACCGAAATTGGTATAGATGGTGCCGGCGCTCACGGGGAAAGTGAACTGCGCGAGGGTGAGTGCGAGCACGTTGAAACGAGACAACAGTTGGGTAGTAAAGTAAAAGGAAACGGCCAGTGGCACCACGACCAGCCACGACTTGGACGTGGTGGGCAAATGGTAGCGCCAGTTGCGCGCAAGCCTGCTGCCATACACGGCCAAAGGCTCTCCTTGGCGCGGCTTGGACAGAAGGGTGCCCACTATGGGTATCAGCCCCATACACACCATTTGGCTAAGCAACGTAAACACCATATCGGCGTCGTTGGAGGAAAGACGGGTAGGAATGACAGACACGCAAATATTGAGTATGGAGAGTGCCAACATACTGCAAAAATAGGTGATCATCAATTTGCTACGCATACTTCTCATTAGGCCATCCACCCCGATACGGTATTGATTATCCACAGCACGCCCACCACTGCAAAAGCGGCGTACATGCCCCACATAGCTTGCCCCTTGACGTAGGGCGTATATTCGCCGTGTACGTCCGCAAGGCGACGCAAGCGTGCCGTAGGTCTGTCGTCGTCCAACGTCAAAGCGCCCTCTTGGGGGGGAGCGCTGCGCAAAGTAAGGCGCGCATACGCCACCAGCAACACCGAAACGATCGCCGACCCCACCACGAACATAATGAGATAGACCCACCAAGGTATTGTATACGACCACCCCGTCTGCGTATACGCAAATTCGTACAAAACGACGGCGGCGTTGTTGCAAAAATGAAACATTACCGACACCCACACGGTACGGGTGAGATGAACGAGCACCGCCATCACTATGCCGATGAGAAACTGGTGCACCAACTGCACGGGGCTACCGTGCCACAAGGCAAACAACAACGCCGACAACACTATGCCGAAATAGGTGCCCTTTTGTTTGAGCGCGCCAAACACCGCGCCGCGGCAAAGCGCCTCCTCGCCCAAGGCGGGCATAAGGGCCAAAACCACCAAGCCCAGAAGCATATTGCCCCACGAGGACGTGTAGTCCACATAATTGGGGCCGCCGTGATAGCCCATTTTGTCGAAAAGAAAAGAAACGCCCTGCGCCAAAGGCAAAAAAGCGAAGATGCACGCCAAAGCAAGCGCCGCGGCAAGACCCATCTGCCACAAGCGGGGCGCGCGCGTAAGCCCTAGGGCGCGCGGCACGTCGGTGCCGTCGAAAAGACCGCCCACAAAGGTGGCTACGATATACAGAACGGGTGCCGCAAACGTGTAGCACCATTGCGCCGCGTCGTGCGGCAAAGCGGCAAACAGCACCACCTGCAACAAAAGCGAAGCGGCTACCGCCACACAAAAAACGATGCCCGCCGTATTGGGACGAAATTGCTGCCGTACGGCGGATTTCATAACTCGATGACCTCGGAGGCGGCGTTTTGCGAAGCGACCGTCCAAAGCACGTCATTCACGCCCAAACGGGCGAAAACGCTCTCCTTGGCCGCTTGCAGTGCCAGAGCGGGGGTGTTATTTTCCTCACTGAGGTGAGCCAGCACAAAGTGCTTGGTGCCCGTCGCCGCCAACTCGGCGGCAAAAGCGGCGCTTTGCGCGTTGCTGAGATGGCCTTTGTCCGAGCGGATGCGCGCCTGCAGATCGGGCGGATAGGAGCCGGTGGCCAACATCTGTAGGTCGTGGTTGGACTCCAAAATGACCAATTCGCTGCCCGATACGTTTTGGCGCACGCCGTCCGTAACTACGCCGAGGTCGGTAACGTAACTCAGGCGATGTCCGCCCATCACGAAGGTATAGCCCACCGAGCAAGCGGCGTCGTGCATGGTGCGAAACGGCATAATATAGACGCCGCCCACGCGAAAGCCGGTGTCGAAATCGGGTCGGCAAAACTGCGATATTTGGGTAGACAAGCGGGCGTCCACACCGGCGGCCGTGGCGCGATTGGCCAGCACCGTGGTATGATAACGCCGCTCTATCGTAACCAAGCCGTAGGTATGGTCTATGTGCTCGTGCGTCAATAATATGGCGTCGATATCGCCGATCGTTCGGCCCAGTTTGGACAGCCCCTCCTCTACGCGACGACAAGAGATACCCGCGTCTATCAGCAAGTGGGTATTGCCGTCGGAAAGATAGGTGCAGTTGCCTTTGCTGCCGCTGGCCAGCACGCAGACGGTGGCGGACATATCAATAAAACTCCACCTTGGAGCCCACGTGGGCCACCAGATCGGCTATGGGCAGACGGATCTGCTCCATGGTGTCGCGGTCGCGCACCGTTACGGTGTCGTCGGCAAGGGTATCGAAGTCGATGGTAACGCACATAGGCGTGCCGATTTGATCCTGCCTGCGATAGCGCTTGCCGATAGAGCCGGCCTCGTCGTAGGTGCACATAAAGTGCTTGGCCAACGCACTATAGACTTCGCGCGCCTTGTCGCCCAGATTCTTTTGCAGAGGCAGCACGGCCACTTTGTAGGGGGCGAGATAGGGATGGAAATGCATGACCACGCGGGTATCGCCACCCTCCAACTGCTCCTCGTCATAGGCCGCGCAAAGGGTGGCCAACAACAAGCGGTCGCAACCGATGCTGTACTCCACCACGCTGGGCACGTAGCGCTCGCCCGTGGTGGGGTCGAGGTATTGCATACTCTTGCCGCTATACTCTTGGTGGCGCGACAGGTCGTAATCGGTGCGGTTGTGCACGCCGTTCAGCTCGCTCCAACCGATGGGGAACAGATATTGAATATCGCAAGCGGCGGCCGCATAGTGGGCCAACTTGTCGTGATCCTTGAAACGCAACTCGTTGGGATCGAAGCCCAAGTCGATGAGATACGCCCACGCCTTTTGTTTGTATTCGTCGTAGTACTTGGCGCTGTCGGCGGCGTGGCAAAACCATTGGTGCTCCATTTGCTCGAATTCGATGGTGCGGAAAATGAAGTTGCCCGGCGTTATCTCGTTGCGGAAGGATTTGCCGATTTGGGCAATGCCAAAGGGCACTTTGGCGCGCGTGGTGCGCTGTACGTTGAGGAAGTTGACAAACTCGCCTTGTGCGGTTTCGGGGCGCAAATAGATGAGGTCCTGTCCCTCGTCGGTAACGCCGCGCGAGGTGGAAAACATCATATTGAATTGGCGAATGGGCGTCCAATTGTGGCGGCCGCAACGGGGGCAGTTGATGTGATGCTCCTCGATATAAGCCTCCATTTGTTCATTGGTCATCAGGTCGGGATTGACGGCGCCTTTGCTATGCTCCTCTATCAGGTTGTCGGCGCGATAGCGGGTCTTGCACTCTTTGCAATCCATCTTGGGGTCGGAAAAAGAGGCGGTATGGCCGCTGGCCTCCCACACGCGGCTGTTCATCAAAATGGCAGCGTCCACACCATAGGTGTTGGCGCTCTCTTGCACAAAACGCTTCCACCACGAACGCTTGATGTTGTTTTTGAGTTCCACGCCCAAAGGGCCGTAGTCCCAGGTGTTGGCCAAGCCACCGTAGATGTCCGAGCCGGGATAAACGAACCCGACGGTTTTGCAATGCGATACCAATTTGTCCATAGTCAAACAATCTTTAGACATAATCAATCCTCTTTTCTATATTTTGATATCAACATAATAGCAAGCCGCGCTCGGCTTTGTCAAGCAAAAGGGGCAAGGCGCGCTTCTTTTGCCTCGGCAATGCAAATTTTGCCCATCGCGTAACAATCGCCCCGCCCCCCGCATAGGCTATAGTAGAACGGCAAAACCGTTATACAAACGTATTTGGAGGTACATATTATGATGAATTTCGGCGACAATTATCTTTGGATCATTTTGCTCGTGTGCTGCTGCGGCAACAACCTGTGCGACATTTTGCCCTTGCTGCTCATTTTGGAGTGCTGCGGCTCGTGCAATACGCCCAAGATGTTCGGTCACGGCGGCTGCGGTTGCGGCAAATAAGCAAGAGGGGCGCGCACGCCCCTCTTTTTTTGCAAAAAAAGGCACAGCCGTAGCTGTGCCTTTGTTGTTGCGTCAGCGGTCGATCAGATCTGTTCCGCCTCGGTCGTGGTGTAGAAGAATTTGTTCAACACTTCGGTGATGATCTCGAACCAAGCTTCATCGAGCGCTTTGCCGGATTCGTCGTTGCGAATGACTGCGTCGCCCGGCTCGATGGTGATGCCTTCGACATCCACTCTGCTACCCCACTTGGTCAACTTGGCTTGGTTGATAGCGATGGTCACGTCCTCGTCGCCCATGGCGATGCGGCAAGTTACGCTGCAATAAGGAGCGGGAATACCAAAGGACAAGGTGTTGTCTTCATCCAAGCCGGCGGTAACGCTGCTCATGCCCAAGGTGATGCCGTCGACGGTCAGGTTGTACATATTGCCGTCGTGCTTGGCGGATACGGCGTATTCGTAGGTTTCCAATTCGCCCGCGGCGTTCTTGGCAGCCAAGGTCACATCGGCGTCAAAGCCCAAGTATTCCTCGCCGTCCCAGCTTTGGGTCACCACGATGTTCACGTATTCGTCGATGGCACTTCTCACGTTCTTACCGTCGCTCTCTTTGAAGCTGATGGTGATGGTGCCGTTGTTCTTGTTCCAATTGTTGCAAACGATGCTGGCCGCATAGACGTAGTTGGTGTCGGGCGTCTTGATGGACACGTCGGCCGTCATGGTGCAGCTGGCTTTCAGACCGTTGTCGTCGAAGCAGTCGGCAACGTCCACGACTACGTCGATGGTGTAACCCTCGTATTCGACGTTCACTACCAATTTGCCCTTGTTGGCCGCCGTGTAGTTCATGTCCACTTTCACTTTGGCAGCGGTGGCGTCGAACTCTTGCAATTTGGGCAGAGCCGTCTTGAGCACCGCGATCACGCTGTTGTACACTTTGTAGTCGAGGTTGGCATAGAGTTGCAGGTCGCTGAAGTCGAGTTTGTAATCGAACACTTCGGGATTGGCAGCGCCGTTGTCGCCGATGAACAAATCTTTGAGTTTGCCCACGTTGGAGACGAGAGCCATAATGTCAAAGCCTTCCATCAGGGAGTCGGTTTTGCCTTCCAAGGCGAGTTGCTCGCTATATTGCTCTTTTGCACCGCTTACGATGATGTCGATCGAGCTCTTGGCCTCACGCAAAACCTCCTCTTCGGACTCGGTGTCGATGTCGGCAAAGAGGCCTTCGATCTCTCTGAGCGCGTTCGTCTTGATACCATCCAACCATTTGCTGGAGGGCAACACGTTGCCGTCGGCGTCTTTCTCGGTTACGGTCAAAGCATTGATGCTGGCTTTGGCTTTATCTACGTCGGCCTCGAGGTCGGCATAGGTGTAGACCTTGCTGAATTGATCGACCAAAGCCCATACGTATGCGCTGATGTCGGAGATGACGCTGTCGCTATCGCGATCGCCCAAAGGTTTGATATAGTCTTCGAGCAAATTGTTGAACAGATCGGAATCGCTGGCCGCGGTCTCGTAGTACAGGCCGTCATAATAGGTCGTTACGGTCCAAGTGTCCTCGACGTTGTGGAAGTAGATGTGCAAGAACTCTTCGGCGTCCTTGCCCTTTTCGATGACGATCTCGGCAGAGCCGTCTTCCATCGCGAAGGGGTTGAAAGCGGAACGCACGGTAACGTCGTAGGTATCGTTGAACGCGTCATCGCTGTAGCCGCTCAAAGTAACTTGGGCGGTCGCTTCGGCGTTGAGGGGGCTGAAGTAGGTGTACTCTTCGTCCTTTTCACCGTTGATCTCAACGGGAACTTCGCCGATATAGAAGTCGCTGATGGTGATGGCACCGTTGATGGGGCCATACACTTTGGCCACGTCGTCGTCGCCATTCCAACGGAAATCTTTTTGCGCCGCGTTGTAGGAGATTTGCACACCGGCCAAGCGCGAATTCACGCCACTGCCGCTGACGTCAAAGCTCAGAGTCAACACACCGCCGATGCCCTTGAAGCTGCCCAGATCCAATTCACTCAAGAATTCGATGCTGCCCAAGATGGGGTTGACGGCTTGCGAAACCATGGGGCCGATGGTGGGGTTGTTCAACAACATTTGCAGTTTGGCGTCGAGGTCGAGGCTATATTGATAGCGAGTGTTGGCGCCCACTTTGACAGAACCGCAGTCGAACATACCGCCCACGATACCGACGATGGTGCCCACCAACTGTTTACCGGTCAACTCGGTGATAGCGGTCTTGATGCTGGTGTACTCGACGTATTCGCCCTTGCTGTCGGTCTTGGCATAGAAGGGCTCGGTCTCTTCCTGTTGCTCTTCCTCTTGGGGCTCGACGGCGCCGCATTGCGTGCAGTAGCCGTTCACGAAGTCGTGCGCGTCATAGTACTCGCCGCTCAAAACGTCATAGCAAGCGGGCGCTTCGTAGTCGGCCATACCGAAAAAGCCGCCGACGATGGCGTTGATGTCCGCATTGTCGAGGTACAATTTTTGTTGATAATCGCCGATGTTGAGGTCGAGATACAAGGTAGCGTCCTTATAGTACAAGCCGCCCAACACGGTGTCTTTCGACTCGTCGATCACCTCGATGGCCACTTCGGTCTCCTCCGCGGTGTAGCCCAAGGTGCCGTACACTTTGAGGCCGTAACTCATGGGGCCGATTTGACCCTCGCCCACACCGTAGTTCACGGTAAAGGCCGCCTCTACGCTGCCGCCGAAGGGAATGCCGCTTGTGGCGGTGCCGGTTGCCACGGCTTGATAGGCCTCACCAAACTCGGTTGCGTCGGCAATGGCTTGACGAATGGTGTGCAACGCAGCGTTGTACACGGTCGCCAAGGTGGTATCGAAGAAGTTGCTGTCCTTGGACTTTTGCACTTTTTCGTAGCCGGCATACACACCGGTCTCGGCTACGCGCGCTTGCAATTCGCCTTCCTCATGATACGTATAGGTATCGTTGTTTTTGTAGGTGAATTTGATGCTGTAGCAATCGTCACTTTCCAATTTGACGCTGATGGACTTGATGGGCTCGCCGTCGATGTCGGCCACGAGGTCGTTCAAGGTAGAGGCCAACGCTTTGGATACGTCCTTTTTGTCGGTCGCGTTGTTGGTGAGATATTGGTCGGCATAAATACGCAGTTGCTCAGTCAAAGCAGCGTAGTCGCTGTTCTTCAACTCGTCTGCGGACAACTCCTTGCCGGTGTTGGTGGCAGGCTTGTCGGTATTGCCGCCCGGTTTGTCGGTGTTGCCACCGGGTTGCGTGCCGGGGTTGGCGGGGTCGTTGTTCTTGCCGCCGTTGTTGCAGGCGAACAAAGTCAAACTCATCACCACTACCAATATAACGGCAATTATTGCTATGAGTGTTTTCTTCATAAGCTATCCTCCATAAAGATTAGTGCACGATAGTGTACCATTCTCATTTTACGTCACAATCGGCGTTTTGTCAATACGCAAATTTGTAAAACGCGCTCGCACGCGCAATATATAATGGTAAATTTTGTCAAATTGTAGCTTGTTCGGCCTGCAACCGCGGCGCGACCGTTCGCGCCTCTCTTTTGCGGATTGCGCTACCGCCAACGAGTGCCATAGACAAAAAACCCACAGCGGTTCGCACAGGCGAAGCGTTGTGGGTATTTGTTTGTGTTTGTCCCCGATAAGAATATCGCAGGTGCCTCCTGGTGCGATTACACCAACTCGACGATGACCACTTCGGCGTCGTCGCCTCTGCGGTTGCCCAAGCGAAGAATGCGGGTATAGCCGCCGGCTTGGCCGTTCTCTTGGTTGCGAGCGTCATACTTTTTGGCGTACACGTTGAAGATCTTCTCGATCAAGGGGTGCTTGATGTCGCGGATACGCGCTTGATACGCGGTCTTGCTCTCGCCATACTCTTTGCGCTCTTGTACGTCGTAGAGCTCAGCCATCAATTTGCGGCGAGCGGCCAATTTCTTGACGCCATCGTTGACGAATTTCTTTTCTTCCGTTTCGCCCTTTGCGTTCTTGACGGTTTTGGTAACCTCAACGGTGTCGTTGTAGGTGTTGATAGCCAAGGTCAACAACTTCTCCGCCATGCGGGCCACGTCTTTGCCGCGGGGGGCGGTCGTTTCGATTTTGCCATACCACAACAGGTCGGTCACTTGACCTTTGAGCATAGCCATTCTTGCATCTGTAGGTTTACCTAATTTTCTTGCCATTGTAGTGCCTCCTTACTCGTCGTTGTTACGCAAACTCAGACCGAGGTCTTCTAATTTCTTAATCACTTCGTCCAAAGACTTCTTGCCCAAGTTACGCACTTTGAGCATCTCGTCCGAAGACTTCTTTGTCAAATCCTCTACCGTGTGGATAGCGGCGCGTTTCAAGCAGTTGTAACTGCGCACGGACAGATCCAAATCCTCGATAGTCATCTCCAACACGCGTTGTTGTTTGTCTTCCTCTTGGTTGACCAACACGCTGGTCTTGTCCATGTCGTCGGACAGATCCACGAACAATTTGGCGTGATCCTCCAAAATTTTGGCGGCCAAGCTGATGACTTCGCGCGCCGAGGTGGTGCCGTTGGTCTTGAGTTCGACGGTCAACTTGTCGTAGTCCAAGCTTTGCCCTACGCGGGTGTCCTCCACCATATAGTTGGTGGCCACCACGGGGGTGTAGATGCTATCCACGGGGATATAACCGATGGGTTGACGGGGGTCTTTGTTGCGATCGGCGGTAACATAGCCTCTGCCCGAGGCAATGGTCAACTCCATATTGATGGAGCCGCCCTCATCGATGGTGCACAGATAATGGTCGGGATTGAGCACTTCGACCTCGAGACCGCAATCAATGTCCTTGGCATACACGGGACCGGCCGTGTATTTTTGCAAGCGCACGATGGGTTTGTTATCGTTGTCGATGGGGCTCAGCGCCTTGAATGCGATGCCCTTGATGTTGAGCACGATCTCCACCACGTCTTCTACAACGTGAGGAATGGTCGAAAACTCGTGGTCTACGCCTTCGATTTTGATACCGACTGCCGCTGCGCCGGGCATTGCGCCCAACAAAATGCGGCGCAACGCATTACCCAACGTAGTGCCCAAACCTCTCTCGAGGGGCTCTACCGTAAATCTGCCGAAACTTCCGTCTTTGCTCTCTTCGGTAACGATTTGGGGTTTTTTAATCTCTATCATATCCTAACCTCCTAGTTCAAATTACTTGGAGTACAGCTCGACGATCATATGCTCCTTGATTCTCGAATCTATATCCTCTCTCACGGGCAAAGCCTCGATTTTACCGGTCAAAGTCGTTCTGTCGAACGAGACCCACTTGGGCATATTGGCACGAATGGGCGCGTCTTTCAACGCGGCAAAGAAAGCATTGTCGGATTTTTCGGCTTTGACGGCGATCTCATCGCCGGCTTTCACCAAATAGGAAGGGATATCTACCTTGCTGCCGTTGACGGTGATGTGACCGTGGCATACAAGTTGTCTGGCCTGCGCGCGGCTGACGGCGATACCCATTTGGAATACCACGTTGTCCAAGCGGCGCTCGATGAGGATGAGCATGTTTTCACCGGTTGCACCCTTCATCTTTTCGGCTTTTTCATAATACATATAGAATTGTTTTTCCAAGATGCCGTAGATACGTTTTACTTTTTGCTTTTCACGCAATTGTTGTTGGTATCCGCTCACCTTTCTTCTGCCGTTGCGTTGAGGACCGGGAGGAGTAACTCTCTCGCCCTTATCAAAGGGACACAACGCGCGGGTGGTACCATCTTTGGAAATGTTATAACATCTGTCTCCTTTCAAAAACAGTTTTTCGCCTTCACGACGGCAAAGGCGGCAACTGGGACCAGTATATTTCGCCATACAATTTACCTCCTTGACTACAGTCTTCTACGTTTGGGGGGACGGCAACCGTTGTGGGGAATGGGAGAGACGTCCTTGATCAAAGTAACGATCATGTCTTTGTTGCCCAACGCACGGATAGCGCTCTCACGGCCTTGGCCGGGACCCTTCACGTAAACCTCTACGTACTTCATACCACAATCCTTCGCCACGTCGGCAGCCGTCTCGGCCACTTGTTGCGCAACGTAAGGAGTGCTCTTTTTGCTGCCCTTGTATTCGAGCTTGCCGGCCGAGCACCAAGAGATGGTATTACCTTGCAAATCGGTAAAGGTAACGATGGTGTTGTTGAAGGAACATTGAATATGACATTGTCCTTTTTCTACACGAATTTTGTCTTTGCGTTTTGTAACGACTTTCTTTTTTGCTGCCATACTCTACCTCCTATTTCTTGGAACGACTCACGATACGACGCGGGCCCTTGCGGGTACGGGCGTTACGTTTGCTGCTTTGTCCACGAACGGGTAGTCCTTTGCGGTGGCGCAAACCACGGTAGCAGCCGATTTCTCTCAAACGCTTGATATCCATGTCGATTTGACGTTTCAAGTCGCCCTCTACCACCAAGTGGTTGTCGGGGTTCTCGATGTACTCACGAATGGCGGATACGTGCGCTTCGGTCAGGTCT
>Ga0310695_10008947_pt1 | contig 15278 bp, 11 predicted proteins | sample RumenRJG_04DNA_FD_203882 | JGI IMG/M metagenome (GOLD analysis project Ga0310695, IMG submission 203882) | Bovine rumen microbial communities from Lethbridge, Alberta, Canada - RJG_04 (v2) (version 2) | ecosystem: Host-associated > Mammals > Digestive system > Stomach > Rumen | place: Canada...
GGTGGACACCATGTCACTCATCACGTCGCCGTCGTAGTTCTTGCAGGCCCAGATGAAGCCGCCTTCGGAGCGCATGACGCGCGCAACGGCATCGTCAATGAGGGTGTAGAAATACTCGATGCCGGCGGCTTCGAATTTCTCCTTGTACTCTTTCTCGAAGATTTCCTCGAAGATGGCCTTGAAGCGGCCGTCGTACTTCTTGGAGATGGTGTCCTTGGTGGCAAACCAGAGGTTCTCCTTCACGTCCAGGGCGTATTTGAAGCAGCTGTGGGCAAAGCTGGCAATGGATTTGTCCGTGTTGTGCATGCCTTCAATGACGCCGGGGCCGGCGAACTCGTGAATCACTTCCTCTATACGCTGGCCGGAAACGCCTTCGAACACCAGTTTGGCCACGCCGGGCTCGGTGGTCTGGATTTCTACGTCACGATACACGTCGCCATAGGCATGACGGGCAATGGTGATGGGCTTTTTCCAGAACTTCACGGCCGGATGGATGCTGGGGATGGTGATGGGTGTACGGAACACGGTGCCGTCCAACATGGCGCGGATGGTGCCATTGGGGCTCTTCCACATCTGGTGCAGGTTGTACTCGCTCATGCGCTGCACGTTGGGGGTGATGGTGGCGCACTTGACGGCCACACCATACTTCTTGGTGGCATTGGCGGAGTCGATGGTCACTTGGTCCGAGGTCTTGTCGCGGTACGGCAGGCCCAGGTCATAGTATTCGGTCTTGAGGTCCACGAACGGCAGGATGAGCTCATCCTTGATCATTTTCCACAAAATTCGGGTCATTTCGTCGCCGTCCATCTCGACAAGCGGCGTTGTCATTTTGATTTTTTCCATGATTTTTATTTTCGGTTTTTGTAGTAATTCATCAGGCAGCCGTCGGCAAGAATCTGGCGCTCGTCGGCGGTGAGGTTCCGGAAGAAAAGGTGGATGGGCTTCACACCACCCTTGGTGATTACCTGGGCGTCAATCTCTTCCTTGCCGTCCAGGATGGCCTGGCGGATGCCCGGCACGAACACGCAGTCGCCCACCTCATAGTTAAAGGCAGTCTCCTGCGCAATCGTGAACGGGACGATTCCCCAGTTGATGCAGTTGGAACGATACCGCTTGGTGGCGTACTCGTAGCAAATGTTGGCGTCGCCGCCCAGCACCTTCTGGCAGGAAGCGGCCTGCTCGCGGGCACTGCCGTCGCCGGGCTTGTTGGCAAAGACGCAGGAGCCGTAGGAGGTGTTACCGGCAGAAGCGCCCACCGCCTCGAGGGCCTTGGCAAGATGGACGCTCACCTTCCCGGCGCGGCGTTCGAGGTCCTGATCCTGGATGTTCTTGGACAGGCCCACATAGTCCGGGCAGCGGCGGGAAAGCGCAAACTCACTGAGCTTGAGCGGATTGGAACGGTAACTGGAGGTTTCGCCGGACGGGATGAGCTCGTCGGTGGTGGTTACAGGGTCGTGGATGACCGCAGCGAGCTCCAGGAGCATGTTCTCCTCCATGGGATACATGGTGGGCCAGTCCTTGATGTTGGGGCCGTAGCGAAGCTCCTCGCTCAAATCGGCCTTGCCAAACCCGTTGTACACGCGTTTTTCGTAAATGCGGCCGTCAAAGCTGTAAGGCTTGTGGGTGTCCGTATAGTCGATGTCCGTGGCGGCGGTGATAATGCCTCCGTTAGCGGCGGTGGCGGCAATGGAACGGGCGTCCATCAGGGCCACCATGGAGATTTGTCCCTGACCGGGCTTGGAGCCTTCGCGGTTGGGGAAGTTGCGGGTGGTATGACGGATGCTGAGCCCGTTGTTGGAGGGCACGTCGCCGGCGCCGAAGCACGGCCCGCAGAAGGCGGGTTTGATGACCACACCGGCCTCCAGCAGTTCCTCGGCAATGTGATTGCGCGTGGTGGCCAGGTACACGGGCGTGCTCTGCGGGTAAGCGCTCATGGTAAAGTAATCGTTGCCGATGGATTTGCCCTTGAGGATGGTGGCGGCCTCGCTCAGGTTGTCGTAGGTGCCGCCGGAGCAGCCGGCAATGATGCCCTGGTCGGCATGGACTTTGCCGTCCTTGATCTTGGACAGGAGGTCCGGATGCACTTTATCGCCAAAGCGCTTCTTGGTGTCCTCCTCAATCGCCTTCAGCACCTTCTCCGGGTTGGCCTGGAGCTCATGGATGCTCACGGCGTTGGACGGATGGTACGGCAGGGCAATCATGCTCTCCTGCGTGCTCAGGTCAAGGGTGATCATGGCATCGTAATAGGCCACCTTGCCGGGTTTCAGCTCTTTGTAAGCCTCTGGACGGTTGTGCATGGTGAAGTAGTTCTTCACTTCATCGTCCGTAATCCAAATACTTGACAGGCAAGTGGTTTCGGTGGTCATGACATCAATTCCGTTACGGAAGTCGATGGGCAGTTCCTTTACGCCGGGGCCGGCAAATTCCAGCACCTTGTTTTTCACGAAGCCGCTCTCGAAGGTGGCTTTCACCAGGCTGATGGCCACGTCATGCGGGCCGATGCCGTGCTTGGGCTTACCTTCCAGCCACACCAGCACCACCTCGGGGGCGTTGATGTCCCAGGTGTTCTTGAGGAGCTGCTTTACCAGTTCGCCGCCGCCTTCGCCTACGCCCATGTTGCCCAGGGAGCCGTAGCGGGTGTGGGAATCCGAGCCCAGGATCATGTTGCCGCAGGCGGTGAGGGCCTCGCGGGCATACTGGTGGATAACGGCCTGGTTGGCAGGGACATAGATACCGCCATACTTCTTGGCTGCAGAGAGTCCGAACACGTGGTCGTCCTCGTTGATGGTGCCGCCCACTGCGCACAGGGAATTGTGGCAGTTGGTCATGGCGTACGGCAGCGGGAATTTCTCCAGGCCGCTGGCGCGGGCCGTCTGGATAATGCCCACGTAGGTGATGTCGTGGGACACCATGGCGTCGAAACGGATCTTGAGGGACTTGCCCTTGGAGCCGTTCACGTCATGGGCGCGAAGGATTTGATAGGTGATGGTGTTTTCCCGGGCCTGGTCCGGGGTGAGGTCTGCTTTTTCTGCGACGGTTTTTCCGTCCAGCAGGTAAACACCATGAGGAGTGAGTTCTACCATAATAGTTATCAGTTTGTTAATGAGTCAATAAGGATAGTAAGGGCCAGCATGTCCGCTGCCCCGCCGGGCGAAATGCCCTCCGCTGCGTAGCGGACGCAGAGGTCCTGAAGCATGTTTCCTGCCGAAGAAAAATATTTTTCGCAAGGCTTTGCGAAAAACCATTTTTCTTCGGCCATGAGTACGTCAGCAGCTTCCCGCTTCACCTCCTGTGCCCTTTCATAGCCCACCCGGTGAATGACGCAGGTATCGTCCAGGGAGGACATGATGCGGAGAAGGGTCTGCTGCTCCGGGCAGGAAGAAGCCTGCCCCCGCAAGGAACGATAGTACGGAAGCCAGTGGACCCAGAGGTCTTTGTAGCCTTCCAGGGCGAGTGCACGGGCGCCTTTAACGCCATACTGCTTTATAGCCTCCTCGCCGTGGGAGAGGTGTGAGGCTGTAGCGTCTTCGGCCGTTAAATGCAACGCGCTATCTATCAGGCCGTTACGTAAAATCACCCCTGCAATCTTACAGAGACGATTTTGCATAACTTCCTCTGTTACAGTTACTTCCATTCCACGGGCATTCAGGGCCAGGCCCAGGGCAAAGATAGCACCGCGGTGGGTGTTTACCCCGCCCGTGGCTTTTTTCATGGCTTTCTCTGCCTCGATGCCAATCATTTGCAGCAGCGGCGGCACACTGGCCTTGGCCATGCGGCTCCAGTAGGGGCGGAGCGCTGCAATGGCTTTTTGCATGAGGGCGTAGTCCATGTCCGTATGGGCACCGCTACTGTCCGGACCCACCAGGCCGGGTTTGAGGGGTGTATCCAGTTCCCGGCGCAGGGCACGCTCCGCCAGGGCTGCCATCAGGTAGGGCCGTGTACTTTCCGGGCACAGCGCAGCGGCGCGAGAGTAACTCCCCTGCTCCAGCGCCGTACGTACGGCAGATGCAGAAATAACAGCTGTATGGGATGCATTAATGGGCTTTACTGGGTCAGAGGAAAATTGGTTTTTTGCAAAGCCTTGCAAAAAATAATTTTCCTCTGACACAGGCTCCGCTTTCAGGCGAGGAATCTCCACTACTTTCAGGGGCAGCAGTTCCTGCATGAGGGTATTGTAGCGGGCCGTGAGCGGGTCCTGAGGCTCGGATCCCACAAAGCGGACGGTGGCGCCCAGGGCCGGGGCAATGTGCCGGGCAAAGAGGTCCAGGTCCAGCCGCATCTGGGTTTCAGCGGCTTCTGACAGGTCTTTGAGGAAGTAGGTGGGAAAGGTGGCGGCAGAGATTTGGTAGTCGCTGCCCTCTACCACGGTTACTCCGGAAGGAGCCCCGGCCTTGATCATGGCCAGGCGCTCGGTGTACGGGAATGCATAAGATGTCCGGACGGGAATAACCACCAGACGATCCACCCGGGCCGCAGCCTGCTCCAGCAGGTATCGGTGCCCCAGGGTGAACGGATTGGCATTCATGACTACAACGCCGACAGAAGAGGAGATTTCTCCGCTCCCTTCGGTCGGTCGAGATGACAGGAGCGTATCTTTCAGACAGGCGCAATAGGCCTCCAGTCCCCTGCCGTTTTCCATCAGGATGGCCAGCGGGGCACGGGCAATTGCGTGGAAGCCCAGGCTTCCAAAAACGGCCTCGTTCTCCGGCTTGGTGAATACTTTGAGGTTGCCGGGGCCATGCTGGGACAGGATATGGGATACCAAGGGTGCCACAAGGCCCTCTGACCGTGCTTCCGGTGCTACGGCCACACACTTGATAACATCCCCGGCGAGGCCTGCGCCTGCCAGAATGGCTCCGTCTGTATTTTGCAGGGTATAATATGCATCCAACGTTTCCATCCGAAGGCCGTTGGCCTGGAGGAAACCTTCCACTTTGCTGCGGAAGAAAGGAGAGCGCAAAGGCATCTCCTGTATGGGGTTACATGCGTATGCTTCCATTATCCCACAGGCTTCCCAATACTCCCGGTTTGACCTGTAAAACAATTACAATGCGAATGTACGGATTAATAAGAGAATTAACAAGGATTTGTTACGGATTTTAAGCAAAATCCGCCACCATCTGTTCAATCTTGCAAAGAAGTTCCGCTGTCGTGTGCGTATGGGCACGCATGCAGTAGCGGGCGGGCTGGTCGCAAAGGAGGCAGCGGCGGGGCTCAAGGCCCACGGAACTGCGGTCCAGCAGATGCCCGCCTGCGGCGAGCACGTCGATATCCATCAATCGGCCCAGGGGATGCGTATCCTCTATATGGCAGCAGGTCTTTTTTACCAGAGAGGCGGGCAGCGGAACCATCAGATAGGCCTCGTAGCCGGTTTCCAGGTCCCGCACCTGCGCATGGCGCACTACGCTGCCAAAGGTGTCCAAGAGGGCCGCCAAGCCGGCGCCTCCCACCACAAGGGACGATGCCGACCGTTTAACGGGTCCGGGAAACTGCACCGTAAGACAAATGAGTGTATGGTCCGGCCACGCAGCGAGCAAATCCTGCTGACGCTGCGCCCGGGCATCCCGGCTGGCGAGAAGCTGATCCAGGGTAATCATTCGGGCAGAACCATTTTGGCGAGCACAGAACTCTTTTTGAGCATCACCTGCAGGCCTCGGAGCGCGTGCTCAGGCTGGGGGGACACCCAGATATGGATTTCGTCGCCGGCGCCATTTTCCATCAGTCCCCTGCCTTGCATCTTCACCTGATAATGATAGGCGGCTTCTCCGGGCCAGAAGCTGCTGTCCTCCCCCAGGTAAGTGAGTTCCGCGGGTATGCAAACGCTTGCCAAAAGCAGTTTCACGGGCATGGGACCACGCTGTATGGTAGCAGGATCCAGGCTGCGCAGGTATAGGGCGAAAGAGGCGACGTCCAGGGTAGGTAGCCCTTCCGTAAGATACACCTTCCGCGTGGGTTCAGGCTCGTCTTCTATCTGCAGGACAGACTCCACTTCCTGCTCCTTGTAAAAGAATTCCAGGAGCCGTTCCTTGCCCTTTTTCTTGTACGGGAAGGAGTAGGTGTACGGATGGTTATCCTCCTTGGAAAGAAGGATGTTCACTTTGTACTCGCCCAGCATGAAGAGTTTGAACACATTGGCGGCGCGAACCGTAAAGTTGGCAAAATAGGCCGGTTTCTCCTGCCAGCGGGCATCCTCCAGCGTAAGGGTGGCCGTTGCCATTTTGGCATGGATGCCGCCACGGTTAAAATGAACCTTGTATTGGGTTTTCCCTTTGGCCGATTCCGGCAGCCCCTTCTGCACCGGCATGGCTGCTACCAGCGGCAACAGGGCAAGAATTAATACTACTAACTTTTTCACTGTGAATTAGTTCCGATAAATAGAATCCATGGAGATATCGCCCCAGGACGGGAGGGTGGGATCTGTGATGAGGGCATCTACGGTGCGGGCGCGGCCTTGCATGACATCCTGTTCCAGGAAGTTCATTTCCAGATTTAGCAGGGCGAGTATGTAGCCGGCAACGTCGTGCGTGCGACCGTCAAAGCGATAAATGAGGTGAGGATATCCTTTCTTGTCGAACTGCTTGGCAAAGAATGAGCTTCCCCAGATGCCACGGCCCAAATAGGCATATTTTTCATACGCGACGGCTTTGTCTTCCGTACCATGGAAAAAGACGATGGGACACGGCTGTGCCTTGAATTCAGGCTTGCCGGTAGTGGAAATGACAGCTCCGGCAAAAGACATGACGCCCTTGAAATTGAAGCCTTCCGGCAGCTTCGGAGCGTTGCCATTGGCAATATGATACTCCGTAGCCACGGAAATGATAGCGCCTGCCGATGAACCCGCCAGCACCAGGTTGTTGACATCGACCCCAACGTTGTGTTCCGCAAGATAATTCACGGCCGAACAGACGTCTTCTACGCCCATCTCCTGCGACAGGAGAAATTGGTCGGACGACTTGAGCGCACCGGATAAGCCTTTTTCCACTTTAAACCCCTTCATGCCCAGACGATAGTCTATAGAAACCACGCCATAGCCAGCCTGGTTGAGCCGGGTGAACCAGGCCCGCTGGAACGCATTGCTACGCTCTCCCATGATGAAGCCACCGCCAAACACAAACAGGATGGTGGGTTTGGCGTGGCCTTCGAAGGTGGTTTGTGAGCCGGGAGCGGGTTCATATACGTCCAAATACAGATTCAGCGTATCCCGCGTGGCAAATTGATACGTCTTCTGTGCCAGCATGGGAACAGCCAGCAATATCAGGGCGAAAAATGCAGTTATCTTTTTCATGGGCACAAAGATACAACAATTCTAAAAAAGCCCGGCATCAACCGGGCTTTTAACTATTGAATATTGAAGATTTTATCCAGCACCGAGCCGTCGCGGTTCATTACCACCCCTACTACTTTGTCTCCAAACGGCAGCGGGTCCGGCGTGCCAATGATGGAAGTGGCCTTGGCCGCCAGGTCCCGGATGTCTACCAGCGGCAGTCCGGCTGCCTTGAGTTTTTGCGCGATTTCCGGGCGGGCCGGATTGACGGCAATACCGTACTCGGTAACCACTACGTCTACGGACTTTCCGGGCGTTATAAGCGTGGTGACTTTGGGCACGACACAAGGGATGCGGCCGCGAAGAAGCGGGCACACGATGATGCTCAGGGCACTGTCTGCCGCCGTATCCTGGTGACCGCCAATGGCGCCACGGATAATCCCGTCGGAGCCCACCAGCACATTCACATTGAACTGGGTGTCTACCTCCAGGGCGCTCAGAATCACAATATCCAGCGCATGGGTGGCCGAGCCCAGGTGCTGCCCGGAGGCATACTCCACGGCCGATACTTCCACGTGGGAAGGGTCCTTGGCGATGGATTCCGCCGCCACTTTGTCAAAGGACTGCACGTCAATGAGCCTGCCGATGAGTCCCTCCTCATGGAGCTTTACCATGTGGGCCGTGATGCCGCCCAGGGCGAAAGAGGCTTTGATGCCGCGGCTGAGCATTTCCTCGCGGATGTATTTGACAACCGCCAGTGATGCGCCGCCGGTACCGGTCTGGATGCTAAAGCCATCCTGGAAGTAACCGGAGTTAATCACCACTTTAGCAGCTTGTTTGGCAAGCAGAATATCCCGCGGGTTCTTGGAGTCGCGGATGGCGCCGGCCGATATTTTTGAGCTGTCCCCTACGCTGTCCACAACCACAACGGACTCGACGTCTGCGCCGCGAATACCGGCAGGCAGGTTGGGATAGGCCACCAGGTCGTCCGTAATCACTACCACATGCTTGGCATAGCGGGCATCCGGAAGGGCGTAACCCAGTGAGCCACAGATGCTTTTGGCATTCTCTGAGCGTGGGACGCCGCAGGCGTTACCCAGTTCATCCGAGGCCGATGCGCCCAGGAAGGCAACATCGATCCGGAGTTCACCATTAGCAATGGCACTGCCGCGGCCGCCGTGCGAGCGGAACACCACCGGTTCCTTGAGGAGGCCGTGGGAGATGGCATCGGCCAGTTCTCCGCGAAGGCCGGAAGTGGAAATGCCGGTGATAACCCCGCTTTTGATGTGCTCGATGAGCGGTTTGTGGACGTCCGAGAGGCTGGAAGCAGCCAGTTTGAGGTCCTTGAAGCCCATTTGTGCCAGTTTGTCCACTACCAGGTTCACCACTTTGTCACCGCCACGGAAATGGTGGTGGAAGCTGATGGTCATGCCGTCTTTGAGGCCGGAACGGCGAATGGCCTCTTCCAGCGTTACAACTTTGGAATTTCTCATAGCACTTCCTCCTTGTCAATTACGCCGGCGGCGACGGCCAGGGCGATGGTTCGCTCTGCACGCAGCACAACCGGACGGTCTACCATTTTCCCGTTGAGCGAGATGACGCCGGAACCTTTTGCCTGGGCCTCCTTGATGGCGGCCACCACGGCGCGGGCCTTGGTGATTTCCTTCTCGGTGGGGGTGAATACGCTGTTCACCACCTCAATCTGGCGCGGGTTGATGATGGATTTCCCGTCAAAGCCCAGCGTTTTGATGAGTTCCACCTCTTTGCGGAAGGTTTCCATATCGTCCAGGTTGGAATATACGGTGTCAAAGCAGCAGATGCCGGCGGCGCGGGCGGCTACCACAATCTGTTCGCGGGCCAGCAGGAGTTCTGCACCGCCCGGAGTACGGTTGGTCTTGAGGTTGGCGCTGTAGTCCTCCGCGCCAAGGGCAATGCCCATCATCCGGGGCGACGCCGTGGCAATGGCATAGGCATTCACAATGCCCAAGGCGCTCTCGATGGCGGCCATAATTTTGGTCTCCCCTACGCGTCCGATCTGAGTTTCAACTTTCAGGATCTCTGCTTCCAGTTCGCGGACTTCGTCGGCCGTTTCCGTTTTGGGCATGCGGATAACGTCTACGCCGGCCTTGACCACGGCTTCCACGTCCTTTTTGCCGTAGGGCGTATTGAGCGGATTAATGCGCACCACCATTTCCGTAGTTCCGTAGTCGATGGATTTGAGTGCATTATGCACCAGCAGGCGCGCAGCGTCTTTCTCCGCCATGGTCACGGAGTCTTCCAGGTCCAGCATAATGCTGTCCGGGCCGTAGATGTGGGCATCGGCCATCATTCCGGGATTGTTGCCCGGAACGAACATCATGGTTCTTCTTAGTCTTTCCATACGTCTTTTCCCGTTGCCCGGACGGCCGCGGCGGTAACGCGTGCCCGGATGGTGCAATCTAGCGCTCCTTTATCTACGGCCTGCACGTGAGCGTCCGTAACGCCCAGGCCTTCCAGGGTTTCTGTTATCACGGCCTTGATTTGCCGGCCGAACTGCGCGGCCACGGAGCTTTGCAGGTCCACCTGCAAGCCCTCTCCCGGGCCGATGGTGATCATGATGTCGCCGGACTCCAGTGTTCCGGCCATTGCCTCTTTCATAGTTAATATTTATGCTTGATGTGCGGGACGTAACAGGTCCAGCACTACTTTTACAGGGTTGAAGGTTTCGATGGGAACTTCCACAAAGAGGGTGTTCCAGTCGCTCATGGCGCCGTTCCACAGGCCGGGCAGTTCCAGGGCCTTGAGCTCGCGGCCTTCGTAGCTCTTGGAGCTGATGAAACCGGCCTCCGGGTCCACATACTGCAGCAGGTCAAATTTCTCCCCTTTATAATTGCGCAGGCAGCACACCAGGTCCACCGGGTTGAAGTGCGTGGCATGGGCCATGGCCTCCATGGCACCGCGGTCTGCCCGGTTGATTTGCACGCTTTCCAGGATTTGGAGGCTGGTGCAGCCGTCCTTGCCGGCAATCACGTACGGACCGCCGCCGGGCTCGCCCTCGTTCTTTACCATGCCGCAGACGCGGATGGGGCGGTTGAGCTTGGCGCGAAGCATTTGCACGCGTTCCTCCTCCGAATGGGCCAACGGCATTTGCACGCAGAGCTTCTTGTCCAGGAAGTTCTCGATCTCGTTGCACAGCTGCACGGAAGGGGCCTGGTCCAATTTGCGCAAATAGTCAAAAATCTTGTCCCTCAGTTCCAGGGCCACGCCCATGAGCACCTGCTTGTATTCCGCCGTAACGGGCAGCAGCTTCTCATGCGCCACATTGTCGATGTTCTTGATGCTCACCAGTTCCTCTTCCACCTTGTTCAGGTTGTGGATGAGGGCGCCGTGACCGGCAGGACGGAAGAGCAGGGAGCCATCGGCCTTACGGAAAGGTTTGTTGTCCGGGTCCACGGCGATGGTATCCGTGGCTTTGTCCTGGAAGGTGAAACGGATGTTGTATTTGACGCCGTAGCGTTTCTCGTATACGGGTTTAATCTCTGCGATGGCGGCCTCGAACAGCGCCTGGTGCTCCGGGGAGATGGTGACGGTGAGGTTGCAGGTGCCGTCTGCGTTGCGCATGTACTCCTGGGCCTCTACCAGATGCTCGGCGATGGCCGTACGGACCTCCTGCGGGTAGCGGTGGAACTTGAGCACGCCCTTGGGCTTGGAGCCGTAGGCCAGGCCGTCTTCCTTGAGGAGCTTGCGAAGCACGTCCTTGCGGTAAGCGGCGTTGTCCTCCGGCTCGCCGAAGAGCTCCGGTGTATAAAATGCGAAGTCCTTGATGCGGGCGGCGAGCTTGGCGCCGGGGGCATCGGCCTCCAAATCTTTTCCCTCTTCCAGCGCAGCCAGGCCGCTGAACATGTCCTTGAACATGCGGGAGGCGGCACCGGAGGCGGGTACGAATTTGCTCTTGCCGTTAATATCGGCCTTCTTATAATAGGAGACGGCATCCTGGACGGCCTTGGGATTCAGCACCATGATGCCGCGTTCCGGCGTGGCGGGACCGACGATTTTCATCCACGGGAAACCGCTTTTGAAGTATTCTACTTGCTGTTTGACCTGACGCAGGCTGGCGCCGCGTTCCTCAATCTGTTGGGTGTCTTTCTGGTTAAACATAGTGTTATGTGGTTTGATATAAAATTCTTGCCTGTAGGTATATTCGCTGCGCAGCTGCTCAAAGCTGGAGGGGTTGCTGCGGAAGAGGAAGTCGTCCGTAAAAATGGGGTAATTGTACTGCAGGATGGCGGCTATTTCCCCTTGCGTTTTTCCGTCCAGGTCTATCTCTACCGGCTGCAGGGATTCGTCTTCCAGGGCCGGGCGGAAGTCATAGAGCGGCTCGATGCCAAAATGCCGGGCAACGGCCTGTACGGCCATGGCGGTGCCGTTTTGCTTGCCCTGGTAGGAGTAACCGGCAATGTGCGGCGTGGCAACGTCGCAGGTGTCTATGAGGATGGGATTGGGCGTGGGCTCGTCACACCAGGTGTCCAGCACCAGCGGTCCCAGTTTGGGCCTGTGCCTCAGGAGGGCGCGCTCGTCCACAACCTCTCCGCGGGAGGCGTTGATAAAGAAGGTGCCGGGCTGGATTTTCTCAAAGAAGTCTTCCGAGGCCATGCCGCGCGTGGTGGCATCCAGCGGAACGTGCAGGGTGACCACATTGGCCCGGGCCAGCAGCTCATCCAGCGAAACAAAGCCCTCCGGGCCTTCTTTCCGGGCACGGGGAGGGTCGTTCAGAAGAACCTCGAAGCCCAGGTTCCGGGCCATTTGCTCCACTTTTTTACCCACATTTCCTACGCCAATAATGCCAATGACCTTCCCTTTCAGCTTGATGGCCCTGCGGGAAGCCACGCCAAACAGGGCGGAAAACACATAGTCTGCCACACCGCCGGCATTGCAGCCCTCTGCGTTTTGCACATCGATGCCGTTTTGGGCGCACCAGTCCAGGTCGATATGGTCTGTGCCGATGGTAGCGCTGGCAATCATTTGCACCTTGGTGCCCTTGAGGGTTTCCTCATTGCATTTGGTACGGGTGCGGATAATGAGGGCATCCGCATCCAACATGGCGTTATGGTCGATGGAACGGCCGTCCAGGTATTCCACCTGGGCATAAGGCTCCAGGACTCCCTTCAGAAAGGGGATATTGGTATCTGCAACTATTTTCATGTACGTTAGTAAGAGCTGAGCCCTTAATCATACAAATATAGATATTATTTAAGATATTTCCTCAAATTTTGTAATTTTGCACCCGCATTTAGTCAGTAGTGTCATGTGGTGGATTCTCTCGTTCGTGTCGGCCGCCTTCCTGGGCTGTTACGACTCTTTCAAGAAACTGGCGTTACGGGATAACGCCGTTATTCCGGTGTTGTTCTTTAACACACTGGTTTCCACCCTATTACTCTCTCCCCTTCTGTTCCGGACGGGCTTTGGCAGTTGGGAGGTGCAACGCTGGATTGTCCTGAAGAGCGTCATTGTACTCTCTTCCTGGCTCGCCGGGTACTATGCCATGAAACATTTGCCGCTCACCCTTGTAGGACCGCTCAACGCCACCCGGCCGGTGCTGGTGCTGCTGGGTGCCGTGCTGCTGTTCGGAGAGCGGCTGAATTTGCTGCAGAGTCTGGGTGTGGGCACGGCCATCGTCGCGTATTTCCTCATGCGCATGTCCGGGAAAAAGGAAGGGATCGACTTCAGGCACAACAAATGGATTTGGTCGCTGATTGTTGCGGTGCTGCTGGGTGCCGCTAGCGGGCTGTACGACAAATTCCTGATGTCCCCCTCCAGCGGCCTTGGGATGGACAACCTGCAGGTGCTCAGCTGGTACACGTTTTACCAGCTTATTATGATGAGTGCCCTGCTGGGCCTGGTGTGGGCGCCGCGCCGGGCTTCCACCACGCCTTTTGAGTGGCGCTGGAGCATTCCGTTCATTTCCATCTTCCTGTGCGCGGCCGACTTTTGCTATCTGCAGGCGCTCGGGCAACCGGACGCCCTCATTTCCGTCATTTCCATGATCCGGCGCGGGTCCGTGCTGGTGAGTTTTGCCATCGGCGCGTTCTTCCTGAAAGAGAAGAACATCAAGGCCAAAGCCCTGGACCTTGTCCTGGTATTCCTGAGCATGGTACTGCTGTATCTGGGCTCCCGGTAATTACTGGAGCGCACGCAGGCGGACGTCCGTCCCGGGCAGTTGCGCGGGCAGGCCGCTCAGGTCCGTATTGCCAAAGTGATACGGGATAAGCACCTTGGGCTGAATCATTTGCGCAGCATGGACGCACTGCTCCACCGTCATGGTATACGGTTGGTTGCAAGGCAGGAAAGCCAGGTCGATGTCTTTCAGCGCAGCCATTTCCGGAATGTCTTCCGTGTCGCCGGCGATGTAAATGCGCAGGCCGTCCAGCGTGAGCACATAGCCGTTGTCACGGCCTTTCGGATGAAACTGAAGGTGCCCTTCGGTGATGTTGTAGGCCGGTACTGCCTCCATGTCGAAGGCGAGCTGGAGGCTGTCCCCATTGGCCAGTGCTTTTCCCCATCCGGTCATCTGGGCGCAACGGTTGTTGGTAATCAGCACCGTTCCGTCTTTGCGCAGCGCGTCGATGGCGGCCTGGTCAAAGTGGTCAAAGTGCTCGTGGGTTACCAGGATGTAGTCGGCCTTGGGGAATTCCTTTGCGTAATCCGTCTTCTTGCCCAGTTCCGCCACCGGATCCACCTGGATGGACAGGCCCTTGAAGCGGATTTCCAGGCTGGCGTGCTTGACGAGGGTGATTTCCACCACCGCCCCCCGGGGCGTCCGGAAACGCTCCACTTCATACCGGGTCACTTCCCTGCCCGCTTCCGTCCAGGCCAGGTAGCCACCCAGCAGGTTGTATACGGTATAGCCGGCTTTGGCGAGTTTTTCCGCGGCTGCAGCGCTGCGCTTGCCGCTCCTGCAATACAGATAGAGCGGCTGGTCCTGCCCGCAGCGGGCTTTGACGCTGTCCACAAAACCGGCATGGAACCAGTCTATGTTTTCCGCACCGCGAAGATGGCCGGCCTCGAATTCCGCCGCGGTGCGCACGTCCAGAATACACGTTTCCGGCGACAGGGCCTCGGCAAAGGCTTCTACCGTCAAATTATTCACATTTTGGGCCTTACAGGAGAAGAGGCCCAGGAAGGAAAAGAGCATAATGCCAGTTACCAAATGTTTCATGGCCGCAAATATACCGTTTTTATTTGACGCCCACAACTCCCCTTTTGTGCCTGTTTTTGAAAAAATTTGAAAAAAAATTTGTAAATTCAAAAAAAGTACCTACCTTTGTAATCCCAAACGGGAAACACGGGGTATTAGCTCAGTTGGTAGAGCGTTTGAATGGCATTCAAAAGGTCAGGAGTTCGATTCTCCTATGCTCCACAAAGGTAAGATATTGAAAACCAACAAGTTACGAGCCAGGCTGAACAAGCTTGGCTCGCATTTTTTAGGGTATTTCGACTTGTTTTGGCCAGTAAATTGACAGTCTGTACACGGTGTTTTATGGCATTTTGACGGCCTTGTTGCAAGAATGTTGCAAAATGTTGCAAGAATGTTGCAAAAAAAATGGAGGTTTTATGGCTCAAAAAAACACTGTCACTGTGACGCCAGTACTACTTGACTGGGCTTGGAAAGAAAATGGAACTAACTACTATCGCCTGCGCATTACTTACAAGCGCAAGAGCAAGTTCCTTAAAACAGAGATTCTCGTACATCGTTCTGATTTGAACGAGGATGGACAACCCAAAGAACGGGCTGTTGTTTACAAGCTCGCCGATGTGGTGCGAAAAATTGAGAAAAAGGTGGAATGCATGCAGCTGGACACCTTGGAGAATGAAGATAAGACCATTGACGATGTGATGTCCTTCCTGAATAACTCTGATGACGATGGACGCTTCCGTCTGGACTTCTTTGAATTTGCCGACACCATTATTGAAGCAAAACAAGGACAACCTAGGAAGGTTTACCGCTGTGCAGTCAACTCGTTGAAGACCTATGTTG
>Ga0310695_10008948_pt1 | contig 15277 bp, 10 predicted proteins | sample RumenRJG_04DNA_FD_203882 | JGI IMG/M metagenome (GOLD analysis project Ga0310695, IMG submission 203882) | Bovine rumen microbial communities from Lethbridge, Alberta, Canada - RJG_04 (v2) (version 2) | ecosystem: Host-associated > Mammals > Digestive system > Stomach > Rumen | place: Canada...
ATTATCACATCTGTATCCGCCAGCAGATAACGCTTGGGGATACACTGTCATACCCGCCACTGCTTGGCAACGGCCGCTCGCCTACATAAGACAACGGTCTTCTCTCTGATTTATAGAGGAAAGTTAATGAAAAATGGTGTTTTCAGGCCGGTTTTTATGTACATTTGCATTATATGAGCCACAAAACTTCCATAATAAGCGGCCGTGAGTGCTTTATTTGGGACAGTGCCAAGCCAAGGTATATCCTCATTCAAACGCTGGGAAACCATGAACGCGGAATCTTCGACCACACCGCAGAACTGATTTCCGAAGCCTGCGGCGCACCGTTCGTGCTGGCTGCGTTCCAAGTGTTCGACTGGGACCTGGACCTAACTCCCTGGCACGACGACGCCATCAACCGCAAACCGGAAGTTGGAACCATGACCGGGGATACGCTTCACTACGTGACGGAGTCGCTTATGCCTGCGCTGGAGGCCGATTATGGCAAGCTCCCCGTCATCCTTGGCGGCTACTCGCTGGGCGGTCTCTTCGCCCTTTGGTCATCCATGCAGACAGATCGCTTTGCCGCAATCGCAGCGGCATCTCCGTCGCTCTGGATCAGGGACTGGCTGGACTATGCCAAAGACAATCCGGTGAAGGCGTCAAAGGTTTACTTGAGCCTCGGAGACCGGGAAGAACACGTAAAGAACCATGCTATCAAACGGGTCGGAGACTGCGTCCGTGCCGAATACGAACTTCTCAAGGCTCAGCTTGGGAATGAAAACTGCACGCTGGAATGGAATCAAGGCGGCCATTTCCAGGATGGCGACATACGCCTTGCATCTGCCTTTACATGGTGTATAAAAAATCTATCAAGCTATGAATAAATTAACCTTTTGCGTTGGACTGACCGTCCTGGCGATTTCCTGCGGAAACCCCTCCAAGAACACTCCTGAATTCGTTGACAGCGTGGCCGAAGCCCTTGCAAACGACGGAAAGATCAATCTGGAGCAGCTCCAGTGGACAAGGGAGCCGGCAGCATTTGAAATAAATGGCGACACCATCTCCGTCACAACCGCCCCACATACCGACCTCTGGCAGCGCACATACTATCACTTCCAGAACGACAATGCCCCCGTGCTGCAGATGAAAACCAGAGAACAGTACTTCAGCTTTGTGGTAAAAACGGACTTCACGGGCAGCCATCATCGTTTTGACCAATGCGGCATCGTGATGTATCTCGACAGTGAGAACTGGCTGAAAGGCTCGGTGGAATACGAGAACGAAGAGTTCCAGCACCTGGGCAGCGTGGCCACCAACAACGGCTGGTCCGACTGGGCCACCACGGCAATCCCGGCAGAAGTAAAGACCATGTGGTACCGCTTCTCCCGCCGGGCCGACGACTACTGCATCGAGTGCTCAACGGACGGAGTGAGCTTCAGCCAGATGCGCATCTGCCACATGTATGAGGGTGCCGATGAGATTTCCTTCGGCATATATGCCTGCTCTCCTGAAGAATCCTCTTTCACGGCGGCATTTTCCGACATGAAGATCACGGAGTGCATGTGGAAAGCCCACGACGGCCAGCAGCCGGATGCTTAGAATAAATAATACGTAAATTCAGTTACTTCACCTCTCCAAGCATCTCTTTTACGGTGATGCCGACGCCGATGAATTTTTCGCCGTAGTCTTTCTTGAACTTGCGGAAGTAGGCTTTGTGGCCGACGGTAATATTGAACCAGGTTCCGCCATGCTGATAGAGGTACATGATTGTAGCGGCCGGTTTGTCGGTTGTGGGAGGAGTGGTGATCTGTTCGCCAAGTTCATCTCCGGAAATGCCTTTGGCTTTGTAGATGACACCGCCGTCGGCGGCTTTCTTTACTGCCGAATATACCTTCTGCAGATAAGCCTGAACTTTGGCGGCAGGGATAGCCGTGATGTTCGGGCCGGTATAGAAGAAGACCTCATCTTTCATGGGCTTGCTCTCGCTGCGGGGGTCAGTTTTCAATTCGCTGATCTCGATTGCGAAGGCGGGGACCAGTTTTGCGGTCTCAAGACCGGCAAAAGCAAATTTGTCGCCAAGAGTCTTCTCAAGAGCCTTGTTCTGAGCTGCGCAGGGCACTAACAGCGCCGCTGCGACAATGAGTAAAAGAATGCGTTTCATATCAATAGTTTTTAATCATCGTAAGTAGGAGCATTTTCGGTACGGATAAGACGGCCGTCCTCATCATAGACGTCCACCTTGCCGTCGAAACGGAGGAATGACGGGTCACTGCCATCCCAGAGGCCCCTGTACTTCAGAGGGGTAATGAGTTTACCCGTCTTAACGCTCACCATCCCGTAGTGAATCCGGTCCTTGCTCACCATCCAGCCGCCAACTATTCGGGAAGAGATGTAATCATATTCGAATGGGAGCGCCACCTTGCCGCCATATATGCTCACAAGGCCGATTTTGCCATCCTTTGCAAATGGGACGAACTCCTCCCTGTGGTATACATCCATCAGGTTCTCGTCATAGACAAAAGGTATGCGGACCCCTCCCCTATAGTTGATGGCCCCGGCGTGGACACTCCCGTCAGGCTCCCGTTTATAGACAAATATCAGGTCAAGATCCGGAAACGCATCGGGATGAATAGCGTGAACGTTGACCCAACTATATTGAAACGGAGTCACCTGGCGTCCGTTTTCATTTATAAAGCCCCATTTATAATGGTCCTTTTCCGCTACTGTAATCTTTGTGTGAGTGTACCGGTCATCTTCATCAAGAGAGCAGTAGCGTGGTGATTCGTTGACACAGTAAAGGCCGTTTCCAGCCTCCCAATAGCCGGAGTAGATCTTCCGGTTGACTGCTATTGATTTTAGTCTTCGCAGGATAGTCGCAGGATCATAAGAATAACTCTTCGAGGGCTTTACGTACTGGGAAAGCGCCTCTCTTTTTTGCCTCTCAAATTCCCTGACCATATCGTTCAGAGCGGCCTGAAGCTGCGGGTTAGGATTATCCTTGAGGTTCTGGCGCAACTCATTTATCGCCTCTTCCTGTATCTTGAGAGTTTCAGGAACGGCCTGGTTTACCTCCTCCTGGCCTATCTCTTCCATCAATGTGAGGTACTGGCCAAACAGTTCCTCATTCTCCTTCACTGTCTTATCGGCAAACAACATATACTGGATGGGAGCAAGTGCCCTGTCGGAGCCTCCGCTTGCCACAAAAGCAAGTTTTGAGACATTGAACCATCCCGGCGGCTCCGGCTCGTCCTGAGCCCGGGCTACAGTGGTACATACCAATGCGAGTAAAATAAGGAATCGTTTCATATTATCTCCTGGTCCTGTGATACTGAGCGGCGTCAATCTCTACCCCAAAGAGGTTGAATGTGCAGGCATCACGGCGCACTCTGGCACGGCCGGCAGAGATATCACTCCTTGACATTTTTACTTGGTTATTGATATTAACGGAATCTTCCCTGGTCTTCTTTACCCAGAGATTGCCGTTCTTGTCACGGATTACCTGGTCCTTCAGCTGCTCGCTCTTAGTCTGGATGAGATCCCCGTTCTTCGCTTTCAAGGCCGCAATGGCAGCGGCACCGGGCCCTGAACCAATCAGATTTTCCGCTATACCCTGCGCTTTGTCGTACAGTTTTTTCCTGGCGTCATCCATAATCTGCAGTTCCCTGGAAGGGGTTATCTCCTCTACTCCCAAACTATGCAGGAAATCTCCCGCTGCAGTGTCCTCAAGGGCAAGCATAAGGTAGTCCTTGACGGAGATATTGTTCTCCAGCTGGACTCCCCATTTTCCGGAAATATAACCAATGCGGATATCCCCGAAAGGCAGACTGACCTTAGCATTCAGGTCTCCGTATTTACCCATCAGAGGCGGCGGAATCAGTTCTTCCTGCAGAAGAAGCGCCTGATAGTCCTCCTCGAATTCCTTCAGGGATTCGGCCCTGTCCCTGTATTCCTGCTCAAGGATTGCCGCGCGTTTTTTCTCAAGCCTTGTCCTGGTATCGGCAAAAAACTCTCCCCTTCCGGCGGCCGCGCCATAGATAAGGGACTGTTCCTGAAGGACAGATGCGGCGGTGGAATATCTAACCCAGTCACGGACACTTGAAGACAGGCAGTACTGGGAATAACGGTCAATATCGGCCCACCAGTCAGAGAGAAGCGGCATAATGCCGGACCTGTAGTAATCCACCCGGTGACGCATCATCTCCTCATCCTGCGGAATCTCTATCACATTAAGCCTTTCCAGCGGATGATCCACCTCACTCATTATCCTGTAAGGCCGGAAAAACCTCCTGTGAGCCCTTGCAATAGTAGAATCGGAGGCATCGGGATGAGCAGTAGACCAGTCGTCAAAGAGTTTCTGGCACTTTCCTGCCAGTTCCATCTCCTGGACCAATTCCTTTTCCAGAAGAACGGACTGTCTGTCGGAAAACTTTTTACTTGTCACATTATCCAGTGACATCCACTCTTTGTACGAAGATGGGCACTGCTTCTCGCTCACATTGCCCGACGCATAGCGCATAAGATACATATAGTACCGGTTCAAGGCGTAAAGGCACCAGAAAGTTCTCATATCAGGGAGATAGAAACTGCTAACGCCAAGTTCCATCCCCATAAGGGAGGTAAGCCTGTCGTAACTGCCGGAAGTGAACTGGGCGATAGATGCGCTTGCGGCGGTGGCGGCAGCCGCTGCGCTGGCGGCTTCCTGCCTGGAAGTTGAGCCGCTGGTCTCATCGGCAAGATAATTTATTCCGGCATCAATGCCCTGCATAAGATAACCTATGCCTTTACTCAGGCAAAGGGCCACATTGGGATCCTTTTCCGCTTTTCTGCCTGCATAAGCATCATATTCCGATGCCCTTTTATCCAGAGATTCCTCTTTGCCGCGGTTGTATTTGCGAAGGGCTTCCAGACCTCCCGGAGCGGGAGGGCCGAAACTCAGATCCCAGGACTCAGGTACTATTTCATTCTCCTTGGAATAAGTGATGGCCTTTTTCAGCAGCGCCAGGTTGGAATCGCTGAAAACCTCCCGGACCATGGGCATAGGGTCCAGTTTGTCGTCATATGCCATGAAGAATCCCATCTCCAACTGGTTAAGGATGGAGGTAAGCATAATAAGGGAATTCTCGTCGAAATACCCAAGGGACATAGACTTGAAAAGGGTTGTGACGGCATCCATGTCCTTACCTTCCTTGAGTTGAAGCATTGCCTTGTAGAGGTATGCCCTGCCGTCCTCCAGGCCGTGAGGCCCCATTTCCAGGATCCAGTTCACTATTCCGCGGGCCTTGGTGTAGTTGTCAAGGTCCAGATAATACTCAAGAAGGGCATATCTGGGCCGGATAAGCGTTCCATCCACCGTGATGGCATACTCGTAGTACTTTTTACCCAGTTCCAACTGGCCTATCTCCGTCAGGAGGTCTCCGGTGGTTGTGAGAATGGCGGGATGAGGACACACGCTTGCGCGTGCAATGAGGCCTTCTATCATCTCTCCGGTGACAATTCCGGAGAAATAAAGCCTTGAAACCTCCCCGGTATATTCCAGGAATTCCTCTTCGAGCTCAGCGTCGGTCTTTCCCTCGGACTCTTTCACAATCTGCTGAAGGGCAAGCCATACGCCTTCTTCCGTGACATTACGGTCCATACGGGCCTTCCCTCGCTTTACGGCCGTTCCAAAGTCTGAGGCATAAACAGGGGCCGATACTGCCTGGATGCCGCTGACGGCAACCGTGGATGCATTGGTCTGACCGGCAAGTTCCAAGGCCGTTCCAGTATCTGTCCAGGAGGAGGAGCACTGCGGAGGGGGCACTCCGCCGCCGGAACCGCGCCATCCTTTTCCAAGGCAGAAATACATCCGGGAAGGGATGGTGCTGCTGAAAGAGCGAAGGACCATAGGGCCGCTTCCATCCATCTCTATCACCGAAACATTCCCAGAATTGTAATAGAACCTGACGGGAGTTCCATCTGCGCTGTATTCATCAAAATACCAGCCTTTCTCACCGTTGACAAGGCAGGAGCCCTGACGGACAAACTTCAGATGACTGGGAATGGAAGGTGCGGTTTCCATAGGGACCACGCTCCAGGTCTTGTTGGATTCATCCAGAAGATAAGACTGCCCGCCCGCCATCATGGAGACGGCATTCATACCGTTCATATCCACCCTGGACATTGAAACGCCTCCGCGGAAAGCGGTCTCAACACTGATCCTGTAACCATCCTGGACCATATCGAAGGCCATATAGTACTTTCCGCTCTCCATGGCTTTCACAATGGGAGTGGAAACGTAGGTATTCTGCGCAAAGGCGGCGACACTCAGGAAGAGTGTTGCCGCCAAAGAATAAAATCTATTCAAGTTTCTCATTCCATAGATACCGAATCATCCGGTAATTCAAGTTTGTAATCTGCGATGTCCTTAGCGAGATCGAAATACTGCTGAGCCACCGCGTCCGGAGTGAAGGCAGGAGCCATAAACTCAGTGCTGCCTGTCTGGGCAAACTGCTGGGCGCGGAAGGCTTCCCTTTCTTCGGAGAGTTTCATTACTTCGGTCTTATAGTACTCCATCGAGCCTGCGATTGCGCTTCTCCAGATAGGGAGATACTCCTCGTAGAACTTGCATTCAATAGCAAATTCCTGCTTTTTAAGAGCCTGGAACCGTTTTGCGGCCGCCTCGCAGCGGGCTTCTGTTCCCGGGGCGGGCAACTCCTCCAAAGCGCCCTCCATAATGGCCTGGTGAATACCTTTCTCAATTTCTTTCACCTGGGCTCTGTACTTCTTCTCATACAGATCATATCCCTTTTGACGGGCCTCGTCCTTACGATTGTCGCCTGCCTTAAGGGCCTCGAGAAGATTGCGGTCCATCTCATTAATCTTGAGTAGACCTGCATTCTTTCCCTTGCCTGAGGCGCTGCGGGACTGGTATGTAGAAAGTTGTTTTCCTATCTCTGCCGCCTGCTCAGGATTAGCACCTGCGTTCTGGGTTTCCATCATCTTGCTGATCGTTTCGAGATCACTTGAAGTCGGGCCGCCTTGGGCTTTCATCACTTTGTTTGCAAAGGCCAGCTGCTCTTCTTCGCTGAGCTCGCCCGATTGGAGTTTTTGGATGTCTGCGGCGCTCAGTCCCATTCCCGACATACGGCCCATTGCGGCTCCCTTTGCTGAGCCCTGGGTCATTTTTCCGAGTGAAGACATATCCGGAGTATATTTTGAAGGCAGTTCGCTGATTATGTCTTCGGCATCCTTGTGCTTATCCAGGAATAGCTCCAACGCTCTTCCGCCGGGGCCTTTGTATTCGTCGTAAGGAGTATATTCTTCCTTATAAGCCTCCAACAGGTCCTTTACTGTAGGCAGCGCCGGAGTGAGGGAAATGATTTTTCGGGCATTGTTCTGAGCACTGGCCGGAATAAGAAGGGCCAGAGCGGCCAGAGTAACGATTATCTTTTTCATAGGCTACTTTTTAACAAATTCTACCCTGCGATTCTTGGCGCGACCTTCGTCCGTGCTGTTGGAGGCGATGGGCTGGTGGGAGCCCTTGCCGACGGCGGTGAGGCGGGCTTCGGCAATCCCCTCTTCTACCAGGGCGGCCACGATGGCTTCGGCCCTCTTCTGACTCAGCGGGTCATTGACTTTGTCGCTGCCGGTGGCGTCGCAGTGGCCCTGCACCTCGAATTCCAGGCCGGGATTCTCCTTCATCAATTTGGCCACACGGTTTATCTCCACCATGGATTCGGGCTTGAGATCGGCCTTGCCGGTCTCGAAGGTGATGGCATAGGTGACTATCTTGCCTTCGGACATCAGACGGTCGTAGAGCGGCACGGCGCCCTTTGCAAGGCGGACATTGCTAATGCCGCTGTAGGCGTACTGGGACGCGCTGTTGAAATAGAAGTAACCGGGCGCCTCCATGGCCGGCACATTGATGATGCGGAATCCGTTGATATAGCCCTTGAAAGCCCTCTTGTTGAATGAGAAGGCAAAATGGTTCCACTCCCCGGCCTTCAGGGGATTGTCCTTGGCGTTATAGTCGTCGAAGCTAGGGCTGAGTCCAAGTTGTTTATTCCCGGCAGTCTGGGCACTGGAAGAAGGTTTGCGAAGACTCCAGGCCATATTTGAAGAGCCATCTTCCCTATACCTGAAATCTACGTAGCTGGAGGCGTTGTAATAGTCGGATGCGCCCCTGTCTCCAAAACACAATTGCATATCCAGCGTAGAACCGCCATCAGATATCGGCGCCACAAAAAGGTCGAATTCCAGGGTGAATATCTCAGGCAGCCAGTTCCACTTGTTGTCTTTCATGAGCGGCATCACCTGCCCAAGGCCATTGTCTGTAAATGCCAGCACTTTTCGGCCTTCCAGGGATGCGGTTTCAACATAGCCGTCAAGAAGGTCCCAGCGCAGCGGAAACTCGCCCAGTATTTCATTCGCGAAATCGTCCTCGAAGAAAATCTCGTCACCCGGCACATAATCGGATTTGGCGTAGGAGTTCTGCACTTTCTTTGCAGGTTTCTCTTCAGATGCCGCAGGTTTCTCCTGCTTTTCATCATCTTTCTTCTTGCCCTTTATCTTGCTCTCGGCCTTATCCGCAGCCTTGTCGACTGCGTTGTTGATCGCTTCGTCAACCTTCTGGGTGATTTTATTCTCTACAGCGTTCTTGGCCCTTTCTCCCAGACTTCGGAGAAGGCCTTGCCCGTTTGCTGCAAAGCAAGACGCCAGCAGCGAAACAATCATAATTACAATAATTCTTTTCATGGCATTATAGGATTTCATTCACAATCGCTTTACGAACCACCTCAGCTGATGTGGCCGCTGAAAACTTGACGAGAAGTTGCTTTCGGTACCATTTCACGGTTTCAGGACTAAGTCCAAGGTCCTGCGCAATCTGCGGAGTGGTCCGGCCGATGGCAACTTCCTGAAGGATGGACTTCTCCCTTCGCGTCAGTTTGATGTTATTTCCGGTGCTTTCCCCCATTTGTGGTTTTCGTTTTTTGCAAATTTCGGCTATTTCATTGTCTTAAACACCACCCTTTAGGGTGGCGGCATCCACCCTAAAGGGTTGAAAATGGTCGGTTTTTATTTACTACCTTTGCCATCATGAGAAAAATCAGCATCATATTACTGCTCACATTATTGCCCCTTGTGCAACTGTTTGCGTACAACGATCACCGCGGCCATAAGCTGGATTCCCTCGAGCGCGCCGTCGCCCGATGGACCCCGGATGCCATCGACCATGCTTCGACCAAGGAACTGGTGGATCTGAACCGGGCCTTCCGGGACCTGATGCTCGGGTACAGCGCCCTGAACGGAGAAAAATGCATTTTCTATGCACGCAAGGCGCTCTCCATCTCCGAACCAAGGGGCTGGGAGGAGGCGAATGCAGACGCCTGGCGCTATCTCGGCCAGTGCTTCTGGGCCGCAGAGCAGTACGACAGTTCGCTCTTCTATTACCGGAAGGCGCTTTCCGCCGTGGAGAGGATGGCAGGCGGTGCTACCTCCCCCACCAATCCGGAGGGTTATTCGGAGAAGGAGGTGGACGATACCCGGTCTGCCCTCTACGGAGCCATCGGCAACCTCTACAATATGATGGATTCCATCCCGCAGGCCATGGACTGGTACAGTAAGGCCGGTGCCATTTTCGACAAATACGGATGGAATCAGAGCAACGCCATCCTCTACTATAACATCGGGGAGACCTGGGTGGAGCAGGGGGATTTGCGGAAGGCCACTCAAGCATACGAGAAATCCCTGGGGTATGCGGCGGGAGATTCCCTGATGGTGGCCATGGCCCAGAAAGGCCTCGGGCGGGTGTATATGGAACAGGGCCGCACTTGGAAAGCCCTCCGATATCTTCACAGGGCCGATGCGTATTTTTCGGTCCATGACAAAGAAGAACTGACTTTTACAAAGGAAAACTACGAATATATTTCCCGGGCGCTGATGCAGGAGCGGAATATCCTTATCGGGATGATAGCGGGGCTTATACTCTTGATTGTGCTTTCCGCCAGCATGTTCGTGCTGATTAAAAAGCTTCGTCTCAGCAAAAAAGAGCAGGCCGAAACTGCTGTCATCATGGAAGAAACGCTGCAGGAAATCAAACAATCGGCGGCAGGTGACATTCAACTGTCGGCACGCGAAAAAGAAATCCTTGACCTGCTTGCCAAGGGCTACACTACGCCGCAAATTGCCGAAGGCCTGCGCCTGAGCCCGGAAACAGTCAAGTGGTACCGCAAGAAGCTCCTTGTGAAATTTGATGTTGCCAACACGGCCGAACTTACCTCAACAGTCAAGGATATGGGGCTGATATAGATGTGCCATTTTGCACTTTCTTCAGTGTAAACCACGAAGAGCTGATGACCCTACATCGACTTCGCCGAAAAAGCCAAAACCGACGCCATGGACGCGATGGAAAAAGCCCTCGGTGAATAGAAATGAAGTGAATCGACCCGTTATTCGCTTCAAATTCTGAATCGAATCTCTTGCTTTTTCGCTTCATCCTGCTAACTTTGCACAAAAATGATGACTAATGAGACCGTTCTACATATGGCAATTTCCAGAATGGCCCAACTTCAAATGGGACATTGACATCATCCTTAAACTTCTCACGGAGGTCAGGATGCTAGAGGGGCGTATCGTTGGCATGATGGGAGGACTCGGTTTTGAGATCCAATCCAAAACTTCTTTGGACGTGATGACAGAGGATGTTATCCGGTCCAACGAGATTGAGGGCATTCTCCTCAACGCCGATAAGGTTCGTTCCTCCGTGGCCCGCCACCTTGGTCTAACCACAGAAGGACTTCCTGAACCAGACCATTACACGGAAGGCGTAGTCCAGGTTATGATTGATGCTGTCAGGAACAGTGCCGTACCGCTCAGCGAAGAACGCCTTTTCAACTGGCACGCAGCCCTGTTTCCGACAGGCCGCAGCGGTATGATTCCTATTACTGTTGCAGGCTGGCGAGTCGGCGAGGAAGCTATGCAGGTTGTTTCCGGCGCCTACGGCAAAGAGAAAGTCCACTATGAAGCGCCTCCGTCATCTGCAGTAACGGAAGAGATGAAGCGCTTTATCGACTGGTTCAACACCGAGGAAAGAACAGACCCGGTACTTAAGGCTGCGATTGCCCATCTCTGGTTTGTGGCTATCCACCCGTTCGACGATGGCAACGGCCGTCTTACCCGCACCCTTACCGATATGCTTTTGGCCAGGGCCGATGGTGTGCCGCACCGTTTCTACAGCATGTCTGCAGAGATTCTGCTGAATCGCAACGAGTACTACACAATCCTGGAGAATACCACTACCAAAGATGTAGATATCACGCTTTGGCTCGAGTGGTTCCTCCGAACTCTCCGCGACGCAATGAAGCGCAGTGAGGAAGCGGTCAAGCGTGTTGTAGCCAAGGCTTTGTTCTGGCAGGAGCATCGTGAGGTTGCTATGAACGAACGTCAAGTAAAGGTCGTGAACAAACTATGGGATGGCTTTGAAGGGAAACTCACTACAGCCAAGTGGGCAAAGATCTGCAAGACCTCTCAACCAACAGCTCTCCGTGACATCAATGACCTGGTTGAAAAAGGCATTCTTGTCCGCTCGGACGAAGGCAGCAAAAATACCAGCTACCTTCTGGCGTCAGAAAACTAAAGAGTTTGTTTACAAAATTCTATCAGCCCCTCCCTCTTCCCGTGGCCGAGGGGGGCCACGCCCCCGGACACCTTACGGGACAACCATCTCCAGACGCCTAGATTCTACCGGGAGTTGAGGCGTTTTTCAGACCGCTTTGTCACACTATGACAGATTCTTTCTAATAGTCTCGCCGAAAATCGCTATATTTGAATTTCTATTCCACTGAAACCAAATACTATGGCCGAACTAACCATCGCCAAGTCCTTGAATAAGGCATATAGGCAGGTCCCTGTGGACCGTCCAGTCTTTGACGGCTTCAAAGCCCAGCTGCGTAACCACTACGAGCAGATTTCTGTCATCAATACGGAAGAAAAACTCAAGGGCGACCTGATGGACTTCCTCAAATTCACGTTCTATGGCCAGAATTACAAGGTTTCTCCCAATGGGGATATTGACTGCGCCATCCATCTTGGCGTCAACATCGATGCTCCCGTAGGCGTTATCATCGAGGTAAAGAAGCCCACCAACGTAGGCGAAATGATAACGAAGGATGACCTCAACCGCAAAGCCCTCCAGGAACTCCTACTTTACTACCTCCGTGAGCGCCACACGGGCAAAAACATCCAGCTAAAGCAGCTGATTGTCACCAACATCTACGAGTACTTTGTCTTTGATGCCCAGGAGTTTGAGCGCCTTTTCTACTCCAACAAAAAGCTAATCAAGCGCTTCGAGGAATTCAATGACGGCGCCCTTACCTCCGAAAAAACCGACTTTTTCTACAAGGAAATCGCCGCCGACTTCATCGCCAAGGTCCTGGATCAAATTACCTATACCTGGTTCGACATCCGCAAATACAAGCCCTTCCTCGATACCGGCAACGACAAGCGCCTCATCGAACTTTTCAAGTTTTTCAGCCCGGAACACCTGCTGAAAAAGCGCTTCCAGAACGACAGCAACTCCCTCAACACCAAATTCTACAGCGAACTTCTCTACATCATCGGCCTGGAAGAGGTGGTGGAGAAGGACAGCAACAAGCACATCATTACCCGCCGCAAGGAAGGAGAGCGTAACCAGGCCTCCATTCTGGAAAATGCCATCACCATCCTCGACAGCGAAGACTGGCTGGACAGCGTAAAAGAACGCTACTCCTTCGGGAAAGACCGCCAAGAGCAGCTGTTCGGTGTCGCCCTGGCGCTCACCATCGGCTGGGTGAACCGCGTCCTCTTCCTTAAACTCTTGGAGGCCCAGCTGGTCAAGTACCACAAGGGCGACCCGAGCTACGCCTTTATGCGCCCGTCCGTCATCCCGGATTACGACGAGCTTAATAAACTCTTCTTCCAGGTCCTTGCCAAGCGCATTGCCGACCGTTCTGAAAGCATCAATACCAAATACGGCAAAGTCCCTTACCTCAACAGTTCACTGTTTGAGATTGGCTCGCTGGAGCGCCAGACCATCCGCATCAGCAGTCTGGACAATAGCGAACTACCCCTGTTCAGCGGCTCGGTGCTCAAAGACGGCCAGAAACCGCGCTACGCCAAACTCCCGACACTACGCTACCTGCTGGAGTTCCTTGATGCTTATGATTTCGCCAGCGAGGGCTCCGAGGAAGTTCAGGAGCAATCCAAGACCCTCATCAATGCCTCCGTACTGGGCCTTATCTTTGAGAAAATCAATGGCCACCGCGACGGCTCCGTCTTCACCCCCGGCGCCGTTACTATGTATATGAGCCGCGAGGCCATCCGGCAGACGGTAGTACGACGCTTCAATGAAGAAATGGGCTGGTCTTGCAAGGATTACGAGGCCCTGAAAAACAAGGACATAGAGGATTACGCCCAGGCCAATGCCATTGTCGATTCCCTCCGCATTTGCGATCCGGCTGTAGGCTCAGGCCATTTCCTGGTATCTGTCCTCAACGAGGTCATCCGCACCAAATACGACATGGGTATCCTCATTGACGGCTCCGGCAAGCGCATCAAGAAACAGGACTATAGCATTGATATTGAGAACGATGAACTCCTTGTGTCCGACGAGGACGGCAATCCCTTAAGCTATATCCCCGGCAACCCCGAGAGTCAGCGCATCCAGGAAACCCTCTTCAACGAGAAGCGCAAAATCATCGAAAACTGCCTTTTCGGCGTGGACCTCAACCCCAACGCTGTTAATATATGCCGCCTCCGCCTGTGGATAGAACTACTGAAAAACGCCTACTATACCAAGGAGAGCGACTACACCGAACTGGAAACCCTGCCCAACATTGACATCAACATCAAGGTGGGTAACTCACTCCTGCACCGCTTTGACCTGGGGCAGGACATCTCCGAAATCCTCCGCAAGAACGGCATTTCCATCAGCGCCTACCGCAAGGCTGTGAGTGACTACAAGAACGCCCACAGCAAGGAGAAGAAGCGCGACCTCGAAGACTACCTGCGCCAAATCAAAGGCAATCTCCGCACCCAGATTGGCTTGAATGACCCCAAGTTGGTACGCAAGCGTCAGCTGGAGGGCGAACTTGACAACCTTCTCGCACCTCAGCTCTTTGAAATCAGCAAGAAGGAGCAGACCCAGCGAGACAAACAGGCCAAGGACCTGCAAGCCAAGATTGCCAAGATTCAGGCCGAGGTGGACGAAATCAGAGACAACAAGATCTTCGTTGGCGCCTTTGAATGGCGCATCGAGTTCCCGGAAGTTCTGGATGAAGATGGCCGCTTCAACGGCTTTGACTGCGTGATTGGAAATCCGCCGTACATCCAGCTCCAGAAGATGGGAGCCGATGCCGACGCCCTCCAGAAGATGAACTACGAGACCTACGAGCGCACCGGTGACATCTACTGCCTGTTCTATGAGATGGGAATGAAACTCTTGAAGCCCGGGGCGCTTCTGTCGTTCATTACCTCAAACAAGTGGATGAGAGCAGGTTATGGTGAGCCGCTACGCAAATATTTCTCAGAAAAGCAGGATGTTATCGGCTTGATAGACTTTGCTGGCTATAAGGTATTCGACTCTGCAACAGTTGATGTAAACATCCTCACGGCCGTCACCAGAACCCCGTCCGGATGCACGATTGCTTGCTCCATAAATAAGGATGAGTTTGACATTACGAAATTGAGCGATTATGTGCAGACACACAGCCAAGCGATTACGTTTGGAGTAGATGCCTGGTCGATTTTGAGCGAGATTGAATTGAGCATAAAGACCAAGATTGAAGCAGCTGGCACACCATTGAAGGACTGGAACGTTGACATATTCAGGGGCGTCCTAACAGGCTACAATGATGCCTTTATCATCTCATCAGAAAAGCGCGAGGAGATTTTAGCGAATTGTGCAGATGAGTCTGAGAGACAACGTACAGCTGCTATTATTCGACCGATTCTCCGTGGCCGGGACATCAAACGTTATGGTTATGTGTTTGCGGATCAGTATCTAATAGCGACCTTCCCTGCAAAACAGTATGATATAGACGATTATCCTGCTTTGAAAGATCATCTGCTTGCTATCGGAATCGAACGACTTGAACAGACTGGCGAAGAGCATATCGTCAATGGAGAAAGAATAAAAGCGCGGAAGAAAACAAACAATAAATGGTTTGAAACCCAGGATAGCATCAGCTATTGGGACGAATTTTCTAAGCCAAAAATCGTGTGGGCTGAGTTGTCAAGAACCGGCAACTCATTCGCATATAGTGATGACGGCGCAATGGTG
>Ga0310695_10008949_pt1 | contig 15276 bp, 32 predicted proteins | sample RumenRJG_04DNA_FD_203882 | JGI IMG/M metagenome (GOLD analysis project Ga0310695, IMG submission 203882) | Bovine rumen microbial communities from Lethbridge, Alberta, Canada - RJG_04 (v2) (version 2) | ecosystem: Host-associated > Mammals > Digestive system > Stomach > Rumen | place: Canada...
CACCGCTTGCAAGAAGCATCTGAAGCACCTGCGCCCTTACTTGCAGGTTATCCGTAGGATTTCTGTTCACCTGTACGTCATAATCCATAATCCCTAAAGGACATGAATTATTAGTTGCCTGATTTATCACATGGAGAATTATGGTATCTAACCGCTTCTCACTCTCTTTTATGTAGGCATCACGGAGTTTAGCTTTCTGCTTTGCCTTGCTATGGTTGTTCCGTAATTCCACAGCACCTTGGGTATCACCGCCTGTATTGCCTTGGTCGGATGGAATAGATAATATTCGATAAATATTATCAAACAGGTCATTCTTCGCCACTTGACTTTCAGACTGATTTAGTTCCTGTGTCATTATATCCACATCGGCTTTATTCTCGCCGTTATTGGACTTGACTACGATTGCCCCTTGCTCTTTGAGCTTGGCAAAGACCACCTCATCTACCTCGCAATTAACAAACTTCATCCAACTTTGAACGAATTGACCTATACTATCTGCTCTATTAGCCTGAATCTCGTTTATGGCATCCAACATGGTTATCACGAGTGCTATATCGCTTATTCTGTCCTGATTATTGGGATATTCGACTATAGGTATTCCACCAAAGGCATGAACTTTTTCTACGACCTGCTGTCCGTTATGGTCAGTTAAAGTCATTAACTTGCTGTTCTGTATGCGATACTCGTGAGTCTCAGAATAGCAAAGTTTGTAATCATTGCCATCTTTATCTTTAAGCATCTGTACGGCAAGCAACGGCTCTACTGTACTCCGCTGATATATGATATATGTGTTAAGAGGTGTGGGAACTACCACTCTGAATGGTACATCCCCGTCCTTTATCTGTACCGCCTTAAACCCTGTTCCGGCTGTATGTGTCCATTCTCCACAGATAGCATCACGGAGCTGTTTGTTAGCTCCTCTACAGTAGTCATTGAATAAGTCAACGGCTTTGCTTATATTTTCCTTTTCAGATAATGAAGCCACCTGTATAGGTTCTCCAACCTCTTGAGAATTAACGTATGTCACGATCTCCCATGCGTGGTTCTCTACTACCACATTGCGGATATCGTCACGTACTGTCTTTTCCCTGTATAGAACAGGTTGGTCTCCGTTCTTGTATCTCCAAAGATACTCAGCTATCTCTCTGTTCCTGTAAAATGTGCTTATAGTATCTCCTACGACTTTAACTATATTGTCTGCGTTTATCTCTTCTTCGTCCGTATAAGCCACTTTAAGCCCGTAATCGGCATCACGCATCACATCATGGAGTTGTTTGTCGTTTCGTTTGTACATAGCAAATAAAAAGGGCAGGACGTACTGCCCTGCCGAAAGGAAAAAGAAAATTAGATGAAAGGTTTTATCACATTATCACTTACTAATAATAACACAATATTTAGTCAATAGTAATATAAGAAAATGCGAAATACTGTGAAATTTTCGCTATCTTTCATTTGTCAAGATACGTTTCTCCATACTTCTTTTCAAATTCTTTCAATCCCTGATTAAACAACGTCAATGTCTGTCTGTAAGAATAATCGTTTTCTACAGCCAATACTCCCATTTTCTTATTATCAATATAATATCCGTACAATAAGTTGTAGTACATTTCCCCTTTTTCGCCTTTGAGGGATTTTATCTGCTCTATTATCGTATGTTTCAATTCAGTCTTGCTCTCTGCAAGTCTTATGCACTCTCTCTGATAGTCTACGACTTTGCCAACGACTTCTCCTATCCTGTCCGGGTTAGGGGATGACTGCACTCTTGGCTGTGTCAGATCGCTATTGCCTGTGCTAGTCGCTATGTCATACCACTTCTCAGCTTCCTTTAATAAATCCTTGATACGATTGTCAATATTGCTTACCTGAGATAAATAATCTTTAGTAATCATTATTACCGCCTTTTCCTAAATGGATTTTCTATAGCTTCAACTGTGTTTTTCTGCACCAATGGGTTTTTATCTATTGCTAACATTGTAACCATATCAGGTGCGTCATCATGTGGGTTCTTTGATAATTGACTATATGAACATAAATGAGACATGAACTGCCCCATTTCAGAATTTGCCCTATATCCGTTAGGGTAATCAGGACTTTCGGCATATGGGAATAACACATGGGCTACTATCCACGGGCTATTGACTATAATTCTTGTCTCTTTATTCTCCGTGGAATATTTCTTGTCTATATGGGTAGTACCACCCATTTCATTCACCTTTTCTTGTACTTTATCCGCTGTCCGGCTTCCCTCTTTATTACTTTCAAATATCGCTATCTGAACATGATTCTTAACAAGGCATTGAGCATTTAGATCATCCAACAACAGAGGGTCAATGGAACGGAATACGGTATCATAGAAATAGTAATCATCCCCATATTGCAGGAATACTCCAAGAGCATTGTAGTCAGTTCCCTTATCTTTGGTGTCACAATAAGCCCATATTCCGTCAGGATTTTTGATTTCTCCGTCCTTATCCAAAGGCAAGTTTTCATATCTCCGTAATATATCGGGTGGAAACAGCAATCCCTCACGTTCCACAGGCTCATTCTTATAGAGACATTTGTATGTGATAGGGTCTAAGGACTTTTCTATATCTTCAAAATAGGCAACATCAAACCCTACCCCATACTCATAATCGAAGTTACTCTCTCCTGTGTCGGGGTCAATATCAGGGATGGACAGAAAACGGCATCTGTCGTTGTGACTATAGATGCTTTTTAATCTGCCTATAACATCCCAAACGCTCCATCTTGTAGCAATATGTAATTCCTTGCAGGTTCTTCCCTTTTTCCCTTTTTTCTTTCTTGTTTTCAGATCGGTAGAGTACATAGTCCACAGCTTATCAAGCCTTATCTTTGACAATGCCATTTCTATGCCGCTACAAAGGTCATCACAACACAAGATGCCCTCGCAACGAGTAACACCCGTCTGTGACGCTCCTAATGCCCTGCATGTTAATGTCTTAAACGGTTTGAATTTTCCAAGGTTTATTTCCTCTTCTTTGGCATTGACGCTCTGTACAGCAACATCAGGAAATATCTCCTGCCATGCGTATTCTGCCACCTGACCCTGTTTTAGACCTACCCCAATAATATTACATACAACCTCATATACCATCCTTGTAACATGACCGCTGTGTGATGAAAATAGATTGCAGAGATCGGGAAACCAACCCATAAATGCGCTCAATGTCATTTCCTCAATTGTGGTCTTTCCCGTTCCCGGAGGTGAAGATATGCTCAGAATGTCTATCTTATCGTCTATCAGGTCTTGCAAAGCACCTACATAGCCTAGATTGATTAACTGCTTTCTGCGTGGGAGATAAAACCTATCTTCGGGGTCACGGTGTCTTTCAAGATAAAGATAATAACTATCTAATATCATACTCCTTGCTTCGGATAACAGGATTTTCCAAAAATCCTCTACAACCTCAAAACTTACTTCGTGTTCAAAAGCGTATTTTTCCAAAGCCCATATATCCGCACCTGTTTTCTGATGTGCAAATTGATTTATGATTTCTTTAGCCCTATGAGAACAGAATAATCCAAACTCCTTGTCTTTCTTATTCTCCAAAAGGTCATAAGAGAGTAAGGTCATAGCATTTATGACTTTTTCATCTATGCCGTTTATCTCTATGTACTTTTCATAGTTCTCTAGTGCTTCTTGTGGTGTCATATAAGTTTAGGGTAATCTATAAATTGAGTTTCCAACTTCTTAGGTTCTTCTTTAGGTACTTCTATTTCCTCGTCACCTCTGAGGAATCCGCTGTACCCTACTATCATAGGCTTTCCGTCCTTGAAGAACTTACCATCTATTGAACCGTTCTCAAATAGCATTGTCAGCCGCTTATGCAATGTAGGCACGGATAAGCCTACACCTTTGGCAAACTTCTCCTGATTTATCTGACCATTCAGATACAGCATGAAGTATTCCTCAAATGCCTTTGCGTCTATTTTCTTTCCACCGCCCTTGTTGGCAGGTGCATGTCCTTTTCTCATTATCCACCTCTACTAGGGGAGTGCTTTACCGCACAATTAACTTTCAAGGTTATGTTGTGCCACTCCCCACGGGGGCAGTTGGACTCGAACCAACGAATACGGGAACCAAAACCCCGTGCCTTACCGCTTGGCGATACCCCTACATCCATATTGCCGCTATTGCCATTATCTGTACTGCCGTAATGAGCGCAGATACGATAACCGTGTCTGTTTCTCTTCTCTTTGCTATAGCGACAGTAGCAAATGTCACTATCAGAATTGCCAAAAATACTGTTGTCGTAACCTTAAATCCTACCATTTTTTAACTCCATATATTTATTCATGTACCAATCGGACTTTTCCAAATCCTCTTCACCATTCTTATCAGCCGCCCTATAGCGGTATTTCCACACATTACAGATACAGAAAGCCATCACCTTTTCTTTTCCGAATACGGCTATCATTTCATCTATACATTCCATACCCCGGTTATAATGTGTGGGATGATCTACGTTTGACATATTCCGCTATCCTTTCTGCTATATCTCTATATTCTTCATCTTCCCAAACAACAATATTCTCCCTTAGAGCTTGTTCTATCAGCAAGAGAAAGTCTATATAAGGCATTTCTATTCTAACGGCATCTTGTATATCGGACATACTGTTTCAATCCTCACATCATTCTTCGCCACCACAAAAGGAGTATTCTGTATCTGTTTCATCATTTCTTTGTCAATCTCGACATTCTGCATCACGATAGCCGGAGAAAGAGCATTTATCATTTCCTCAAACACCTCTTTTGCTCTTTCAGCAGTGGCATAGTCAGCTATCCGTCCTGCTCCGGTGATTATCTGCTTTCCTCGCACTTGTATAAAACTGATATTATCAAGGTTTTGCATTAAGTCTCTGTACTGATTAACAATAAACATCAGCATTTCTCCATAATCTCGCATTGATACAGTATTTCAGTAGCCCACTTCTTAACATGGTCTGTATCTTTATAAACACCGTTTACGTCTTTTGTGACAGCTCCGTTTACGTTCCTTGTGATAGCTTCGGACAGTTCCGTTATTCGCTCACAGCTTGATACCCATGAGGGTTTACAGCCTAAAGGTGGCTTGTTATATACAGGTTTCCATGACTTTTCTTGTGTTTCTTCTGTGCTTTCAGCAGATAGTACCCTTTTCCTTAATTCCTTTACAGCTTCTCTGCATTGCTCATCGGTCATATCTTCGACCTTTTTATCTTGCCATTTTTTAGGGCAATCCTCACCGCTGATGTATCTTTCAGTTCCCCTTGCGAGTTCACACCATGTCGGACTGTTTATCTTATATTTGCAATCAGGAAACCTGTCACAATCCTTACACGCCATATCAGCCCCCTATATACCCATAACAGGCTATCTCGTCTCTCTTGAACGTGAAATTACCAATCTCAGGATATTCCAAAGCATCTTCTATAATCATCCTGTCCAAATCAGCCATGCAGGTAATATCTTTGTCGTACATCACCATATCCCTGCCGCTCTTTAGGATTATCAGCACATTATCTCTAGGCGGTGTTTCCTCGATAGGTTCTGTCCTGTCGTTGCAAATAAATTGAGAGACATTATCCGAGTGTATAGGAAACTCGCCCTTTTCAAGGCAAGTCACCGTGTACACCTGATTATTGAGCTTTATTCCCCGGCATCTGCCGCAACCCTCACATAACATACTCAAACTCCCTTTTGAGCTTCTTTATCTTCTTTTTCTGTTTCTCGATCTTCCTGTTGGCTTTTGCGAGCATTTCTTCCAAATGCTTTATATAGCCGTCCTGCTCCAAGATGAGGTAATCATTTTCATCCTCTTCTTTCAGGGATTCAAATATGGCTCTTGTTGCCATCCCTATCTTGTGATTCTCTTCGCACAGCTTTTCAATCCTCTCCAATCTCTCTTCGATCATTCCAATCCTCCTTGTTCGTCATTTTTAACACTTAATCTCTTATCTGACCTACATTCTAAGTCCTCAGAAGCCATTTCTCGCAAGTTTTATCATATCAGCCTATACTTGTTAGGGTGAAATTTAGACCTGCCTAGAAATGGACGAGAGACCCCTTAGAAACGATTTGTTATTTTCCGCTCGAACCGAAGCCCTGATTTCCTCTCTCTGTATCGTCCAATTCATCAACATATTCGATATCGGGGGTGTATACAGGCAATAGAACTATCTGAATAATCTTATCACCCTTATTGAATTTATGCGGTTCTTCGCTATTGTTATATAACTTGACTACAATACTCCCGGTATAACCAGAATCTATTACGCCTTCGCCTGTCAAGCTATGTTTTACATTCAGACCGCTTTTGGATTTCAAGAAACCGACATAGCCCTTGGGTATCTCCATGTGTACTCCTGTATCTATCACCTTATTGTCGTATATGGTAAAATCATACGGAGTTCTTAAATCATATCCTGCATCATCTTCGTGTGCGTGAACTACTTCAAACGCTCCCTTGTCTAACTTAACCCTCATTTCTTTCTCCTTTTTCTGTGAAACTCGCACTGTAGTAACTCCGCTCTTGAAACATGCCATTTAAGCTGACCATATTTCTTACAGTCTATGGTATAGATTTCTCCGTCCAATGTCATATTCTGACATTTGGTACAGTCATCACACTTCATCATCCTCTTATTCCCCATATCTCGCTCCTGACTTTCCCTAACCCCACCTTGAACACTCTTGTGACTGCCTTAATCTTATCTACCTGTTTCTCGTCACATCCCTGTCTAAGATCGTCAAGCTGTTTTCTTACTTCGTCGTTCCGTAAGGCTTCAACTACATCTATGTCAATCAGGTCGAACCCATTCTCATCGAAATCCATTTCCCCACGTTCCACCTTATCAACCACACTCTTGTAGAACTTATCTACTCCGCAGGTCATTTCTGCCATGACCTCAACCTCTCTCCGGGATGAGCTGTCATCCAACAGGAAATTTATATTGGCTTTCAAGCCCTCTATCTCGTCTCTGAGTGCCTTATCATATCCTACAGGTACTATTTTCAACTCCTCATAGTTTCCCTTGCTATAGTCCTCATAGGCTTCGGGAACTACGGTAATATTCTGTTTAACATTTCCCTCATTATGTTTAACAATTCCCTTATTACGTTTAACATCTTCCAACACTTTGCGGATATATTCAGACATAGAGCAATTCTGACTTTCTAAAAATTCTTTTATCTCGTCATTTATCCGTACCCCTATGAAGTGTTCTTTCTTATCATCTGTTGGTCTACTCATCTGCCTAGCCCTCTCTCTGACCTACTATATATTAAGTTTAACGGAATGTCAAATGTTTCGGGTTTTGTTTAACAGGTTTTAGCCTTGCGATTTAGCGAGGAGGTAACCCCGCCCCCTTCGCCAATTCCTACAGACCCCCTAGGGTATAGGGGAATTTCATTTGTTCGTATAATTTAAGTTATCCGAACATTAAACGGTTGCTTAATTGTACCGTACAAACCGCATAAACACGGCATTTTATAAACAGATCACGGGTTATTTATTGGAATTATCCGGCAGACCTTCGGATGTGCTTTTATTTATGTCAACCAAAACAGGATACATAACGGTTGTTTCTCGAACTTCTGTTCGATTACTGCCTGTGCCGCTCCACTGGTGGTATCTGTTCAACCAAGCCAAAGCACCTACGGGAGACCTGCGCCCGGATACGATGGAATCAGCCAAAGACCGTTCATTATTTTTATGCAGGTCGCACCCCGAACGGGTTAATTTTTCCATATTATCGTAAAAAAAATCCTTTGAAACCCCACAAAAAGCCGCCGCCGCCCATATTGTAAAGACTTTGCCGTATACATTACAGAAGTAATCATATAAATCTATAGATTGTATCACATGCCCGATATCGTAGGCATTGTTATTGGTACGGACTGCCGCCGAATTGCTAGATACTAGCTTTGTACTTTTCAGAACTGCCGAGGGCTTAAATATAACATTTCCAATATCGGTGCATAGGGCGTTAAAGATAGGCTGTTCGGCTTTCCTTAAATCATCTATATCATGGGAAGCGCACCAAGATGGAATATAAGCATTTATACGGGCTTTTATATCATCTATATTAAAGGTATCTGTCATTATATCACCCTGTACACGTTCCAAAGGCTTTTCAGGGGCTTTTGGAGTTTCCAACGGCTTAATACTACCCTGCACAGCTTCGCAAGGCTTTACGGGCTTTGTAGGAGCTTTTGCAGAGCTTTTTTCCTTATAAGAAGATGCACGACTTTTCTTTTGCCCGAATCCAGCTTTTCTTTTCGTCTCCATAGGGCTTTCAGGGGCTTTCAGGGGCTTTATAGACTTATCCCTTATATCATCCCCTTTTATAGTCTCAGAGGGGCTTAAAAGGTCTTTTAACGGCTCTTTATTGGATAGAGCTATATCATCCCCTTTTACGGTCTCAGGACGGCTTAAAAAGGCTTTTACAATCTCCAAAGCATCGGATGCAGACATTTCCTTTATCTTATCCCGGATAGACAGCCGAACGGATGCAGGATAATCTTTTAATATGTCTATAATCTCTTTTCTTTCGTCTAATGTCCAATCAGTAAAAGCCATATTACACCCCAAAATAAAAGAGGACGGACAGCCGAAAAAATACCGCTGATCACATCCCCTGATTTATAGTATTTTATGTCTTTCGTACCCCTATATTATACCCTAAAAACCGCATAAATACAAGGTTTACGGGCTTTTTTCCATATCCTTTTTTATTAAGTCTACAATATAGGAAGTAATATTCTCATATCCGAGCTTTTCCAAATGTTCAATTATCTTTTGCTTTTCACCTTTTGGCACGACAAAACCAATTCTATCATAATTAGCCTTAACATAACGATTTTGTCTGTCAAGCTGTTTTTTCTTTTGCTCTTTTAGCTTCCTATATTCTTTTATATTCTCTTCTGTCATTCTCATACATTTACAATAACATTTTGCATTACTCCTTGTCAAATTGTACGAAAATAAAAACATAAATATTTTCAAAAAATGTATTGCGTAATACGTTTTTATGTGGTATTGTATAGTCAAGCAAAGGGAAACACCAACCGCCCCACCGGGGCAACAAAAACTCCATAGCCGTTAGACTTAGGCAAAGATAGACGGAAACGCCATCACCTTGCAAAAGTAGCGAGTAAGCGAGACCAACACAGGAGACCGCCGGAAACCTGTATAAAAAACGGAACACAAGGGAAAATGCAATCCCACCACTAGAGAGACCTAGTATAAAAAGTCATTTTAAGGTTAGGTAAAATACCTTTACATTATGGATTTACAGAGCCGCCCACCAAGGCAGACAGCCGGACAGCGTGAGCGGCTTTAATAAGTCCATAAACAATCACATATTAGAGCCGTAAGACGAGCCAAGCGCCGCCGGACGGCTTGAACCGTGCAGAGACTTAGGGGAAAAATACATCATTCTAAATCAGGAGGACAAAAGACATGAAGAAAACAGCAAACATGATTTACAGACCGTCAGAAGAAGCAAGGGAGCTTTACCTTGTAGCAGACAACGAGAGCCGCCTTTATCCCATGATACAGGCAATAGAAAACAGCCTGATCAAAAAGCTTGAAAAGGGCGTGTACGATGCAGAAAAGGCAATTATAGCCTTTTTTCATGTCACAACAGAAGCATCCAATCAGTATAAAAAGGATTACGGTTATTCATTCACCGTAACGGAAAGATGGACAGCGGCGCAGGATATGCGTGATGCTTTCATAGCTGAATATAACGTGAACGGGAGGGCGGCGATATGATAAAGAGATTTAGAAAAGAAGCCGCCAAGGGAGCGCACAGCTTCACATATAAGGGTAAGCTTTACAGGGTACTTGATGAAGTTGTCATATATCACGAGGACAGCGACACGACATACTACAGAGACTTAGATTTTTGACTATACAGAGCCGCCGAGCCGGAAGTTTGGCGGCTTTATTATAGGCAAAAGTCATTTTTAACAGGAGGGCAAAAACATGACTATAGAATATAAAGACCTTGCCGAAATCTTGCAAGATATCGCTGATGCAGTCGGATTTATCGACAGCACAAAAGCTGATGCAGATGGACTAGCAGATAGGCTTTTTGAGGATATGCAGGTATTGAAAGCTCATTTTGGTATAGACGATTAAAGGGGGATATTATGAAAAAAATCACATCATGGCTTGAAAGAAAAGGATATCCGAACCGCCCCACATCATACGGCGGCAGATATTTTCGCAACGTTTCATGTAGTATAAATGCCGTAATGGTAGAGCTTGACAGGGAGCATTATTTATACCCTCATAAAGCTGAGCAGGATATTTTCAAATACTGCAAGAAATACGGTTATGAGGTTATATCATCCGGCTATAATCTGTATTGTACATGGTATGGAATAGTCAAAGCTGAGGATGCACCGACAATAAAAGCATATTGGAATATAACCGCCGCAAGCGTAGCAGAATGCGAAGTTATCATGCACAACTACCACATGAACGGCATCTATAATTCACACCATGCACAGCTTGAAAAGGAACTGCGGCAGGTTATGGACAAATACGAAAGCGATTATATAAAGAGTTGCTTTCATGTAGTAAAGGCGGCATGAGGGGCAAACATAGCCCCTCTTTTTTATACCCAAAAATAAGGAGGTTAAAACAATGGCAAAGTGGATATTCACCGCCAAGGACAACGGCGGCAAACAGCAGGTTATAAAGGTGACAGCGGCATCCAAGACGGAAGCTATAGATAAAGGCTTTAAAAAGGCAAACAGGAAAGCCGTCGGAGATATTACAGTTTGGAATTGCAGACTACACAGCGCATAAGGGGGGGAATTATGGCACAGTATACACTTAATGAGGAATTGAACGGAATAGAGATATCTTTTGACCGCAAGCCGGACAGGGAGACATTGACCGCCCTGAAATCTGCCGGATATCGTTGGCACAGGGTTAAAAAGGTATGGTATGCAAAGCAGACCGATGAAAGATTGACCCTTGCAAAGTGCATCACAGGCGAAATTGACAGGGGCATCAGTTTTGAGGAGTTTTCAGAAGCTTATGATATCTTAAAAACCCCTGCAAAGATTGACCTTGACGATTTAGGGAAAACCCCGGTTGATTGGCACAACTTATCCGGGAGCATCCGAGCGGAATTAAAAGCCCGTCATGTAAAAGGTGTAACAGTTCGTGAAAGTCATTACAGGTCAATCACATTGACCATAAAAGCCGATGCGAACGACTTCGCAAGCGTTGAGGAAATGTCAAACCGTTGTCCAATAGGGCATTTTTCATGTGATCTTTATAACGGACTATACACAGGCGGCAGATATTTGACCCGTGACATATGGGATAAGATGACCGAAGCCGAACAGGAAGAAGCGCACAAGACATACCTTGTAGAGTGCATACGCCGGGTTGACAGCGTGAACCATTACAGACTTGACGCTAGAAATGATTATTTTGAGTTTACAACAGCTTTTTACAACAAGGTTAAAGCCGTTTTTGCAATAGCTAATCAATGGAATTATGACAATTCCGACCCCTACTCAGATTATCATGATGTAGGGTACTATCTGCATATAGCAATCAAAAAGGATGACTTCACGCCCCGTGAAGCAATGACGGAAGCCGAAAGAGCCGCATATAAAGCGGAAATTGAGCAGGAAGAAGCCGAAAGAGCCGCCACCTATGCTAAGTACGAAAAAGAGCAGGAAGAAGCCAAAAAAGCCCGTGAAGCATACGAAGCACAGCGGAAAGCCGACAGGGAAGTTATCTTTGATAATCTCAGTATTGAGGACTTGACCGAAGATGAACAGATATATATATCTGATCTTTCCGGGGGTATTGGTAAAGAATGCAACATTGACGAGCTAAGAAATAACCTCAAATACTCACATGATGCGGTCATTAGTCGCAAAGTCACAATGACCGAAGATGCATTTGAGAAGTTTGGAAATTACCTGCTAGATGATTTTGAATTTTTGACCGATAAAGGGGGAACAGCTACAGAAGATATCAGGCTTGAAAAGGTCGATAATCTGTACAGCCTAACCAAAGAGCAAAGAGCAGATATTAAATGGTATATGACAGATTGTGTTGCAATTATGGTAAATGATGATATAAAGCTAGTATGCAACCCGGAGGGGTACAGCTACAGCAGATATACATACCTGTTAAGCGATACAAGCGAGATAAGGAACGCAAAGATGGAGTTGAAACGGCAGGAAGATGAAAGCAAAGACAAGATAAGCCTTGAAAGTCTCATTCCTGAAAAGAAACCGTTTTCAATGTTTGCTTAAGGGGCTTTACATAAGCCCCTTTTTTATAGGGGGATATATGGCACTGATTTTTATTATTTACTATGCAATGAAGGGAGATATTGAGATATGAAAATATATCACATTGATCGAGATTATAACATCAGCTTAAAGGAACAGAAGAAACAGCTTGAAAGAGAATATAAAGGCTTTCAATATCTGTTTGCAGACAGGGGCAAGATACATTTTATAGCGGAGGGCATAGCATGAAAGCGATTGAAGATACATTGAGCCATGTTAAATGGTGTAATGATTATATTGATTATTACGTTGAAAATTGCGATTTTGACCCACTCGCAGCATTGACGGAGACCGAGGACAGAGACCAGGCAATGTTTCATTTATGCGTTGATTACCTTTATGGTATAGAACAGGCTCTTGAAAAAGCCGGGGCAATGTTTGAAGCACAGCGCAACATTATAGCATTTAAGGACAGGAGGACAGCATGACAAAGCATGAATTTATAATGAGACTTTTTGACAATGGTTATGGATTGACACTCGATCAGATTGAGAGAGCCGAAGCATACGCCATAGATGATGCGGCGTGTCAGACTTTCGATGAGCAGGAAGCGATAGAGCTTATACCAACGGCAAGAGAAGTATATATTGAGCAGTTACATGATTGCGGAGATATGCTTGAAATGAGGGAGTATCTGTATAAGACATTGTACACGCCGCAAGAGAGAAACGGACAGATAACAGACAGTCAGGTTTACCGCTTATGGTTCGCAGTAGGGAGGGCAGAATAATGAAAAAGTATAAGATAGCACCTGAAAATTTAGAAAAGTTTCTTTATCAGAACCGGGCAGAGGTCATAGATTGTATTGAGGGTTGTCTACTTGACAATCTGCTTTGCTATACAAGACGGGGTATTTTGTTTCTCAAAGAACACTATCTGAATTGTTGGAGTAGTGATTATCAGGTATTCTTTGTACCTTTCAATGCTACAAAAGGTGAACATGATGATATATTTCAGGCTTTCGAAGCTTTGAGAACCGCATAGAGACGTTTTAAGCGATCAGGCAATAAAGTATAGGGGCTTATGATAAAAGCCCCTAGAAAAGCCCTACAGGGCATCAGAAAAAGGGGGGTATATGACATACTCAGATGATCTTATAGTAAAGAGAGTACCAAAGCAGGTGAGAGAACGCACCAAAGAGAACATGAACGTCTACTTTTTAGGTTTGGCAGATGCTTTTGACGAAGCCGCCCGGACATATGCTAAAAAGGGAACAGAGCTTTGGAAAGCATGGTATTATTCAGATTTTAGAAAATATATACCAAGCGCATACATTGAGGAATATCTTGATTTTAATAAATATCCATTGAAATATTAAAAGGAGCGAGATAATGAGATATTACATAGCGAATAAGGACAATATACCGTATCACGCACAACCTGAGAACGGTTATACAAAACTACAGGTAATTGACAGAATCCACCGGGAAGCACACACAGATGCTTCTCTTTTTGGTGGAGCATATACGGACTACATACACGACTACAGAGTATTGACTGACAAGTTTCATGATGTGACAGACGAATTTTACAATCTTGTATAAGGGGGTAACACAATGAGAGAATACATTGACAGCTTAGAGCAGGGGGAAGCTAAGACCCGTGAAGAATGGTTGGAAATAATAAAGCAGGAAGAAGATGATCTTGCCGGACAGGATGAGCGGTTTATCCGGCTTTCACCTAATGAAATCAAAGTAATATTAGACACACTTGAAACAGATGGATATATAAGGGGGTAAAGCATGGTTAAAATTGATCTTGTATTGACGGATGAGCAAATAAAAGGAATAAAACCAATGCTTGACCCACATAATGAGGAAGAGCCGGGAATATCAGATGTAAAAGAGTGGATATACGACATTATAAATATGGCAATTGAGAATTGTCCGGGATATTACTAATAAGGGGGATATATGGATAGTCAGGTAAAGAAAATTTATGACAAACTTGTTGACCTGCATGAGGGGCTTATAGATGGTCTTGAGCATGAGAAATTATCCGAAAGTGATATGCGAGAGATAAATCTTTTGGAAATGCAATTATTGAGTCTTATGGACTTTATAGAAAACATTGACGAGTATTGATAAGGGGGGTAAAGACAATGACAGAAACACAGATAAGAAATGATTGGTACATGGCACTTGAAACAGGAGAAGCCACAGGAAGTAAGATTGAATGGGGCTTTTTTCCGCAGGATTTACTTGTATTGACCTGCTTGCATAAGGCAGGATATTTCAGAGAAAAGATAATTGACCTGTTAGACGATTGCAACTTTCACACAGAAGCAGGACTACTTGACGATCAGAATTATGACGAGTGCATAAAGGTTATCATTGATGATATGAAGGAGAATTGAGAAAATGAGCGAAAAATCAGCAAGAGAATTGAAAAAAGCGATAATAGACTGGCTTTTTGATAACTATAACGTATGGCAGAGAGTAAACGCTTGCCATGATGCTTTCAGACAGTATATATACGACAGCGAGGGGAATTATATTATAGGCGGCAAAGATGTATCAGATTTCATTAGCAGAATTGATAAAGCTTTATTCGCTTGCACTCCATAATAAACAATATCGGTTATGTAAATATGGTATAATATAAGAGAGGATTTAGCACTCAGGGAAAAGGGGTAAACAATGGACATAAAAAAGATTATCAGACCTAGAATAGCGTTCAATAAGATTGACCATAGAGAGGATATTAACAGGCTTAATATCCTGCTTGCCAAGTACGGCTTGAGAGTAGATAACGTGATAGATGCTCCGACCGTCACGACATATGTTTCTAATCTCGATATAGACACAAGAATAAAGCAGGTTCTTAATCTCGAAAAGAACTTCGCTATTGCCGTAAATGATAACAACGTAAGAGTTTATCAGGACGGAAATAAGCTTTGCATTGAGAAAAAAGGAGCTGATAATGAGGTTATTATAGAT
>Ga0310695_10008951_pt1 | contig 15273 bp, 16 predicted proteins | sample RumenRJG_04DNA_FD_203882 | JGI IMG/M metagenome (GOLD analysis project Ga0310695, IMG submission 203882) | Bovine rumen microbial communities from Lethbridge, Alberta, Canada - RJG_04 (v2) (version 2) | ecosystem: Host-associated > Mammals > Digestive system > Stomach > Rumen | place: Canada...
TTCTGCGTAAATGAACCAATGTACATCCAGGTCTGAATATATCTAATAAATCATCTGAAGATGACCATTTTATGTCATAACCATCTTCTTCATCTTCATAGGGTTTACCATAGATGCTAGTTAAATATTTGACCACATGTTTCATCTTTGGATTGTTTGGCTGAACAGAGGTCATTAATACGATGCCGCCAGACATTAAGTTTACTCGCCATCTCACGTCCACTATTTGAATAATATTATCACTATACGATAAATTCTTATCTTGATTTGCTATTGCCGATATTTGATCATAAATCTTATCGTTTATCACAATTGGTTTTCCTAAAAACGAAGATATAGTATCTTGTTTTATCATATCATTGCTTTTCCGATTACTTAATTCCTTACAGATTTGTTCAGACACTTCTTCACCAAGATAACTCCTATAACTCTTTCCGCTCTTGCTTTTCTTTATTATAAAGCAGGAACCATGACTATTGATATAAACCGGGAATTCCTCACCAAAGCTATTTCTCCAGACGAATTTCGTCTTCACGGGTGAAATTTCATCTTTCCTGGTAGTTGATGACTCCGTTTCAGAAATACTCCGATCTACCACATTTACATCATTTTTGTTTGCTGTACATGATATCAAGCATAATGTCAGCACTAATGAATTGAACTTTCTCATGATAATACTCATTTTAGTTTGTTGATAAGTCTTTGCAGCATGCTGAGACTCTTTCTGTCTTTGGCTTTAGAGAGCATTTTGCAGAAAGCTTCATTCGAAACATCTCCATTTTCAAAAGCGATTGCAAATTCTGTGTTATCATCTGACTCAGAGAATGTCAAATGCATTTCAAACTTTCTGGCCTCATTACGCACCATCAAATAACCACCCATATATTCAGGACAAAGTTTGATAAGTTGCTGACTTATGGCAAGAATAGAGTTACCCATACGCTCATTAACTCTTGCCTCAAAGAGAAGCAATTTCTTGTCTATAGCCTTTTTTTCTTCTCCATCCTTAGAAATGCATATAATCTGATATACGACATCGTATGCCTCGTCATTTCTTTTGAGCTCATAAAGCGCACGTCCCTTGATAAACATTGCCTCCAAACAAGCCTTTCTGCTGAGAACCATATCCGCATAGCCAATGGCCTCCTCATAGCGATTGCCATAAAGGCAGATTACCGCATTCAGGAAGTTACAAGTCATACTGCAATCCTTCAACAGCTTCATACTCTTTGTCATGCCTTTCAGACAACTGTCATCCAGCATGATGTCGAACATCTTCTTAGCAATCAAAGCTGCATTCCTAAGGTCGTTTTTGCGAATCTTATTCATCATAAGTTTCAGGCACGACTTTGATGCCATGTTATAATCCTTTGCTATCAGATATTTATAAATTGCCTTACCCGTTTCCAGTTCGTCATTAATCATATCAACATCATTGAAAGAGTTGGCAAATGCACGTATTTCGGGATTCTGCATGATGTGATGTGGCATAATGGGATGACTTAAGGTCAATCCATCTAAAGAGCGCATACGACTGATGGCAACGTAAGCCTGTCCTGCTTGAAACGTACCGCATGATAAATCGAAGTGCATCTTGTCGAATGTCATTCCCTGTGACTTATGGATGGTGATGGCCCATGCTAATTTCAGAGGGAACTGAGTGAATGATCCCACAACTACCGATTCCATTTTATGAGTCTGACGATTATACTTGCTCTGAAGATTCTCCCAATCTACTCTGCTTACGTTGATTTCTGCACCATTTTCCAATGTGACAAAGATATGGTTTTCGTCCAACTTAGAGACCTTGCCAATGGTACCGTTCATATATCCAGCCTGTGGATAGTTACGACAGAAGATGACCTGAGCACCAACTTTCAGTCTAAGGAACTCTGGCACAGGAGCGTCACTCTTCTTGAAGTCATTATGGATTTCGGCTTGATAACAAAACTCCTCTTCTTCTATGGCATCCAATTTCTCATCATTAATCTTCTCTGCCATGAAGTTAAAAGAAGTCAGTGTCACAGAGTAATCCTCATTGTCAGAATCCTTTGAAACATGCTTATTCAGCAAAGCTAAATCCTCATTTGTTACCTCACCATTGCGCATCTTGTTCAGGATATCGAGGAAATCCTCATCACTCTGACGATACACCTTCTGGAATTCGATCTTTGGCAGATTCATCCTCTTCAACACAAGTGCCTTATAAAAGAAAGGAAGCCCTGCACCATAGAGATCATGCAGCATCTCTGCATCAGCACTACCTTCTTTGACTACTGGGGGAAGCTGGAACAAGTCACCAACGAAAATAACCTGTTTGCCACCAAAAGGCATATTTGTGTTGAATACCATTCGAAGGCATCTGTCCATACCATCCACCATATCACTTCTAACCATCGAAGCCTCATCAATTATTATCGTGTCAGTTTGCTTGAGGATCTGGAATTTGTCATTAGAAAGCCTCGTTTCTGTATGTGGTCCCATTGCCTGCATGGGGAATCCAAGGAAGGAGTGCATGGTCTGACCACCAACAGCAATGGCAGCAATACCTGTGGGGGCCAGCACCAAGAAGTTCTTATTGATTTCTTCTTGGATACGCTTGATGAACGTTGTTTTACCAGTACCAGCCTTACCCGTGATAAAGAGGCAAGTATTTGTATTTGCTACTAAGTCGAAAGCTTTCTGCTGTTCAACATTGTTCTTGTCGATTTGATTGTTTAAAGAATCCATATTGCTCTGTTTTTATTTGTTTCTACCCTTTATGACATAAAAGTCAGAAAGGTTAACAAGAAAACAAAAAAGAACGACTTACGCCGTTCTTTATTCGCTAGCTATATGTTGGCCTTTCAGAGTATTGGTCAATTAGCTTATGGAGTCTTTCTTTATCGTACCCCATCTCGTTAGCGATATTGTATAGAAATTCGAATGCCTCTGTTTTCCCAGACATTTTCGTAAGATCATAACAGGTAAGTAAAATGAACTCCCGTGACTTCCTGTCTTTAATACTCAAAACTGTATCAATCAATTTGTCTGCATCTTGATATTTGGGTAAGGCTGTTGTCAGAGTCTCTTTATAGTTTCCTATACCAAAGAAGATGGCTGATTGATATGAGACCATATAAGCTGATCCATCAGTGGTGAGGTCATCATTGTAACCAGCAAAAAATGCAATCAGACAAAGAGCAGCTTCTTTTTGCTCAAAGGTTACAAGTGCACATTGCTCCACATTATTTGTTTCAGCCTTTTCCTCTCTTACCTGAGTTTTCTCTGGTTGTTTCGGCTCTATAGGTTTCACAATGGTCTTTTCCGCATTTGTTACTTCCTTCTCTCTCTTCAGATAAATCAATACACTACCTATCCCAATCCAGAACAAGGGGCCAAACACACTATGACCTTTTGATGCTGCGCCCAAGAATGCCAATACGCCAATCACAATAAATATCCAACCTGCTGTTTTCATATCTTACTCCTCCTTATTATTATTTGTTTCAAGTTTCTTTGAACATGCTACGGCAATAATGCCAACAAGCAAATTAACCAACGCAAGGACGAAAGCCAATCCAAAACCAATCTTGCGGGTTCTACCCCAGCAACCAACTGCGTATGCTAATGATACTGCAATTACTAAGAAAAATAATGTCTCCATAACTTTGAATGATAATATTAATATGAATGTTTATTTCTGCTCTTTTATGACGAAAAAGAGCTTTTGGTTAACAACCAGGAGCAATATTTTTAATAAAAAGACACTTTTTCCCAATAATATTTGGAATATTAGGAAAAAATGCCTATCTTTGCACCGCTCATCTGTAAGCAGAAGGAGTTTCGGGGCTCGGTATATCTAGACATATATCGAGCCCTGCGTATTTTATAAGACAGTATCAAGTTTAGTCGCAAGCCTCTTCTTCATCTGCTTCTCACCATATTCCTTATTCATATAATATGCTGTTAGCAGATAGTATGCCTCACCATTACGCAACTGAGGTTCAAGCACAATCACATATTTGCGAGTCTTGTTCCAAATGTATGTCCTGACAACGTTCGAACGTTTTCGCTGGTTACGTTCATTGACGCTAAAAACAACGATATCGCTGTCAGTAATATTCTCCTCTATATGTGGACGTATCCAATGCAGACGTTCAGAACGATAACGATCATAGACCCTGTGTTTACGAACATATCCTTGTTCATCGGCATCCTCAACTTCTTCTGTGGTGAGATGAAGTAATTCGCGGTCCATGTCAATTTCGCCATCAGTCTTGATAGGATATATGCGCTTACCTCTGAAGCAGAAATTGTCGTTTTCCGTTATATCACGATCAAAGATGCCTTTCAGCGAGGCTTTCCTGGATCTTTCATCGAGACTATTCAGATCCAACAGCTCAGGATACTTTTTCAGTTTGTTGAATGGCATAACTTTACTTCAGGGTGATAAACGACAAATTGAACTTCTTGTTAGATAACGGAGAAACTGGCTTAAGTGATATAGGTGTATGCTGATTTATAATATCAACAATCTTTCTTTTGGCTATCACTTTACCCTCTATATCACCTCGCTTTATCCGGAGTTGATAGTTAATGGCCCCCATTAGCACATCAGCAAGTTGCACAAATACGCTTTCATGCGACTTGATAAACTGGAAGTTCCTTATTGACGCATTCCATTTTAATGCATTGCGTAATTGATGAAGTCTTTGCTGGCTACAAGTGTCTTTGATGTCGAAATATATATTATAGGTATGCTCCAAGTCCATATCATGATGCAACAATTGGAAATACAGCCTAAAATAGAAATCGTTAAATGTATATTCGGGACGGTTTGCATCAATCTGTGTCTTATCAGCAATCACCACTCGGAACTGCATATCAGTCATAAAGAAGTATTCTACTAACTCCTTATACACCTGATACGTTTTATCGTGGACATTTACCCATTTCAACTCGTCAGTATAGCCATACTTTTCCTTGATGGCTTTTATCTGCTCCTTACAGATCTTGATCTGATTTGAAGCTATACTAACATAACCATAGAGCATATAGGGATGGCTATCATGCTCAAGATGAGTACTCTCATCACAATAAATATTGAATGTCTTTTCTATCATATGCGATAATTATTCATTGATTCTAAATTCTATATAATATGTTGCAGAAGACAACATATCTGTATAACCAGCAGCAATACATTCGTCATTTCTATAATACTTTGATAAAGTATTAAAACGATAATTAAGAACGTCACATAGTTCTTTAACAACATTGTCCATTTCTTCAATTGGCATGAGATTCTTCATATAAACTTTGAATACGTCTTTTTCCCCACTCTCAACGCTATCAATGATTTCATTAACATGATTTTCCCATGTTATAACATCTTCTTCCAAATTAACTTGGAAAACAACTTTGATATTTCTATCTTCCATACTTGTGTTATTGCGATTAATAATAATACCGTAACAGTCTGTAAAAGAGTCTCTTATACATTAAGACGGATTCGGTGCGAAGATGCGAAAATAAAACCAAATTGCAAAACATTTTAAGATTTTTTAATCCAAAATAATAAAACCAGCCCAATAATAAGGGTCTTTATACTTTATTTGAGCTTCCTGCATTGCCTTCTTTAATGCGTCATGCTTTTCGTTGCCGCTGATTAAGGCCGCATAGAATGAATTCATCAGTAATGATGTGGCCTCGTCAGGAACTTTCCACAAACTCATCACAATTGTTCCCACACCGGCTTTTTTAAAAGCTTGCTGTAAACCATAGACTCCATCTACAGGATCAATGACTCCTTTGGCTGTCTCACAAGCAGACAATACGACCAGTTGTGTTTTTGATAAATCCAATCTTGAAATCTCATCGGCAGTTAATATTCCATCTTCAACGTTCTCTAATGTAAATTTGCCATTCCATGCATTATTTGCACCAGCCATTAACAATCCGCTCCATTGCATATATCGCTCTTTCTCTGAATATGGAATTATTTGACTTAAAAAGGAACTAACTGATGCTTTTTTTCTTGAACTAATAAAATAGCCGTGGGTTGCAAGATGTATGATGTCTGGCGATTTTCCGTTTAATGCTTTAAAAGATTCCTCATTCGCAAATGATTCTGTTACTATTTGAGTGGCGATACCATTCCCTTTTAGGATTTCCTTTATCCTTGAAATTTCATCTTTTGTTGCGTTTAATTCACCCCAGGTGCCTCGGTTGCTTATGGAGCGCAATGCAAGTCCATTATCAACAGCAGAATTGGAATAATTAGGATAACGCTCACTTTCCTTTTTCATTTCAGATAATGATTCGTTGTATTTTATTCCTCCGAATAAAACAGAACTTTTATAGGACGGCTTGGTTGATTCTTTTACTATTGAGATGTTATTTGTGGAAGAAATTCTTATTAATTTGTATTTTTCAAATAAAGCAATTCCTTTAGCATCATGTATAATATCATAATTGATATTTGATAGTTGTCCCGTAGTAGAATAATAGACAGTAGAACAACCTTTTAAGTATGGTTCAATTTTCTCCCATGTTTGTTTGTACAAATCTATATTTTTTCGCGAAGTATAAAAGTCGTTTATACTAAATATTTCATCATCTACTCCTTGCAAAATCTCTTCAATATCATTTATACTACCTAAAAGTATCATTCTTGGTGTTGTATATTCTTTCCGAATAACAAAAGCGCCATAGTAGCCCTTAGCATTTGCTATAGAATCCATTGTGACAATATAACAAAATTCTATAGCGGCCTCATTCTCATTCAAGACGTTGGCAATATCGTTCCATGTTCCACATTTATTTTCAATAAGCTTATCAAGCCCCTTAATAGAACGAAGTATTTCCTCTTCTTTACAAACTAACTCATATGCAATCCTTTCTTTCGTGATACTATCATTTGTTTTGTAAGATAAATACTCTCTTAATTCTAGACACTCATTATACTTTTGCTTTAGTTTCGGGTCTTTAGAGTCGTTTATATAATCTTTTAGAACATTTGTTGTTCCAAGTAAAAGCGACTTACAGAAAAGTGAGTTATTATATGCTTGAATTATTGCATCAGAATTCTGTGATTTAAATGCGACTAGATTATTTATCGTTATCATTCCGATAGCATATTTATTCCAATAACTTTCTCGGTTCATTTCTGAGAAAGTCGAAAAAACAGATACAACGTTTTTTCTAGCAGCAGTATTAAATTCTTTCAGGTATGCAGTAGCATCTATATTATTTCCCAGTAACAGATGATTCCAAGCTAAATTCTGATAAACAAGATAATTCACCTCAGAATTATGACTATTTATCTGATTCAGGTAAAATAAACTTTCATCTAAGCGATTCTGTAGTAACAGAATTTGCGACAGGTTATAATATGCTATAGATATGGCTGTATTGTCTATTTTATAATCATCATGAATGTCTATTAAGAAAGTGTAGACTCTTTCCGCTTCTATCCAGTTTTTCATCATATAACACAGTTGCCCGTAGGTTATCAATAAGTAAAACTGCAAATCGTCTTTTACCTCTTTTTTATCAAATAGATTTCCGTGCGATTGTTCATATAAGTCATATGCCTCTTCTATATACAATTTTGACATTAGCAAATCATTGGTATTTTGGTACGCAATCGAAATATTACATAGTAAACCTATATAGAAATCACTTTTATCATTGGCCTCATTACACATCATTTGTACCAGAAAATAGTAGTAAAGTGCATCATTGAATGATTTCAGAGTAGCCTCATGACGACCCTCTTTTAATACAAATTCCCTTGTAATAGGGGTGTTTTCATTATAGTTTATAGATTTCTTAAGCTCACTTGCTCTTTTAAGTATCTGATATGATGAAGACAAATCACCAATGCTATTGTAGTATTCTTCAATGCAAAAAACGATTTTAAGATAATCTTCCATTCCTGAATACTTTGAAGATATATTGTTTTCATATTCTTCAAGCAAATTGTAAAGTGATGGCAGAGCGGATTTTGTATCACCAGACTCTACAAGTATTTCACATTCTTTATAGGTCAACTTACCATTTTTTATTCTATAGTCATAATCTTTTGTTGCCTGAGAAGATATTGTCAGACATACTAATAAAAGAAATAATATTGTTGTTATCTGCTTCATTTATGATTAACACATTCATTTATATAATCACTTGTACGGCTAGTCACCTCTCCATATAGTTTCATTTGTAAATCTTTACTCTTATTTAGATAGATAAGGGCATCTTTATAACTTCTTACCAACATCATAGAGCGACCTAAGTTGTGATAAATATTTGCAAGAATAGTGGGATTGTTAACAATCATTGCGTCTTCATTATCTTTCAGAAATGACTTCAAGAGTTTCTGGGCTTTTTCAGAATAGCCAGAAAGAATATATGCGACACTTAACATATTTACGATTTCTTCATAATTTGTGGCTCCTTCCTTGGGATTATTACTATCAATATATTTTTCATAATAAGATATCGCCGTTTTATAGTCATTAGTACTATATGAACCATTACCAGCAAACCTATATAACATATGAGGAGGATAATCTGTTAAGTTTGCCTCTTTCAAGTAATCAAGCCCATCTGTCAGGACTTCTTGAACTTTATCATATTCTTTTAATACCGACAAATACATCGCAAGGAAGCAATAGGAAGAGCAGATGTTTCTATTGGGGGATTCTATTAAGTTTCTGATTTCTGTATTATACATTAAAATAGGAATAGCTTCTTTATATAATTGAAGATTATAACCCAAAACAAGTGCTTTGTTAAATGACACCTCTAAAAACTTTTCGTCCAATCTACCACTATACCACTCAACTAAAGAAAGTAATTTGTCAAAGATAACAATCGCCTCCTCATATTTCTCTTTCTTACGCAGTTCTAAGGTTTTTGAAAATAATTTATTGAATAGATAATTATACAAAATATTTTGGGCTTTTCTATGGGATACATTATTTTCTTGCATGACTTTTGGCAAACACTTTTCCGCCATATCATATTCATCTCTATCTACATAGATATTACCTAAATTATAAAATGCATTAGAAACGAAATCCAAATCATTCAATTCATCATTTTTAAGTAGTTGGGAAGGTGTTCCATATATAATAATCTTCTTATAACATTTTTCAGATGAAGACAGATCTCCTAATTTGTAATAAAGACGTCCTAAGCTTTGCAAAGATTGTAAATAGCGGTCATAAGTAATTCCAGCCTTTTCGAAATGATCACGGGCTTTCTCGAACGATTCTATGCTGTTGTTTGAATCTTCATTTAAGTCATAAGCTGTTGCTTTAACAAAATAGAAAGAAGCCAATTTCGCTTCATCTTCATTTTTATAAACATCAATGTTTATATTTTCAAGTATTTCCAAAGCCTCTTTATCCTTATATTCACCAATCAATTTATCAGCTTTGGCAGTTAGTTCATCCAAAGAAAGTGTTTGAGCTATGCATACAGGCTTAATAAGCAAAAAAGCAATTAGAAAGATTATTTTCAAATACTTTGCCATAGAGTAACGATTATAACTCATTTCCCAATTGAATAACCTTATCACCCATAGCTGTGCCCTCAGGATACATTTCCTTCATTTCATTCAAGACATCTTTTGCTTTAGTCTTTTCGTAATCTTCCAAATATCCAATAGCCAAATTCCAACCTATGTATGGGGCATAATCAGTATAATCGTTGTAAACGTCCTGTTTTGACTGCTCCCACAACGTTTTGAGTCGAGAAGTGGTATTATCCAGATCTTCACCTTCTGCTACATTATTAAATAATATAGTAAGCTCTGTGTCAACATCAATATTTGCTTCACCTCTAATAATCGTAGATGTTGGGAATGTGTTGGCATATTCTTTACCAAGGCTGGTCGTATCATAGTAGTCGTAAGACTTGAAGCCGACGAAGACTATAAATACTATAGATGCCGCAATTGCTAGCCAACGGGCAGAGTGTTTCTTGATGCCAATGGCCTTATTCGCAATTCTTCTGATTGTTTGCTCATCACTTTGGCGTAATGCGTCTTTCAGCTCTTCATCCACCTGCTTCATAGCCTTAACAAGCCTTGCTTGAGCAATGGCCTGATTACGCAAATCTTCATTACTATTTAGTTCTTCCATGAATGCAGACTCTTCATCTGCGTTCATTTTCCCTTGCATGTAACGAGTGATTCGCTCATCATTCAGGAGGTCTTTTTCTTGTACACTATTCTCGTTGTCATTCATAACGCCTTTGTTTTAGAATAATGACTTAACTCTTTCGCTATACTTCACCCGGAATTTCTCACAGCAACGATGCTTTGTTACCTTAACAGCATTTTCGCTGGCATAGTTGAACATCTCTGCAAGCATCTTCATAGAGTGACCATCGCCATAATAGCCCCACAACAATTCATTGCAAGGAGACGGCAAATCCTTGACGATTTCTCTCACCAAAGCTTCTTTCTCCTTCTGAGCTTTCTCACTATCATTTTCCAAAGCCAATATCTTATCTACCTGCTCACTTTGATAGTCGAAATGCTCTTTACTTGGATTTATCTCATACGATGTAGTTACATATTTGCTTTTCTTTCTTAGTAATTCCATCGTTTTGTTTCTACAGATTGTCATAAAATAGGTAGAACTTGACATACCAAGTCCCTCTGCTTCAACCTTGTTTTCTATTATGTTTTTCCACAAAATAACCAACGAATCCTGGAACACATCAGCACATTCATCTTCAGTAAGAGAATATCGATTTAGTAGGAAAGCCCTCGTTTTTTGCCATTGTTCTTTGGCAAACTTTTCTAGCTTTCGCTCTTTATCATCTTTGCGTCTATGTAAACTGATCATCATATTTCAATAATTATAGACTGGTTTCTATCACTGGATTTTGACGTACCAAACGTGTATCCTGATTCATAAGTTGGGCAACCCGTTCCGTCCATGAAATGGTTTTGTCAAGTTTCGCAGACAGCAGTGTCTTATTTACATAAAACGATAGCGAACCATAATATTTTTCGTATGCACGTATTTCGCTGTTTACTTGATATGATCTACAAGCTTCAAGAATGCATATGTTAGCCATATTGGCAGATTTTTCCACCTTAATCTTTCCACGTTTGTCAATACGAGGAGCATATTGCTTGTTAGATTTCGAGAATCCTTTGTCAGTTCCTCTAATTACAACGCTATCCTCGTCTTCATCGCCACGATAAGAAGAGCCCGCATGGCAAGCGTCAATGACGACATATACAAAGCCTTGGGGCCCAACTCTATTCCTGATTGTTTTCAGATAACTATTCAGCTCATCATCAGTGATATGATTCTCGCCAGTATATTTACCTTGATCATATTCCTTTAAAGCATCAAATGGCACCAGAGCTTCATCCCAACCATCACTCTCATCTCCGTCATAATCTTCGAATGGTTGTCCATGACAAGAAAAGTGAAGATAGACGATATCACCTGATTTGCACTTTTCGGAAAACGATGTAAGAGACTTCCTTATATTATTGGCTGTAGCCTCCTTGTTACACAACTTTTGAATTGTGAAGCCTTGCTTTTTCAACGTAGGAACTAAAAGTTTTACGTCGTTCTCTCCATGAATATCTCCCCAACCCTTGCCATCGACCTGGTTCAAAGAATAATTCGATATCCCAACCATAAATGCCCGCTTGCCTTGGGAGTATCCAATAAAGGGCAGCATAACCATAAACAGTCCCAAGGCTGCTATTCTCAGAGCTATCTTTTGTATGGCTATATTACCCATAGAATCGAAATATTATTTCATATAGCGGCAAAATTACGAAATTTTTTCTAATTTGAACACAAAACACGTCACTTTAACACTATAAAAGGCATTATTAGCAAGCTACTTGAGCACTAATAACCGTATTTTGTATGTTATCCGTATAATGTCCAATATGCCACTTGTGGCAATGTGAACATTGATATGCTGCCATCTCTTTGGTATCTCCAGCATGTTCTATCTTCCACAATTTTATTGCCTCAAGAGCTGCATCTTTATTGGGGTAGGACATCTTTTTCTTGAAAACCATTTTTCCTGTCTGCGGATCATACATTTTCTTCCAATGGGTTGATTCGCCTCTGGAAGTGCTATGGATGTCATCCACCTGACCTATATTGTAGAGTTGGTATGAAGTGGCTCTGCATTTCCAATATCTATCCTTATTTGATAATGCAGCATCACATGTACCTTTGTTCATGCGATGATAAGCCTGGCACATTCTCTTCTCGACAATTCGACGAACAATACGAGAGTCGTGGGCTGGTTCTGTCTCGACATCAAAGTTCCGTAAGAGCATTTCACCCTTAAAATGAAGTCTTTCCTCGAAAAGCCTTTGTGTTTGTCCTTTAAATCTGAAGCCTTGGCCTTCTTTAATAATATAGTGACTTTTATGAGTCGTGTCTAAATCTTCATCTTCAGCATGGCTCAAGTTAAGACTTTCAAAGAACCTGTTCAATAGTTCTTTCATTGAAAGAAGATCAAACGTTGGGCAAAGAGCCTTATCTCTAATCTGTTTAACCAGTCTCATTACTTTTACATTCTCGTCCTTTGTTCTAAGATAAGCGCCGAGAACTGAAAGATTTGCTGACAACTTCCAGCGATCCAATTTCTCATAATAATCAAGAGAAGATTTCCAACTCTTTAATACCTTTACTACTTCTGTATTCATAATTCCTTGTTTTTTGATTACATCCTTTTATGCAATAAAAACACAAAAGGTTAACAAGGAAACTATTATTTTATAGATATTACGTCTATTATTATTGTTTCGTTTGATAACGTTAGTACACCCTTCAAAATATCTGCACTCAGAATATTATATTTGCGAAAGATTCCTTTTATAGTATTTTGCTGCATCAGTCATTATGTCCGCATGGTCAAAAGCCAACTCTGGCAGCGAAGACAGTGCCCACCATTCAGCTTTGGCAGCATCATCCTGGCCAGTGACAGCAACAGGTTCATCAACGATAGCGAGATAAGCAACAGTGATAGTTCTTCCTCGTGGGTCACGGTCAACCTTCGAATAGGCTCCAATCTGCTGAATCTTCGACAGTCGAAGCCCAGTCTCTTCTTCCAGTTCCCTGACGGCGCACTGTTCCGTCGTCTCGTCCATATTCATGAAACCGCCGGGGAACGCCCAGCCTCCCTTGAAAGGCTGGTCACCTCTTTGAATCAGCAGCACCTTTGGCTCTGCCTCTCTCGTTATCACCACGCAGTCAGCCGTCACTGCCGGTCTTGGATATTTATATGTATATGCCATAATCGATAAATTACAATTCCTTGAATGTCTCCAGAAGCATTTTCATGCCTTCTGTAGCTGTGGTTTTGAAGTGGGTAAAGCCTAAATGCGTGCATTGATCCATTTCTCTTGGGTCAATCACAAACTTGGGAACTTCATGGTGAGCGTAGTTGATGAATCCCGCTGCAGGATAGACTTTCAGCGAGGTTCCGATGACTACGAATATATCTGCTTTGCTCACAATGTCGATAGAACATTCATGCTGTCAACATACTCGCCGAACATCACGATATACGGGCGCAACTGTGAGCCGTCCTCTGCCTTGTCACCCACCATGATGGGTGTCGTCAGCAGATATTCTTTCACGCAAGTTGTGCGATTGTTCATCGAGCACACCTTGCTCAGTTCTCCGTGCAAATGAATCACATGTGAAGAACCAGCACGTTCATGCAGATTATCCACATTCTGCGTGATAACCGTAACTTCATGCTCCTTCTCTAGTTCTGCAATCATGCGGTGGGCATCGTTTGGTTCCACCTCCGAAAGCTGTTTACGTCTCCAGTTATAGAAGTCCAGACACCTCTGAGTATCGTTGTAGAGTGCATCCGTACTGGCCAGATAAGCCCACTCTTCATTCGTCCACAATCCATCCTTGCCACGGAATGTGCTCAGTCCGCTTTCAGCACTAACGCCCGCACCTGTCAGAAATACTATATGTTGTCGAGTCATATCTTGTCTTTATTAGTGATTAATCCCATCCCTCTTCATCATTATTCTCCATATAACAGCTCATACCGTTGTCATCCATATCATCCTCAGATGCAGGATCGAAACCACGCATATTGTCTGGCTTGCGAGGTGGACGACCTTTTCCGTGGGGTGGGGGAGGTGGCGGTCCATCAGGGTGCATACCGTCAGGCGGTGGGGGTGGCCGATGCCCATCAAACTTTCCGCTGTCTGGTGGTGGCGGCATTTCAGGACGCACAGAGTCCATAATAGCAATACTATCCGCATCGCTGACGTTAGCATTGTCTGAGTTATTCTTGCTGGTGCATGACAACAAGATAAACACCAAAATCATAATGCCAAATACGTTCTTCATTCTTCCTATGCTATTCATTTCAATGATTCCACTATTTCAGCCACGTCATTTTCGTTAAGACTGAACCATTCTCCCCTGATACGTTTGTCGGCAAAAGCATTATGGAGTGCCTTTTCGAAATGCGCGCGCGATTTGAGATTTGCCCCCTTTGCTAATTAAAAAGTAACCCCCTTTGGGTTACGGGTGCAAAGTTAATAATATATTTCTTTTCTCCATACTCTTTTATCAATTTTTGATTAAATTCTCTTGTTTCCTTAAGTCTGTATGACTCTCCGTTCATGTTGATGAGATAAGCCTTATGCGTCAGTCTGTCTACGAGTGCATTGACGAGAATCTTATCCTTGATGATCTCTCCACCATCTGGAAACATCCGAAGTCATCCGTGCAGGGGCGCATGGCGGCAAAGTCCTCCTCTGCCAGGCGGGCAATCTCTGCCGTGGCCCTGCTTTTACCGGTTTTGTTCATCCGCTCGCACACCTTGTCCAAATAGGCTTGAGCCTCTTCAAGCGTGTCAAAATGGTCCCTTACAGAGAAGGCCTCCTTGCGGAGCACCTTGACAGTCTCCTCCACCGTTCCCTTCTCGTTTCCCCTGCGGGCGTTGCAGAAACGGAAGTCGAAGGCATAGAAGCCAGCCAGCTCCAGCAGGGCATCCGTCGGGTGCTTTATCATTTTACGCTGCCTTTTCTCTATTCGGGCTGCAAAGTTAATAAAAAAGGGGGACCTGGACAGCGTGGCAGTTTCTGTGGGTCAGTGTCACTCCACTGCGCTCGGCTACGCCTCGCTCCATTCCGTGGCACTGACCCACAGAAACAAAGCATCCCCTCGTTACCATTCTCTATCGGTAACCAAGGGGGGTAAATCTCGACTAGCGCAAGGGGCTCAATTCTCGGGTAGCGTGGGCACTTTCTCCGCA
>Ga0310695_10008952_pt1 | contig 15267 bp, 11 predicted proteins | sample RumenRJG_04DNA_FD_203882 | JGI IMG/M metagenome (GOLD analysis project Ga0310695, IMG submission 203882) | Bovine rumen microbial communities from Lethbridge, Alberta, Canada - RJG_04 (v2) (version 2) | ecosystem: Host-associated > Mammals > Digestive system > Stomach > Rumen | place: Canada...
TTACAGGACTTTCAAATTGAAGGGCGAACCTATGCTGACAAAATACACGGTCTGCACGCTTGCATTTTCTCAGACTTTAAATATAGAAAAAGCAAAGGAAAAATTAGGTTATCAGCCTGTTATCAGTTTGACGGAGGGGATAAACGAGTATGGAAAATGGTGGAAAGAAAATCACAAAAATTAAACTGTATTCATGCGGTTACTGTCAGAATAATTTAGGGATAGTTTTTCACGGACACAAAAAAGATATACGCAAATTTCCTGCTCTTGTCGTATATCTTCACCATGAAAAATTCGGGAATATCCTTTTTGACACGGGCTACAGCGAGCTTGTTTATAAAAATGGCTTTGTATCGTTGCTTTACAACGCTCTTAATAAAACATTTGTCAAGCCCGAAGAAATCATTGATGTAAGGCTGAAAAATGACGGGATTTCACCTAACAGCGTGAAATATATCATTTTGTCCCATGCACACCCCGACCATATCGGTGCATTGAGAAAATTTGCAAATTACAGGCTTATCACTACAAAAGACGTTTTGATGAAAATGAAAGAGAAAAAGACACTTTCTCTTACTTTTAAAAATATGATACCTCACGGAAAAATCCTTGTAAAAGCCGTTACGCCTGCAAGTGATAAAAATATTTTCGGGGAGTTTTTCAGTGAAGTGTATGATATATTCAATGACGGTTCTGTGATAGGTGTACGCCTTGACGGTCATGCGGAGGGGCAGATGGGAATATACCTGCCCGAATACAAAATTTTCTTTGCGGCAGATGCCTGCTGGGGAGAGGATATTCTTGACGAGGTAAAAAATATGTATCCTTTGCCAAGATTGATTCAGAACGATTTTAAAAAATATTCCCAAACGGTCACGGCTGTACAAAAATTTTCCGCTGCACACCCCGAAGTAAAAATTATTTATTCGCATGGCGGCATGGAGGAAAAAGTGTATGAGTAAATTAAGAATACTTTCCACGTATCTGCAATTCAGAAACAGGCTTTTCACATCACGAAAAAAATTGGAAGCGTATCAGCAGAAAAAATTGAAAAAACATCTTGAATTTGTCACGGAGAAGTCTGCATTTTACCGTAAATATAAAGGGCATGAACTGAAAGATTTTCCGATGATAGACAAGGGCATTATGATGGAAAATTTTGATACGATAAACACTGTAGGTATCAAAAAAGAGGAGGCATTGGAATTTGCGGTAAATGCGGAACGTACAAGAGAATTTGGTGACAAGCTGAAAAATATCACAGTAGGACTGAGTTCGGGAACATCTCACAGCAGGGGGGCATTTCTTGTTGAAAAGACCGAAACGGAAAAATGGGCAGGATTTGTTTTAGCGAAATTTCTCCCTCACGGCATTCTGGGAAAATATAAAATAGCTTTTTTCATGCGTGCAAACTCCAATTTATATCAGTCTGTCGGTTCAAAGAATATCAGATTTGAATTTTACGACATTTATGCGGACATGGATAAAAACATTGAAAAGCTCGAAAAAAACGGTGCAGACATACTTGTTGCACAGCCGTCTGCATTGTTGATGATAGCTGCCGCCCTTGATGAAAAAAAGATAAATATTCACCCCGAAACAGTCATCTCCATTGCGGAAGTGCTTGAAAAGGAAGATGAGGAGAGAATAAAGAAATCTTTTGGCACAGATGTGATACATCAAGTCTATCAATGCACGGAGGGTTGTCTTGCAACAACCTGCAAATACGGCACTTTGCATTTGAATGAAGATATAGTTTTCATTGAAAAAGAGTATATCGACAAAAACAGATTTATTCCGATAATAACGGATTTTGAAAGAACTTCACAGCCGATTATAAGATACAGACTGAATGACGTGCTTGTTGAGAAAAAAGAAAAATGCCGTTGCGGAAGTGCCTGCACGGCATTGGAAAAAATAGAGGGGCGTGAAGATGATGTATTTATTTTTCACGGAGAGGAAAAGGAAATTAAAATTTTCCCCGATTTCATAAGACGGTGTATTTTATTTTCGGGAAATATAAGCGATTACAGGATAGTACAGCAGGCTGACGGAAGTATCAGTATTTACGCTGATATAGACGATAAAATGAAAGAGAAAGTCACAGGTGAATTTAAAAAATTGGCAGAGGATAACGGTTTCAAACTGCCCGAGATACGTTTTGAAAAATATGCTTATGACAAGAACAGGAAATTAAAAAGAGTTGAAAGGGTGAGTTAATAACATGAGGAATATAAAAATAACAGGTTGTGGGGCGGCACTCCCCGAAAATACGGTGTATTTTGGCGGTCAAACGAGATACAGGCTCAAAGACGGTCAAACCATTCTTGACCTTGCGGAAAAGGCTGTCAAAGAGGCACTTGAAAAGTCGGGACTTGCTATAAAAGACATAGATTTGATAATAGGCGGCACAGCGACACCTTTACAGGCAATTCCCTGCAATGCGGCACTTTTACATGAGAGAATTGCAAAAGGTACAAATATACCTGCTTTTGATATAAACTCATCATGCACAAGTTTCATAACGGCATTTGATATGGCATCATATCTCATTGACAGCGGCAACTATAAAAATATACTGATATTTTCGGGCGATACAGCGTCGGGGGCTTTAAATCCCAATCAAAAGGAAAGCTATGAACTTTTTTCCGATGCGGCAACGGCATTTGTAGTAAGTGCCTGCAACGGTGAAAGCGGTGTTATCCATTCAAAACAGCATACATATTCGGAGGGTGTGCATGATACGGAAATAAGAGGCGGCTGCGGACTGCTGACGGCTTTTAAAATGACTGCCGAAAACAAAGAGGATTATTATTTTGACATGAAAGGCAAGAGAGTTTTAAAGCTGACTGCAACAAAAATGCCCGAATTTTTCAATAACTTTCTTAAAGACATGGGAATGACTGTAAATGACATTGATTTTCTCATACCACATCAAGCAAGCAAGGCTTTAAAGCTGATAATGGAACGTCTGAACGTGCCGAAAGAAAAGTATATTAACAGGGTGAGTGAATGGGGAAACATGATTTCCGCCGCCGTGCCTATGGCACTCTACACGGCTATTAACGAGGGAAAAATAAAGCGTGGCGATAAAATAGTCCTTTGCGGAACAGCGGCAGGACTGACTTTTAACGCCTTATGCATGGTTTATTGAATAACCGTGTTTTCCGTCATGTTTCGCCCACATGGAATGATGTTTTCACCCGAAAGTGCATATATGTCATCACACCTGCTTTCGAGCGAATAGAGATATTGAGCAGTCGGAGAAAGCTTTTTTATATCGGAGTAACGCATGATTAAAGGGAGATTTGCCGTTTCACGCATGGTGCGGAGAATATGTTTTCCGTTTCGGCTGAAACCGAGAATTTTCACATACTGAGGTAAAATATCACAGTCACTTTGATTTATTCCAAGAAAAGCATATAATAAAATACGTCTTAAACGTGCAAGAGTATATCTTTTTGTTTTTGCAAGGGAGAGGATTTCCTCTGTTGAAATGCCGTTTCTGACGGCAGAGTGAAGACGGTTTTCCAATCCCTCGCTTATGTCGGGCAGATTTTTGAAATCTTCAAGCGACATCATTCTCAGTTTATATAAAACAGCCGTTTCAAGCTTTTTAAAATCATGTATTTCCGAAAAATTCGGTGAGGGAATGTATTTTTGAAATTCGGGATTTTTTTCATAAATCAATTTGCGGATAAGCGTTGCGGAGGCGATATTTTCAACGGCTGTCAGGCTGTCATGCACAGAGCCGACACGCTGAATTGTTTTCGGCAATATTGGGGAATTGATTTTATTCAGAGCCTTTATATATTCTATTCCGAGAATGTTGTTGGGGCTTTGGAGGATTTCGGCAGAAAGTCCGTCAATTTCGGCAACGGCATTTTCACGGGCTTTTGCAAAGGTTTGACCGAGTGAGAGATATTTTTTTATCTTTTCGGAAATTTCGGCAGATTGCAGAATATCAGCGGTATTTTTGAGAATGTCAACGTTTCCGCATTCACTCCCGAAGTAAATTTCATTGACACAGCCGAGAGCATTCAAAATATAAACTCCCCCGAAAGCGAATTTTTCAGCGGTTGCACATGAGTAAATCACAGGCAGTTCAATCACTAAGTCAATGCCGTTTTGGAGAGCGGTTTTTGTGCGTGAATATTTGTCAAATACGGCAAAATCACCTCTTTGCGTAAAATTTCCGCTCATGCAGGCAATAATATATTCACAGCCGTTTTCACGCATTTTGTCAATCATATATTTATGCCCGTTGTGAAAGGGGTTGTATTCGCATATCAGAGAAGATACTTTCATAAAAAATCTCCTTATTAAATTTAACAAAAAATATTGAATTTCATTTGTATTTGTAGTATTATTATATCATTGAAATAAATTTTTGCAATAAAAAATATATTAGGAGGTTTTGTTTCAATGAAAATTCTTGTAATCAATGCAGGCAGTTCGTCAATGAAATATCAGTTGATTGATATGGAAGATGAAAGCGTCATTGCAAAAGGAAATTGTGAAAGAATAGGTGTAGATGGTCACTTCAAGCACACTACGGGTGACGGCAGAGTTTATGAAACAGATGTCGTTATGAATAACCATACCGAAGCGTTTGTGCAGATAAAAAATGCACTTATCAGCGAAGAATACGGTGTTATTAAAAATCTTGACGAAGTTTCGGCTATCGGTCACAGAATCGTGCAGGGCGGTGCTTTGTTTAGTGAGTCCGTTCTCGTTAATGAAGATGTCATAAAGGGCATAGAGAGCCTTATACCTCTTGCACCTCTGCATAATGCCGCTCATGTGCAGGGTATCAGAGCTTGTCTTGACGTATTCGGCACGGAAGTTCCTGAAGTTGTTGTATTCGACACCGCTTTCCATTCAACAATGCCCCCGAAAGCGTTTACATATCCCGTACCTTATGAGTATTATGAAAAGTATGCTGTTCGCCGTTACGGTTTCCACGGAACTTCTCACAGATACGTTTCAAACCGCTGTGCAGAACTCATGGGAAAAGATATGAAAGACCTTAAAATCATCACCTGCCACTTGGGCAACGGTTCATCTATAACAGCTATCAAAGGCGGAAAAGTAATTGATACAAGTATGGGACTTACTCCTCTTGATGGTATCATGATGGGTACAAGAACAGGTTCACTTGACCCGTCGGTTGTAACATTCATAGCTGAAAAAGAGGGCTTTACACCGTCAGAAATGGACACACTTTTAAATAAAAAGTCGGGCTTTTTGGGAATATCGGGTGTATCATCGGATGACCGTGATGTAACGGCTGCCGCAGAAAGCGGAAATGCCCGTGCACAGCTTGCCATTGACATTCTCGAATACCAGATTTTGAAGTATATCGGCAGCTATACGGCAGCACTTGGGGGAGTAGATGCAATCGTATTTACAGCAGGTATCGGTGAAAACCAGTGTTCACACCGTATCAACGTATGCAATAATCTGTCATATATGGGCGTAAAAGTTGATGCAGACCTGAATGCAAAGGCAATTCGTGGTGTAGAAGGCAAGATTTCAACCCCCGATTCAACAGTTGATGTATTTGTCATTCCGACAAACGAAGAACTTGTTATTGCAAGAGATACAATGGCACTCGTTCAGAAATAATCAAAAGATTTGCATAGCAGTCAAAAAAAGGCTGCTATGCTTTTTTATGCAAAGAAATCCGGCTCACAAAGTTTTTAATGCTTTGAGAGCCGGAAATTTGCTTTTAGAGGTTATGTATTAAAAATCAAAAGGCTTGATTTCACCGCAGCCGCAAGTACCTACATAGTTCGGCATAACCTTACCGCAGTTCGGGCAAGTCCATACATCAGCACGCTGTTCAAGCGGAGTAACTTCAACGTCAATTTTTTTCTTGCCAAATGCGTTAGTAGTTTCCTTAATCTTGGAATGCTCTGTTGAAACAGGGTTTACCTGTGCATTTTGAGGAGTTTTGGCAGGAGTTCTTGTAGTTCTTGTTGCTGTTCTCTGAGGAGCAGGCTGTTGAGGTGCAGGCTGATATGTCACAGGTGTGGCAGGAGTGTCGTCACCGAAATCAAAAGGTTTCACTTCACCGCAACCGCAAGTGCCTACATAGTTAGGCATAATCTTGCCACAGTTTGGACAAGTCCATACATCAGCACGCTGTTCAAGCGGAGTAACTTCAACATCAATCTTTTTCTTGCCAAATGCATTAGTTGTTTCTTTTATTTTTGAATGCTCAGTTGAAACAGGGTTTACCTGTGCATTCTGAGGAGTTTTAGCAGGAGTTCTTGTAGTTCTCGTTGCTGTTCTCTGAGGAGCAGGCTGTTGAGGTGCAGGCTGATATGTCACAGGTGCAGCAGGAGTATCATCACCGAAATCAAAAGGTTTCACTTCGCCGCAACCGCAAGTGCCTACATAGTTAGGCATAACCTTGCCACAGTTTGGACAAGTCCATACATCAGCACGCTGTTCAAGCGGAGTAACTTCAACATCAATCTTTTTCTTACCAAATGCATTGGTTGTTTCTTTAATCTTTGAATGTTCAGTAGAAATGGGGTTTACCTGTGCATTCTGGGGAGTTTTAGGAGGGGTTGCAGAAGTTCTTTGAGGTGCAGCAGGCTGAACGGTTCTTGTGCGAGGTTTAGGCTGAGTTTTAGGAGTGGTCGGAGCTGAAACAGGAGTTGAAACAGGTGTGTCATTCAAAGGCATACTTGAAGCCGATGGCTGAGAGTATCCACCGAAGCTGTACGATGAAGAGTCGGGATTGAATTTCATTGGAGCAGCAGGGGGGACATAGCTGAAATCAATAGGTTCAAGAGGCTGAGCATAGTTTTTATCAGCCTGGTCGTTGAGGTCATTTTCAAATTTGGTTTTCTTACTTGCAGTTTGTCCTTGAGCCTTTATGAAAGAGAGGTCGGGAGCTTGATAAGTCTGAGAATCGGCAGTATTTTCATTAAGCTGTTCTTCTGTTTTGATTTGAGGGTTGTAGCCTTGAACAGACGGCTGAACATCTTGGAATTGCTGAGAAAAGTCCTCTGTAACAGAGTTTGTGTCAGTCTGTATATTCGGGAGAGAGGACTGAGCAGAGCCTGTATTTATTTCCACGCCAAAAGGATTGGCAGGAGTTTCCACTGTAATTTCGGGAGCTTTGGGAGTTTCCGTAACGGCAGGAGTTTCAACCGCAATTTCGGGAGCTTTGGGAGTTTCCGTAACGGCAGGAGTTTCAACCGCAATTTCGGGAGCTTTGGGAGTTTCCGAAACAACAGGAGTTTCAACCGCAATTTCGGGAGCAGTTGTAGCTTCAACGGGAATTTCCGTAGGCTCTGTTGCAGAAGCCATGGTGCTTTCAAAGAAATAATCCGCACAAGCACGGTCAACAGTCACCTGAGAGATAAATTCCTTGCACTTAACGTGTTCGGGGTGAGTTTGATAGTATTTGAGTGCAGAGGGATTGGTAAAGCTTGCATAAAGAACTACATCATAATCAGATGAGTTGTTGAAGTTATAGCCGACTTCAATGCTGATAAGTCCCTCGATTTTGCCGACAAGAGATTTGAGCATATCAATCATGCAGTCAATATTTTTTTGTTTTTCGGCATTGTCTTTAACCTTCCAAAAGACTATGTGTTTAACCATTGTAAAAAAGCCTCCTGTAAAATAAGATTTGTAAAAATAAACAATAAAGCATACCCTTACATTGTATTTATATTGATTTTAGCACATTTGAAAGTTATAATCAATAAAAAAGTCAAAAAAATTAAAAAAAAGTGTCCGACATGGCTCACCATGCGGACACGGAATATTTTAAATAAGAAAATCAGACTTCAACAGGAGTTTCCTGAGCGTTGCCATCTACAACATAGTAAGCCTTGTTGTTTTCGGGCTGATAGTAGATGTTAATGGTTTCAATGTTATCAGCTTTGCCGTTAGCCTTGCAAGCTTCCTTAACAGCTTCAATAAGGTCTTTTACAGCGACATTCTTGTCGAGGTACTCAACAACAACATTAACTTCCGGCTCTTTAGCTTTTGCAGGCTTTTTAACAGCAGTTTTCTTGGCAGCCTTCACTTCTTCTTTTACTTCTTCTTTAACTTCTGTGGTTTCAACTGCAACATCAGCAGCTTTCTTTGCTCTTGGCATGATAAAATCCCTCTTTCTGATAAAATATAGTAGATTGCTTATATACACGGGGCATTAAGATTTTTTTGCTTGCCCTATGGTTAGATTATAAACCCTTTTATGCAGTTTGTCAAATAAAAGATGTCAATTTATATAGCAAATAAACAAAAAACGGTTACTTATCCAAAACAAAGAAATTTTTTTCCAAAATATTGTTAATTCTAACCATAGTAAAAGCGTGATAAACAGGGGAAAATATAATCAAGCAAAGTAAAAAGGGGGGAAAAGTTGTGGGAAAGGATACAATGACGACATTAAAAAGTGTAGGAGCAGGACTTGTAGCAGGAATGATGTTTGGTTTTGTAAGTTCTGTAATGATGAATGACAGTCGCAAGAGCAAGAGAAAGGCTAATAAAGCGATAAACACTGTTGAAAGCATTCTTGAGGGAATGCAGGAAATATTTAAATAATGGGAAATCTCCTGCGGAACATTCAAAGTTTCCGTGGGAGATTTTTTTGAAAAAAGCGAAATAAGTTATATATTTTCGTCTTGAATTGTGTAAGCGGTTATGTTATTATTTTATTAACATATTATGAATGATAGTGGGAGGTACGATGTTGAAAAATTTAATGAAAAAAGTCATGTGTATGGTTATGACAGTTTTTGTACTTGCGGGAGTTGTTTCGATAAGTGCCGATGCCGTAGAGGAAAAGCAGTCGCTTTTTGAAGTGCCTGGCGGTTATGAGCTTATGGAAATGGGAAAACTTTACAAAGACGGAAAGCTTGAAATTGTCGCAGGCGACAGTGAAGTTACTGTTAAAAGCGACAAAGCAAGCGGTGGAATGATTATTTCGGGCATTCCGTCGGAGATAGAAAAAATCTCCGTATTGCTGAAAGATGAAGTTGATTTCGGTGCATACACGGCAGGAAGAATTGTTGTGAATGCACTGAGCGAGGAGGAAATGAATATTTCCGTGAATGCGTGTCTTGATGATGAAAATACAATTTCCATTCCCTTTTGTGCAAAAGAGGAGGGAACATCATGGACAGGCGAAAAAAATAATTGTGCGGATATAAGCGGATTGAATGCAGGCGGAAAGCATAAGCTTTCTTTAAGCATGGATTTTGAAGATGACACTTCGGAACAGGTTGCAAATATCATGCTTAAAAATATTCTTTTTGTAGCGTACAGTGTACCTGTTATTGACTTGAATATTGATGAAAGTCTTGGAAGTATTGCAGACATGAACAGCGACTTTGAGCATAAAACAAGGTGTTACGGCAATATGACAATAAGCATTCCGGAGGGCTATGAAAGTGAATATACAGATGAAAAGCTTGAAAGTCAGACATACGAACTGGACTATATACGAGGCAGAGGAAATTCTACATGGTGGGCGGAAAAGAAGCCTTATAAAATCAAGCTGAAAGAGAAAGCAGGACTTTTGGGCATGGGTAAGAATAAGCATTGGGGACTGCTTGCCAATTACTATGATTACTCCATGTTGAGAAATAAATATACATATTGGCTTGGTGCAAAAATGGGAATGGAGTTTACACCGAAATGTGTATTTGTTGATGTGGTAATGAACGGCTCATATCTTGGCAGTTACTGCCTTTCGGAGCTGGTGAGAACAGGCAAAAACCGTGTAAATATAGACGAACTTGACGAAAACGTGACAGACGGAGTTGAATTGACGGGGGGATATATTTTAGGTGTGTGCAGTGAGGAAACCGAGGAAATAAACGGTTTTTCAATGATTGATGAATTGAACAGTTCGTATGAATTGTATTTTACGGTTGAATTTCCCGAACTTGATGAAGTGATGGTATGGGAGCAGTTCGACTATATAAAGGGATACATAGAAAAAGTAAATGAGATTATATATAGTGATGATTTGTGTGATGAAAACGGCATTTCTTACAGGGAATACATTGATGTTAATTCAATGATAGATTACTATGCGGTAGAGGGAACATCTGCCAACTGGGACGCTTTCCGCAGAGGAAGTACCTATATGTATAAAAAGCGTGACGGGAAATTGTATTTCGGACCTTTGTGGGACTTTGACTATGCGGCATGGAATGCCGTTGACTTTGAAGAAGATGACAATATGTCAACAAACTATGATTCATACTTGTGGCTGGTGCAACTGTATAACATGGACGAGGAATTCAGAGAGCAGTTGATAAAACGCATAGGCGAAGTTAATTCTATCATAAGAGAGTCGGCACTTGATGGTGAACAGCTTGATATTTATGCAAAAGAGCTGTATCTCTCTCAAAAAGCCAATCATTCGCTTATTCCCTCGGTGCTGACAAGAGATGTTTATGACGGCACACACTACAATGATTTTGATAATGAAGTAGAGCGTTTCAGAAGATACATTTCCGAAAGGGCGGATTGGCAGGACGAAAATTCTCAAAATCTTGTTGCAGATGTCAAAACAGCAAAATTTTTCGTTGACGGAGAGGAATACTATTCATTTTTGTTCAGCCAATGGGAGTTTGACATATCCAGACTTCCCAATGAGCCTGTTGCAGAGGGAAAGGATTTTGCAGGGTGGTTTATCAAAACGTCTGACGGTGAGCCGATACCTATTGTGGAATATATGCCTGACGAAGATGAAACGGAATTGAATTTCTATGCGGAATTCACGGAGAAAGAACAGCCGTCAAAAGAGCTGTCGGAACAGCCCTCAGAACAGCCGTCAAAAGAGCCGTCTGAACAGTCCTCAAAACAGGCTGTAAGAGAGCAGTCGGAACAATCGGTTTTACAATCTGATACAAAAGCCGTATCAACAGGTGAAAATGATATAACGGGGATTTTGATTGTTTCGGCATTGATTTCATGCTGTACTTGTGTAATGCTCATGTTCGATAAAAGAAAATTAAAATAAAGGAGAGGTTATATGTTACAAATAAAAAACGTTTCCAAAAAGTACAAAACAGGTGAACTTGTTCAAATGGCACTTGATGATGTAAGCCTGAATTTGAGGGACAGCGAGTTTATTTCAATTTTAGGTCCAAGTGGTTCGGGAAAGACTACACTTTTAAATATAATAGGCGGTCTTGACAGATACGACAGCGGTGATTTGATAATAGACGGCATTTCGACAAAAAAGTATAACTCGAAGGCATGGGACAGTTACAGAAATCACTCCATAGGATTTGTGTTTCAAAGCTATAATCTTATCCCGCACCAGACGGTACTTTCAAATGTAGAGCTTGCCCTCACAATAAGCGGAATAAAGAAAAATAAAAGAAAGCAAATGGCTATTGACGCACTCAAAGAAGTAGGTCTTGAAGAACATTTGCATAAACGCCCCAATCAGCTTTCGGGAGGTCAGATGCAGAGAGTAGCTATTGCCCGTGCATTGGTGAATGACCCGAAAATCCTCCTTGCAGATGAGCCGACAGGTGCACTTGATACCGAAACGGGCATACAGGTAATGGAGATACTGAAAAAGGTTGCGGAAAAACGTCTTGTAGTGATGGTAACGCATAATCCCGAACTTGCCGAGCAGTACTCTACAAGAATAGTTCGCCTAAAAGACGGAAAAATCACAGGTGACAGCAATCCCTTTGAGGTGGAGGAAAAGGAAGAAAATAATGAAAAAGTAGTCACTTTCGGCAAGTCGAAAATGTCATTTTTGACCTCTCTTTTGCTCAGCTTCAACAATCTGAGAACGAAAAAGGCGAGAACTATTATCACATCTGTTGCAGGCTCGATAGGCATAATAGGCATTGCGTTGATACTTGCTTTGTCAAATGGCGTGAATGAATATATAAGTGTCGTACAGCGTGAAACAATGGAAAGCTATCCTATTATGATAGACGGTTCTACATACGATTACAGCGATTATTTTGACCATATAGACAATGCGGAAAGAGTTGAAACCGAACAGGTCAACGGCTCTATTACACCCGTTGTTGAAGACTATGACAGCGATTATTATTATACGCCTAAGGAGAAGAAGAATAATCTTTCAAAATTTTTGAAATTCTTGAATGCTCCCGAAAACAATCTTGATGAGTACATAGGCACAGGCTCGATAATACCTGTTTTTAATACGCATTTTTTCACTTATTCAACGGATAAAACAGGCAAGCTTATCAATACCGAAGGCACAGGAGATTTTAGGTATTCTTACTATTACGGAAATGACAGTTTTTCTGCACTTGCTCAGGGCAGGGATTCTGTTATAAGTAAAAAAAATATGGAATCGTATGAAGTTTTATATGGTTCTTGGCCTCAGGAGGAAGATGAATGTGTCATTATGACGGATTCGTCCGGAGGTATCTCAGCGGAGAACCTGGCAAAGCTGGGTTACTATACAAGTGAAGAACTTGAAGAAATGCTGAATAACAGGTCGGTTGCAAAGGATAAAGCAATCAGTTATGAAGAAATGTGCAAAAAGGAATTTATTGTTTTGCCCAATGCATACAAGTATGAAAAAAACAGCAATGGCTATTTTGGTTTTATAGAGGACAGTTCGGAAAAAGTGACGGAAATTGTAGAAAAATACGGAATAAAGCTGAAAGTGACGGGAATTGTCAAGCCCCTTCCCTCAAAAAGTACAAGTTCCATGCTTTTAGGTATGTATAACTCCTCATCACCTCTTGTGGGATACACATATAAATTGACCGATAAAATTATAAAGCTGTCAGAAACATCTCCTATTGTTGAAGCACAGTTTCAATCAGAGGATAAAAGCGTCATCAACGGAGTAATATTTGAGAACGGTGAAAACAAACATGAAGTTGCGGAAAGTATGCGTGTATGGGTGAAAGGCTGGGATAATGAACAAAAACTGGAGTATAAAGACTATATTTCATCACCTGTTACGTCTATCGTAGGCGGAAACAAAATGACAGATGAAGCATTTGTCAAGTTTTTTGATAAGTGGGTAGATTCTCAGTCAGATGAAGATGTAGTAACATGGGGAAAATTTTATTGTGCACTGTTTACTACCATGCAGGACACGCTTGAAAGTGTGGGTTACTGCAATGCAGATGAGCCGTCACAGCTTGTCATATATCCCGATACATTTGAGGGAAAGCAGGGGATAATGAAACTGCTTTCGGAATATAACAGTATATCCGACGAAAACGACAAAATAGAATATACCGATTATATAGAAGAACTTACAAAACAGATAGCCTCTATCATAGATACCGTTTCGGGAATACTGATTGCATTTGTAGCAGTATCTTTGGTGGTATCGTGTATCATGATAGGAATTATCACGCATATTTCCGTTTTGGAAAGAACCAAGGAAATAGGCATATTGAGAGCACTCGGTGCGTCAAGAGGAAACATTGCACAGGTATTCAATGCGGAAACATTTATTATCGGTGCATTGTCGGGTATTATAGGTATCATTGCAGCAATGCTGTTGTGCATACCTGCAAATGCGATTATCAATTCCATGGGGCTGACGGAGGGAATTGCAATCAATGCGTCTGTTCCTTTCATGCCTGCATTGATACTGGTAGGCATAAGCATTATTATAACAGTAATCGGTGGATTGATACCGGCATCTGCGGCTTCCAGAAAAGACCCTGTTATTGCACTCAGAACAGAATAAAAAAGAGTGGAGTGCAAAGCAGAGAGTGGAGTGTGGAGAGTGGAGAGTGAAGTGTTTCTTCACCCTCCGCTTTTTTTATTGGGCGAAAAAAAGTAGAGTTATTTTTAGTCAATGTACACTTTCAAACCGAAAATCCCCCACAAAAAATACTTACATACCCCTCAAACCTGCCATCATTGACTAATTAACTAAAATTTATTTCAAAATTACTACAATTTTTTATTGACAAATCCATATATGGTATGTATAATAAAAACAAAGCACTAAATCTTGTTCTTTACCTTTCCCATTGGGAATTGATACTATAACACGGGTTAGGGCAGTCGCAGAAGAGTGTCCTCGCTTTACCTTTCCCATTGGGAACATTACAATTGGCAATTAGCAGTTAGCAATTAGCAATGAAATGCTGACCGCTGTTGCGTTTTCTTTCATGAGTTCATTGGAACAATCAGCTTGAAACGTGCAAAAAAAATGAGCAGTTATGAATAATTGCTCATTGCACATTGCTAATTGCTAATTGATTTTACCTTTCCCATAGGGGAGAAAAAAAGAAAACCCGAACTGACGAGTAAAATCAGTTCGGGAAAATTTTTTATAAGTGTGGAGAGTGGAGTGTTTCTTCACTCTCTGCTTTTTTTATAAATAAAAAAGAGCGGAAAGTGAAATAATGCTTCACTCTCCACTCTCAACTCTCCACACTTTTTTAAAGTGCTTTTTTCATGGAACGTACATATTCGCCTACATAGTCAGCGGAATTTTTGCCGTATTTTTCGATTATCTTTATAATAGCCGAACCGACAATAGCACCGTCAGCCACAGCCGCCATATCATGTGCCTGTTGAGGAGTGGATATGCCGAAACCGATTGCACAGGGAATATCTGTATTTTCTCTTATCACTTCTACTATGGAAGAAAGTTCGGTATTGATTTCGGTGCGTACACCCGTAACGCCAAGACTTGATACAAGATAGATAAAGCCCTCAGCATTTTTGGCAATCATTCCCACACGGTCTTTTGAAGTGGGGGCGATAAGTGAAATAAGTGCCACGTCATATTTATGGCAAATGTCAAGAAACTCCTCTTTTTCCTCAAAGGGAATATCGGGAAGTATCAATCCGTCTATGCCGACCTCTGCACAGAGGGAGATAAATTTATCCGAGCCGTAGGAAAATACAACATTTGCATAGGTCATGAAAACAAGCGGTATGGTAATATCTTTTCTTAACTCTCTCACGAAATCAAAGATTTTATCCGTATTCACTCCGCCATTCAATGCACGGATATTAGCCGCCTGTATAACAGGACCTTCGGCTGTCGGGTCTGAAAAGGGAATGCCAAGTTCAATGAGGTCTGCACCGTTTTCGGCAGCGGCTTTTACAACTTTGGCAGTTGTTTCAAGGTCGGGGTCACCGCAGGTGATAAAAGGAATAAATGCCTTTCCGTCAGAGAAAGCCTGTTTTATTTTAGTCATAAATATCCTCTCCTTTATATCTTGCTATTGCCGCACAGTCTTTATCACCTCTGCCCGAAATGGTGACAATGATGATTTTATCCTTGTCCATAGTGGGTGC
>Ga0310695_10008953_pt1 | contig 15267 bp, 15 predicted proteins | sample RumenRJG_04DNA_FD_203882 | JGI IMG/M metagenome (GOLD analysis project Ga0310695, IMG submission 203882) | Bovine rumen microbial communities from Lethbridge, Alberta, Canada - RJG_04 (v2) (version 2) | ecosystem: Host-associated > Mammals > Digestive system > Stomach > Rumen | place: Canada...
TGTAATCGCATGGAAATCGATATTTTGTTCCTTACAGCAGTGCTTCATGTTCTTTGATGAGAGATTCGACATATCTTCCGTGTTATGGGTATCGCCGGTTATGTAAATCACTTCAGAACCTCCTACAAACAAAATCCCATGCGGGAACCACTTGGGTTATCAATCTTCTCGCACTTGCACATATCGTGGATGTCCGAGACTGTCGGACGTTCGCCTGTGATTACCTCGTTCATAGCGATTTTTCTTACGATATTGTCTATCTGACCGCCGGAGAAGTCGTAACCTCTTGCAAACTCACTGGCAGTTTTTTCATCGAGCCAGGAAAGCTTGTTCATCCAGATTGAAGTCTTTGCTTCTGTCGAAGGATTCTCAAACTTAATCTTGAATAAAAAACGGTGTTCAAAAGCTGTATTCAGGATTATCAAGTTCGGCAGAAACTCTTTTTACAACTTCAAGATGTGCATGAGCAGCTTCGTACTGGCTCAGTTCTCGCTGGATTGTTCTTATAGATATATTTTCCCAGCGGCGAGATTCATAATGTTTTGCCATGTGGGAAATAAAATCAATATCATCATCGTCCTTCTTTGCCTGCGGCTCTATAAAATGTATCCAAAAATTTGACAATCACAATATATATGTTGTATATTAAATTATGGGCTTTACAGCAAAGCAAATAATGAAAATCCTCAAGAAAAATGGCTGGAAGAAAGTCCGTATTGAAAGTTCTCATCATATATTTGAAAAACAAGGAATTAACCGCCCGATTCCAGTTCCTTTGCACGGAAATAAAGACTTGGGAGATTTTGGCAAAAGGATTCTAAAATAGGCCGGAATAAATCCAGTAACTCAAAAGGAGGAGTCTGAATGATATATAATTGCACAATCGAAAAACAGGCTGATGGCATGTATGTAGCTCAGTTTCCTGATATGACAAATATTATGACATGTGGATTTTCTCAAGAAGAAGCTCTTAAAATGGCAGAGGAAGCTTTAAATGGAGTTTTGGCTGTAGACCTAGAAAAAGGCTTTCCGATTGCAGAGCCAAAATTTTCAGAGGGATACCCTATTGAAGTTTCTCCAAAGGTTGCGTTTGCCATTGAACTTCGTAAAGCACGTGCAAATCATTCTCAAAAGGAAGTTGCAGCAAAGGCTGGTATGACATATCAGCAGTATCAGCGTTTAGAGAACCCTCATAAAACAAATCCTACTTTGGAAACGCTTTATAAGCTTCAGAAGGTTTTTAACCGTCCTTTTTTGGCATTGTAACCTTAACCTGTAATTTTATCCTCCTCTCGTGCATCAGCGGTACATCAACATTCTCTGATCGCCACTGGTACTTAAATCCACATTTTTCCTGGACGCGCTTGGACTTTGTGTTTCCTTCGTAATAACCGATCCAGACCTTCTGCATACCTAAGTCCTCAAAAGCATGACGTAGCATTTCCTTCACAGCTTCCGGCATTATGCCCTGACCCCAGAATGGCTTCCCAAGCCAGTAACCCATTTCACATTCATCATCTCTGTCAGTCATATCAGTATGACCATTTAGCTTCAATTCGATTGTGCCAATAGCCTTTCCATCTTCTTTTAGACAGATAGCATACGCCTCTTTCCCGTTCAGTACATTCTTTATCACATCCCGGCTCTCTTCAATCCCCTGATGAGCAGGCCATCCGGCAATCGGCCCCACATCGGGATCACTGGCATATTTGTATAAGTCTTCTGCATCACTTTCATTCCAGCGACGCAGGATTAAACGTTCTGTTTCTATCAAAGCATCCATAAGTTCAACCGGGTAGTCCTTTGTATTTGATATCCGTATAGTTGCCCTTATCAATTCTGAAACCGTATCCGCATCAGATTCAACAAATCGCCTTATATTCATAATGTTATCCTTTTCCATTTCTTTCTCAGCACAGTCGTAAATAGTCCTTAATACTTCAAATATAACGCGCTACATCTTTTTATATGGTTTTGGTATATGATCGGAAACTATCGTACTCAAATGCTCTGTGAATTCACCAAATAATTCCACGTCAAATCCCATACCTGCACAACCTATCTCAAATTAAAATCCCTAAAAGAATTCCTTTCGCATTCAGGGATAGCCTCTTCGTTTATTTCCTCTAAAACCTGAATATCCGGTGAATCAATTGTCAATTTCCTAAGTTCCATATATACCTCCAATATTAACCCGAGGGGGATTCTGACATCCCTTGCCAGTCTCCAATAGGAATTGTGCCAGCATATTGCCTCAAGAATATGGGCAAGATTATAGATAATATGACTGAACTAGCAGATTAACTGAGCCAAAATGACACACTTTTCGGAGAGAGATCTTAACAGCAAGCTAGGAGAGGGTGCTTAACATAGCTGGGAGAGCGGAAAAGATGAGCTAGGAGAGAGGCTTCTCCCCTACACTACAGATACAATGCATAAAACTATCCAGCTAAAATGGGTGGAGATAACAGAGGGAAGGAAATTTTTACAACATTTCCAAATAATCTTTTATGAACCTCGTCTGCCATTCAGCCGATTTGCCAAGTCCAGAATCTAGAGCGGAAAAGATACCCGCTTGCATAACATTATTTACAAGCACATCGTCATATAAACCGGTAAAAAGGTAATATCATCATCCTGTACCAGATCTTTCGTATATATAATAAAGCGCTCATGCTTTTTAGGATTATATTTCTCTACGTAATAGTCAAAAGAATCATGATTTTTATAACCAGATGACTTAACTTCTATCGGGCAAAGGTGACCGCCTTTTACAATCAAAAAATCAATTTCATATCTTTGTTCTGTATTTGAGTTTTTACTGCATTTTCTTTTAATCTCGTGACAAAAAAGATTTTGTCGCGGCAAAAATCTCCGAAAACTGCGTGTGTTGCTTTTACGCATCTTTCAAACTGAGGGCTCTCAATCAGGGATAGCAACTGTCCGAGTTTTGCAGGAACCTTTGGTCCCCGTATGCTTGTTCATGTCAGTAATTCCTTTTCTGGTAGAAAATTGTGTGGTAACAAAACTCTACCACGAATTACAGACTTTAAAAAGTACCTAACTTATCTTGGACAGTAGTGATTTAACATAAAAAAACACCATCCAAAAGAATTTTATATCTTATGAATGGTGTTTGTAAATTCCTAATTTCTTAGAACTTTTTCTTTTTGAGTCTTATTTCAGGTATCCCATTGCTTTTAGCTGTGTGTACTTTGTGTAGCCAGCATTTGTAAGGGTGACTGTTTTTGTTGACTCATTAATTGTATAATCTTCGCCCTCTTTGAACACTGACTTAAGCATCGTAATATCACTGTCGGTACCTGTCATGAGTGTATTACCATTGTAAACCATCTTCCACTGTCCGTTTGTAGTTGTTGTCGGTGTTGTATCAGTTGTAGTGGTGGTAGTAGTCGGTGTTGTAGTAGTTGAGCTTGTTTTTGTGAGAGTACCCATTGGCGTGCCCATGACAGAAACTGTAACTTTACCGTCTTTAATATCTTGACCTTGCGCAGCTCCTGCTTCCTCTTTCCATTCACTATGTTTCCATGCATGAGTTTGAGTTGTTGTTACCTTACCATTATCGAAAGTACCTTCTAGGATATAAGTTCCCTTTTCGTAATTTTGACCACCGAGTTGTAGGATATATGTTTTATCAGCGTGGAGAGTCATTACAGCCTCCATTCCCATTACAGTACCTTTGAATATAGCAGAATCAGTTGCAGTGCCAGTTGTTGTTGGTGTAGTTGTCGGTGTTGTCTGTGTAGTATCAGTTGTTGTTGGTGTCGTGTTTGTTGGCGTAGTGTTAGTAGGTGTTGTTGTTGTGCCTGTACCAGTACCTGTGCCTGTGCCTGGAACTACAGGTGGTGTGTCATCGCTACCGCTACTGCTACAAGAAGCGAAACCGAATGCAAGAGTTGCTGTGGCAGCAATCACTGCCAATGTTTTGATTAATTTCTTCATAATTGAAGCTCCTTAATTTTTGATTTATAAGTATTATAAAACTACCGCAATAAAAAAGCAAATTGTCGTTCTTATTGATGATTGCGATAAACCTGTTACAGATGCACTTTGTACAGAATATGAAGAAAATAACAAAGGAATTTTAACAGGTTTTTATAGTCCATTAAAAGATAGTGACGACTATATAAAGCCTCGCAGCAAAAAAATCAATTTTTTTTCCGAAAAAACATATTTTCAGCAAAAAATAATTTATTTTTTATCGGAATAATCCAATCCGAGCAAAAAATATTTTATTTTTCGCGGAAATATCCAAAAACGGCGAAAAATGGATTCATTTTTCGTCAAAATATTTAAAAGTAGCGAAAAATGAACTCATTTTTCCCGGAAATATTTAAAAGCAGCAAAAAATGAATCAATATTTGCCCAAAATATTTAAAAGCAACGAAAAATAAATCTTTTATTGCCAGAAATAGCAGAATCAGAAAAAAAACTTTTTATTCGCCCGCCCCCAGACCATGGCTGGCAAAAATATTTTCTTCGTTCGTCTTCTTCTTTCTGCCAGTTAATTTCACAGAGTTATACGAGATTATTTTTTTGCTGAGACAAGCTCGTAGCTTCTTCTGTTCCGGGGTATGTACGCTCCACCCAGTTCACCTACCTTGCAATGGTTCTTGGGAATTTTGCTGGCATTTTCATAATCGCGTTTTTGCTTCTTCCATTGTATTACAGACTCAGGCTCACATCAATTTATTCATATCTTGGTCACAGGTTCGGGCCTTCAAGCGAAAAAAGCGGGGCCGTTCTATTCATTCTGTCACGACTTATGGGCTCGGCACTCAGAATGTACATCGTAGTCTATACGATTTATGAATTTTCGTTCAGGCAGACAGGGCTTCCTTTCTGGGTACTGAGCGCAGCTATACTTCTCCTGATTCTGCTTTACACTTTCAAGGGCGGAATCAAATCCGTAATCTGGACTGATATGCTTCAGACAACCTGCCTCCTTCTTGCCGTTGCGGGCGCTCTCTGGATTCTGAAAAACGGAATGGAATTGTTCTTCCAGAGAAGTCTGATGCAATATTTGCAACCATCGCGTTTTCCGCAGGTACATTTCCTGCCCTGCTCTTTCTCCTGGGGCTTTTCTGTTTCGGAATGACGATGAAAAATCGCCGTGTACACGACAAGGCAGTTCCTTTCATAGCATTTTTGTCTCCGTCCATAAGTTTTTTGATTAATAAATACTCAGAAACACTTCTTTTCGGATACAAATTCGGGTTCGAGATCCTGCTTTTTAACGCCTTGCTCACTTTTACAGCACTTTTAGCGTTCAGTAAGAAACAAAAAGAAATTGTAAATATTTAATACCATGGTAGAATAGTTTTTATGAGTGAAGAAAAACAGCAGCGCGAAAGCCACGTAAAATCATTAAGGCTTCTGAAACTTGAAAAAGCGATCCAGTCCATCCCCTACCCTAGCGTAGAACGGCTGAAGAAGGAACTTGAAGTTTCCCGACGCACAATCCTGCGCGACATTGATGAACTAAAGATTTATTACAATGCCCCTATTGAATATGACCGCCTGAAAAAAGGTTATTATTACACGGACGAAACCTTCTTTGTAAAAAATGTCCTTGTAAGCGAAGGAGAGCTTGTCGCAATGGCAGGAATCCTTCCGCTTCTTGAGCGTTATGACAACACCCCTTTCAAGGAAACAATCAACAAGGTTTACGACACCATAAGCCAGATGCTTCCGAACCAGATTCAGGTTCAGACTTCCCTTTTGAACAACGTTCAGTTTATCTCAGATCCGCTTCCGACTATCGAATCTGAGGTTTTCACAAAAATCTTTGAAGCAATAAAGCTTCATAAGACTATCAGTTTCGGATACCGCTCAATCAAGGCAACCGAACATACTCCTCACAGCCTTGATCCTTACAAAATCTACTGCCAGAAAGGTGACTGGTATGCCGTCGGCTACTGCCACAAACATGATAAATACAGCACATACAATCTTTCACGCATGAAAGACATTACCCTCCTGGATGAATTTGAGCCTGACCCGGATTATGAGAGCAAGGTCTACATTGACCCGAACTTTGGTATCTGGAACAATGAGTTTCCCGTTAAAAAAATCGAGCTCGTATTTGATAAATCCATTAACACATATATTCTGGAAAGGAGCTGGCATAAAAATCAAACGTGCCATCAGGAAAAAGATGGTTCTGTCTATCTGAGCTTCGAATCAAACCAGCTTCAGGAAACGCTTTTTTGGGTACTGCATTTTGGTTCGGCAGTAAAAATCCTGAACCCGCCTGAACTTAAGCAGATGTACAAAGAAGAAATAGAGAAGATGTCAAAGAACATATAATTCAATTGGGGAGTTTAGGCTCCTCTTTTTTATTTTTTCGATTTCAGACTCCAGCCGTCTCCGTTCACTTTCTTCTTCGGAACCTCAAAGCAGTTGAACATAGGATGGAATTCCAAATCTACCCCACCCTTCCGGCCGTTTCTGTTTTTCAATATCTTAAGCTGAAGCTCCTGGGCCTTTCCCGGGATTTCAGCGTTCTTTTCCTGTTCGTTTCTGAGCTGGATGATTCGGGCGGTCCTTGATTTTTCATCCTCGTACTTCCCGTCCTCTTTTTTAAGGTAATCCATGCCCTTAAACTGCAAAGCCATGAGTACATCGCTCGTATATTCAATGGCTCCTGATTCCTTAAAGCTTGCAATGTTTACCGGGCTCGTGTAATTCTCACGGTTAAAGCTTGAAATCGCAAAGATCGGAACATCATAGTCACGGCTTGCACGCTTGAGCTCAACCACGGCCTTGTCCGTATTCTGCTTGTCCGTCGCGCGCATATCAAAAGGCGCGATAATCTGGAGATAGTCGATGATTACAAGCGGCTTCCGCCCAGTAACCTTTATGTGGCGCGCAATCACAGACTTAATCTTTTCGACTCCGATATCACCGATTCCGATGTGGTAAAAAATACGTCCTGCATAATCAGCATATCCTTTGATGCACTCATTCAGGAAATCAACACGCTCTTTCGAATCCAGAGATTTCCCGTTCATGAGGTTTCGCGTTGTTGTTGCAAAGTCAAGGCTGCTTCCCCATTTCTTGCATTTCTGAAATGAAAGACGGCTTATGGACTTTGCAATAAGCTCCTGCTTTCCCATCTCAAGGCTGAACACAAGGACATCCTGCCCCTTCTTTGCCGCATTGTCCGCGACCTGAAGCGCAAATGTTGTCTTACCAAGGCTTGAAATGGCTCCGATGATGTAAAGACCCGGATAGAATCCTCCGTCCAGAATCTCATCGAGGTTTTCAAAGCCGGTTGAAACGCAGTCCTTGTTGCGCCTCTTTTCAATGTCATCAATAAAGTCAGAAAGTCCGTTTACAGCAGAGGTCTGATAATAGGCCTGCTCTTCTTTCTGCCTCTTTTCTTCAAGAAGGCTAAGGACATTATCCCGGGCACTCTGAACATTCTGAATAAAGACTTCCCTGTCGGCAATCAAGGCTTCGTTTGCGTCCTTGAAGCCCCCTGTGATGTCCGCGCCAACAAAATCCACCTGAATCTTCGTAAGCTCGTCGGAAAGCTTTGCCTCCCCTGCCCTGCCCGCTTCATCGTTGTCGAGAGCAAGAATAAGCGGATACTTCGGTCTGTTTGATTTCAGGAACTCAATAAAGCGAAGATTACTGCTCGAACCAAGGGCTACGGCAATTCCTCCTGCCTCAATGATGCTCAATGCATCAAACTCACCTTCCACAACGAAAACCGGCTGCTCAGCAAGCGGGATTGCTTTCAGGTTAAAGAGCTCGAACTGTCCTTTTGGCTTTAAGTATCTCTCTTTCTTGTCCGCTTCCCACGTTGCCCGTGCATTGTAGCTGAAATCACCTGTAGGAATTACAAAACGCTTTTTCTCTTCCCAATAGCCGAGGTTGTATGCATCAACGATGGCTTTGGAAAGACCGCGTTTTTTCCAATAGTCCGTTTTTTCAATTGCTGCATGGCATTTCTCAAAGAAGTCCGTAAGAGGTTCACGGTTCTCATTCTGAGACTTTTTGTTTATGTCAATTTCAGTTGCGGGCTTTGCCGCTGATTCCGATTGAGGAATGGATTTTGAAGTGTTTTGATTTTTATTAAAATCTGAATAATCAACACTGATGTTATAAAGCCTGTAAACATGATCAAACAGCTCTTTTTCTGTGAGACCTGTTTCTAAGCCAACAACATCGAATATGTCATAATCCACACCGCATGAAAAACAATGACATCTGTTACGCCTTTTGTCAAAAGACATACTCGGATGTTTATCTTCGTGTGCTGGATTTAAACATGAGAAATTTATTGATGTGTTGATACCTTTAGCATTAAGATAGTCCGAGAGATGACTCTTGGCACTTTCTTTAGCTTCTTCTGGATTCATTTGGTCCCCACCCAAACCCATTGGAACTAATTTTTTTCTAATGCTAAGATATAGCGGCTTTGACATATCTTCAATATGTCAGCCTCTGAATTCAATATAGCTCTCTAATAGCTATATAATAAGCTCTTAGGATTTTAGGAAAATCATTAAAACTATGTAAAACAATAATTTAGCTCTTTGCTTTCCCACCTAGAATATGACAAAATCCACCTAAAATAATCCAAATTCCACATCAATTATAACATTTTCCACGCGTTTTATGACTTTGGACTCGTTTTTCCCACGTAAAATATTACAAATTCATGCTCTCTTTTTATTAAATTTTAGCTTTTTTTTGTCTCCAAACGCAAAAATTGTCTGATTTTTTCTTTGATTGACCTCTTGTCAAGGCGGATATGCTGAAAATCAGACGAAAAATCATAAAATTGGCCGAAATTACAGGGAAAATTCATAAAACTCCCACGTAAAATATGACTTTTTTGAACTGAATTCTTGTGGAATTCAAGGTGTTTCTACATGAAGGATTTTTTTTGCTTGGACAGGGCTTTTAAGGGAGTATTTTTTCTTCTTCTTCCCACGTAAAATATGACTTTTTTTTGTAAACACTGTTCGTATAATTATTTATAATACTAAAAGTTATACTGTTTCCACATAAAATATGACAATTTAAAACCGGGAAGTTTTCCACGTAAAATATGACTTTTTGACATAAAAAAAATGAAATCTTGCCCAAGAATCGCAAAAAAAGGGAAAAATAAGCGGGGTTTTGGGTAAGATTCTGGGTTAAAAGGCCATATTTCGCGTTTTTTTTGCTTTTTTCCCACGTAAAATATGACTTTTTTCCTTTATACCATGGAGTTCCCACGCAAAATATTACTTTTTGTTTTTTGACTCTTTTTCGATTTTGTTGGTCATGGCTTTGACCTTTGCCCGCTCCGCAATCTCTTCACGTTTTTTTATGGCATTTTCAATCTTTGTTTTCTTGGTCTTTGCAAGATCAGTGAAATATTCCAGATACTCATTGTGAAGTGAAATGCGGGCATAGCCTTCCTCAAGGAACTCAATGATGTTGCCGTTCGTGTTGTAGACAGGCTCGATTACGATATCCCCGTTCTCCATTCTTGAGATTTCGGCGATAGCGTTCAGAATCGGGTCCTTGATGTCGCGGCCGGGATTCTTCGTGACGTTTTCATCAGGAAGATCAAGGATTTGCTGCAAAGTCTTAAAGCCCATGTTGAAGTAGCCGTTCTTCCCGATATCGTTCAGTCGTTTTCTTGCAAGCATGACGATATTGAGAAGCGTATCTGCCGCATTGTCTGAAAGCGAGAAGTAAGTTTTGGGCAGAATCGAGAAATACTGGAGCGCGAAAACTTCCCAGTTGATTCGTTTGTTCAGGTAGATTTCAACGATTCCGTTTTTGATGTGCGCACCTGTAAAGAGGACTTCGATGCCGCTGTCGGTAATCTGCTTCATGTCCTTCTTGTCGCGGACTATACCCTCGATCTTTATGCTGGTAAGAGGGTTCTTAGCCTGGTTGAATGCTTGACGGGCAGTTCGCAATGTCTTGTAACATCCGAGGTCTACGAAGTCTTCAAGCGGGAACTTGATGCTTATGTCGCGGTCAAGGTTCTCAGTGACATTCTCCTTACTGAGCTTTACCAGCGTGTAGGTAAGGATCTTCTTGAGAGGTTTGTTTGCCTTTGTAAAAAGGTCGATGTTATCAAGGTGAATCGTTGTTTCTGTGTTGTCGGTTGAGTACTTGACCCTCTGGCTCAGGTCTTTTGAGGTTCCTTCCGGAGGAGTAAAGAATTCGAGCTGGCTTGAATGACTGTTATGTTCCAGTCGGTTTGCAAAGTTCTCAAGGTTTCCGGCATGGCTTACAACGTTAATCATTGTATTTGAAGCCGGGCTGTTCGGAAAACTGAAGTATTTGCTTTCGTCCTCGTAGCTTTTGAGATCTCCCTTTTTGGTCGTTGCGGGTAAGGTAGTTTTATTTTCGTCCATGGTCTTTTATGCTCCTAGTAAAGACCTATATCAGAGAAATGGACAAGCCCTTTTTTCTCCTGCTGCTCAAGATACTTGATGGCAATCTTGATGCCTTTTGAAAGCGATACTCCGTGTTTCATGAAATATGCTTTAAGGGTTTCCCGCTCTTTCTCTGTCGTGCGTACGACAATCTGAGTTGCCTTAATTGTTTTTGAGACAGGAATGTCATCTTCAATGTTGATATCTGATGTGTCAAAGTCAGATTCTATGTTTGATGTCGGATCAATTTCTGTAACGGCTTCTTCTTGAACAGCTGATGGTGTTGGGGAAACAGGTGTTGTGGCTTCAACTGGTGCTGTTCCTCCGATAGGCTTGTTAAAGCTGTTCAAGAAGTCCATGTCCAAATTGTTTTTTGCTGGCTGTACTTTCTGCATTTTTATCTCCCTGCCCTATTTGAGTGCTTCTGCAATCTGAGAAAGAGCTTCCAGTGTGTCTTTTTTTGTGCCTGCCATGGCCTGCACTGGAACTGAAGTTGTCTGGGCTTTCCTGAAGCCAGTGTCTGTCGGAATAACGAAAATCTCAAATCCGCTAGGTTCAAGTGTCTTGTACTGGGCGACCAGATCACGGCACTGAGCGATTGCGTTGTTGTTCTCGTTCAGAACGAGTTTCTTAAGATAAGGCTTTCCTGTAACGCTTACGCCATAACAGTTGTCATAGCGTTTTTTCATGGCCTCAAGGTTTGTCTTGAAAGTCTTAAGTCCGTCATAGCTGAAGCGGTCAAGTTTAAGGACGTTGATCACTTCGTCGCTTGCGATAAAGCAGCTTTCCTCAAGGGCTCCGAATGCAGGGGAAGTATCGATTACGCAGTAGTCGAACGCCGCTGAAAGTTCGTTTTTAAGCTGGGCGAGCTTGAACTGCTCTTTCTGTGCGATTGTTTCCTGGTAGGTCCTGAGGCCGCCGTCAATTCCTGCTGTCGGAATGATGAAGAGATTCTCAACCTGAGTCGGCTGGATTACGTCTTTGATTGTGCACTTGTCTGAGAGCACGTCTGAAAGTTCATATTCGAGTTTAGGGAGGTTCATCCAGTCGGTGGTATTTCCCTGAGGATCGGCATCGATTAAGATTGTGCGTCCAAGCTTTGCAAGTTCTACGGCTACAGAAACTGAAACAGAAGTTTTTCCGGTGCCACCTTTCTGAATGGCAAATGTGTAAGTTTTCATTTTTTATCCCACCCCAATATTCTAAACCTTGTTTATACGTTATATACATTATAGATTATGTATTAGCAAAATGCAAGACAAAATAAACAAAGTATTGTAAAAAGATATACGAAAAATATACAAGATATAAACAAAGTATATAAAAAAGTAATACGTAAAATCGTCAAAATCAGTCTTTTCACGCGTGTCGGTACGGAATATTTAATTCTGGAAGCATTTAATTTTCTGTTTTTTTCTAACTCATTATGATGTATATGAAAACACTAGACAAAATAGATACAATTAATACAAACACTATGCAAAGAATAGACAAATAATATACAAAGACTATGCAAAATTGACAAAGTTAATACGAGAGATGGAAAAGAAAAAGCCAGGATGAGAATGCCTGCCAAATTTCAGCCAAAACATTGGAAGGCCTGAAACATCTTGTTGTTGCGGAAGTAAGCCGAAATTATGATGCATATAAATAGCTGAAAGCGACAGGTGGTAGGGAGTGTCCTTGATTGATTAAAAAAAATATGAGTTCGCTCAGCGAAGTTAAGTCTTATTTCTTAATAAACGCTTTTCTCCCAGAAATCAAGTTTGCGACACATAACTGGAACAGTAACTTCAAGTTTTTTATACTGAAAAAAATAAATTCAGGAGTCCATTATAAAATTTTTCCTACAAACACAATGTTTACGGTAAAAGACAAGATAAATGACGGAAGTTTTGCTCCATTAAAAGACGGATTTGCTGGAAAAAAAATTGAACTTTTAACTGACAGCTACACCAGAAGGAAGCGGGGAGTCGGTTTCTCCTACAGTCTTACCAGAAAGGGTATAGATACTTTTTTTGGGGATGAAGGGCAGCAGTATGAAGCTGAAGAAGTTGCCTCAACAGAACTGGATAACATTAAGCAGTTTTTAGTTGAATTTTCTCTTGTTTATGAAAACCACAATATCCCGATAAATGTAAAAAGACGGCCTATGAATAACGTAGAAGAACAGTTCTCCTCTTTACCATTCGTTAAAAAAGTCCAGAAGGTAATTCCAGATAATTACGACCGCTATATTTTTTACAATTGCTGTAAGGACTTTGTCTTATATTCTTCAAGCTCTTCCTTAATGAAAACTCTCGAAGATATTTACGGCCAGGGAAACACTTATTTTAAAAAGATTCATGAGTTTAAGGATGAAAAAACATTCCTGCTACAGGAAGGCTTTCTGGTTCTCGAAAAAAATGAAAACATCAATAAAACCGCACTTTGTCCTTCTGACAGAGCCTTTAGACTCATTTATGGAAAGAATGCAGATTTGTTTGTAAAATCTGACTCGATGAATAATCTGATTGAGCCTGCAAAGCTCAAGGCAAAAGAGCTTTATTATCCAGAGTCTATTGTCAGCCAGATTGATATGCTCAAAAATTCTCTGGACAATAAAAATCTTACCGCTATGCAAAAACGCCTGGAAGCAAAAGGGCTTCCAAAAGGAATTGCTGTTTTACTCTATGGTGCCGCCGGAACTGGTAAAACAGAAAGTGTTTATCAGATTGCTAAGGCAACAAACCGCAGAATCTATCATGTTGATATTTCTGAGACAAAGTCTATGTGGTTCGGGGAAAGTGAAAAACTGATAAAGCGGGTCTTCGTAAATTACAGAAATCTTTGCACAGCCTGTGAACGCCGCTTTCTTTTTAAGATTAAGTTTGAAAAGCCGGGCCTTAAGGAACGCTGTCTTATCTGGAAGTGCAAGCTGCCACTCCTATCTGAAGAGGACGTAGAAACCTTGGCCCGCAAATATGATTTCAGCGGCGGTGAAATCGACAATATTGTCCGCAAGTGTGAAATCGATGAAATTATTAAAGGAAGTGTCCCGGAATTCTCCGAAATCATGGAACTTTGCAAAAATGAACGCCTGGCAAAAGATGAAGAAAGAACAATGGGTTTTTGTCTTAGCTGATGTATAAAGAAAATAAGGTGTTTGTAGAATGAAGATTCTTAATTTTTCGAAAAAGGAAAAACTCGTAACCGATGAAGACTTTGATAAAAAGTACAAAATAGTCTTTATTGACCATTTTGATGACAATGTTGCTCACATTTATGAAATTAACGATGACTCCTACAATAGAGTTTTATTCACCTTTCCCGGGGAATACACAGAAAAGGATATCCACGTATATTCCTTTTCATCCGGTGTAAAAGAACTCTGCATAAAAAAACAAATTTCAATTTATTTTGAAAAAGAAGTTCCCAAAAATCGCCGGGATTTTATTGGTTATCTGAAAAAAGCAAACTGCTCGGATATTATTATTGATGGCTTTGTCGCCTGTACTGCTCCAGATATTAATAACGACATAGCCCCAAGACCGAAATCCAAAAGGGTGTATGATTCTTCCGGGAAATTGCTTTTTTAGGTTATATGGACTTGAAACGGAGATATACATGGAAGCCGCACGTTGAGATAATATGCTCGCCCAAGCAAAAAAGTGAGCAACAAATTTTTGTAAGATTGCCGGCCAAACGGAATTTCCGCGACCTTACAAAAATTTGTTGCCTGTCCAAGCGCAAAGTCAGCAAAATTACGTTTGTAATGTGCTCGCCCAAGCAAAAAGTGAGCACCAAACATTTGCAAGATTGCCGGCCAAACGGAATTTCCGCGACCTTACAAAAATTTGTTGCTTGTCCAAACGCAAAGTCAGCGATCTTACAAATGTAATTTGCCAAAAATATCGGAATGACACAACCTGATTCTCCTGGCTCATAGAAATCGGATAAATTCAAGCACAAGTTTAATGATTTATCAGTTCCCATGTGCTATTATTATGAGGGTGAAAAATGAGCAGATTTGAAAATATTGCGGTTTTTGAAGATACCGTTTCCGTTTGCGAGAAATCTTCACGGTTGATTGAAAGCATAAAGGCTTCCCGGAAAACTCAGATATTTATTGGAGAAGGGGAGCTGCTTTCTGATGCGAACAAGGCTCCACGATTTGAAAAAGAAGCTGAAATCATAATCTCAAAGAAGCGAACTTTTGAAGCGGCTCAGGCCTATGCAAAGCTTGGAGAAAAAGTTGCTGTATTGAATTTTGCCTCAAGCACAAATCCTGGTGGTGGGGTTGTGAATGGGGCAGGGGCACAGGAAGAATGTCTTTGCCGTGTCTCAACACTTTATTTCACGCTGGACACGGACGAAAACTGGAAGAGATTCTATTCGCCTCACAGAAAGGCTCGAACTCCATTGCATAACGATGACATTCTCTACACAAAAAATATCACGGTTTTCAAGAGCGACACGACTTCTCCCAAATTACTTCCCGAAAATGAATGGTATGATGTTGATGTCATTACTTGCGCAGCTCCAAATCTTCGTGAGAATCCGAGCAACCGTTACAATTCAGGGGATGGCAACCAACGGCTCATTTTGAATAATGAAGAGCTTTATCCCCTGCACGAAAAGCGTGATTCTCGTATTTTTGATGCAGCTGCCTCCCAGAATGTTGATGTGCTTGTCCTTGGGGCTTTTGGTTGCGGTGCTTTTATGAACGACCCGAAAGTAGTAGCAAAAGTAATGCTCAGCCTTGCAAAAAAATACGCACATTCCTTCACGACTATCGAATTTGCGGTTTATTGCCCACCTTACGATGACTCAAACTACAGGGCATTTATGGAGCTGCAATAAGACAAAGACT
>Ga0310695_10008954_pt1 | contig 15266 bp, 13 predicted proteins | sample RumenRJG_04DNA_FD_203882 | JGI IMG/M metagenome (GOLD analysis project Ga0310695, IMG submission 203882) | Bovine rumen microbial communities from Lethbridge, Alberta, Canada - RJG_04 (v2) (version 2) | ecosystem: Host-associated > Mammals > Digestive system > Stomach > Rumen | place: Canada...
CAGAATTTAACACAACGAATTAAACGAATTAAACGAATTGGTTGTCGGATTTCCTGTCCGCACAATCAATTCGTTATATTTATGGTTGTTTCCTATCTCCAATCGCAAAAAATTCGTGTAATTCGTGGTTAGAAGAAACTACTTAATAGTGTACCGCTCGAGGAAGTCGTCGTACTGGTCGCGATAGCCGTTGAACACGTTGATGTCTACCGTGCCCACGATGCCATTGACACGCCCGTCGGGACAGAGCTGCCAGAAAGCCAGCCTGACGTCGGGCTTGTATTCGCCGTAGCGCGCTATCCACACCTGATAGTCGCGCTTGATGTCTGGAGCATAGCCTAAATACTTGTTCACGAAGTTCTGTCCGACATACAAGATGGGCCGTTGGCCGCAATGCTTCTCGACAGCCTTCATCCACGTGCGGATACGGTTGAACATCGCTTCCGGTCCGCCCATGGTGCGTACCTGCGTATCGGTGGGCTCCACATCGAGCACTGGCGGCATGTCGCCCCGGTTGAAGCGTGCGTGCTGGATGAAGAAGCGTGCCTGTTCTGCTGCGCTGCTCTTCGTAGAGAAGAAGTGGTAGCAGCCCACGCGGATGCCCTGCCGGCGTGCCGCAGCATAGTCTGCCGCGAAGTAGTTGTTGCGAATGGTGATGCCCTCCGTCGCCTTGATGAAGCAGAACGACACCGGATAGTCGACCGTTCCGCTGACGCGCTTCTTGCTGATGGTGCCCAGATGCGAGATGCGCACTTTCGACCAGTCGATGGCATAGTGCTTCTTGCCGATGTCGTGCTGATAGCGCGAGATGTCGATGCCATAGATGCGCTCTTCGGTATAGGTGAGCCGCTGCCCTAAAAAGCGGTCGTCTTTCCATTCGCCGACACGCACTTTTCCCGTACTGTCAACGGCACTGCCGAAGCCGTTGCGCTGTCCGCCGGTCCACATTCCGTTGTAGTAGTTGCCCAGCCGGTCGATGAAGATGCCGTGACCCTCGCGTTGCCCGTTCGTCGTCTGCCCTTCGTAGACAAAGGCGGGAAAGTCGCGACGCACAGCGTATGCTTTGTAAGCCGCCGTGTCGAGCTGCGGACGGGCAAAGAAGTCGGCACATACGCCGCGAGGTGTCTTGCGGTCGTCGGTCTGTATGCGCCGATAATATCCCCGGGAAGAGATAAGAGAGGAGCGCGAAACGTCGTCATGACAGGGTATGCGAATATAGGATCGTGCTGATGCGGAACTGCGTTTCTGCCCGTCAGACGCTTGCATTGGGGTGGAACTGCGTTTCTGCTCGTCCATAACAGGCAGCAGCACGGTGTTGTGGCAAACGCGGCGCAAGACGAGCGAGTCGGTTGGCAGCAAGCTGTCCAAGACATGCAATGCCTGCGTCAGTCGCCGCTTATACTTCACCACGTAGGTGGCATAGGTGGCGATGGTATTGTATCCCTCGTCGGTGACGTTGTTGGCTTCGAGATAGTAGTCGAGCTCTTCGTTCATCGCGGTGTACTTCTTCTCCTGCCGGCGCATGACGCTATGCTGATGCTCTACGAACGACTTGATATTGGCGTTGACCGACCGAAGGACGGAGTCGACAGCATAGCTCATATCGGGTATCACCACTCTTCCGCGGCACGACGGCAGTCCGTAGAAGCGGTCGGCCCAGCAGCCTTCTATCGTGTCCGTATGGCACGCTGCCGAGTCACCCTCTACCGACAGGGGCCAGTCGGCCCAGTCGCTCAGTAGGTTCTGGATGTACAGCACGGGGTTGCCATTGGCTTCCAACACGAAGCAATGGCGCTCCTCCACGCTGACGATGTTGCGCTCCCGCTGCTGCTGCGACATCGGCAGCAGCGGCTCCACCAGCAGCGTGACGACGACGGCCACCAGTGCCACCATCCCCCAACGCACAGCCTTCCTGATTTTCTCTTGTCTGCTCATGTTTATTCCTTTCTAACTCTCCTATATTTCTGGTTCCTGCTGTTCGGTTTGTTTGGTTCAGTCAATTCTGTCTTTTCTCTTTCTGTATCAGTTCTTTGATGGCTCTGTCATAGTCACTTTCATATTGCAGCATCTCCATTTTACGATACTTCTCGAACTCAGCAATAGCCTTTGTTTTCGCTTCTTCATGGCTGATAGTCCCCTTGCCGACGAGAAGCTGTCTTCCTGAGAGCATCATCAGACTATCCAACTTTTCTATCCATTCTGCCATCTTCATGGGAATTTGTTGTAATGCCTGTAACTCGGCAAAGTCTAAGTATTGAGACACAAGCAGATTTAGGTAAGTCAGCTCTTGCTCTGTCAGATAGTTCTTGGCTATCTGCACGTCCTCCTTCGTGATATAGTTACCCTTGAAGTTTGTCATTCCCACCATAGGTTTCTCTGCAGCCACCCGCTCAAAAATCACCTCTGCTGCAGTATGTTGGTGAGCTGCATAGTACAGTTTGTTCTGTACTGTCGCAAAGAACATACGTGTCAGGTTTGCCCTTGGATCATAATCAATGCTGGTTGCAAAAATGTCCGTCACCTGCTGGTAGAGGTTGCGCTCACTACTACGGATATCTCTTATGCGCTGAAGTAACTCGCGGAAATATCTGCTGCGATTCCCTTTGAGCCTGTCGTCATCCAATGTAAAGCCTTTCTGTATGAACTCATGCAGATGCTGGGTAGCCCACTGACGGAATCGTGTTGCCACTTGCGACTTTACACGATATCCTACAGCGATGATCATGTCCAGATTATAGTGACTCATGTTTCTCCTTACAGTCCTGCTACCCTCTTGACGAACTAACAAAAATTTTTTGTGAGTTCGCTCTGGGGATTGTTCACCATCCGCATAAATCTGTTTAATATGGTAGCTTACGTCCTGTTGAGAGGCGTCAAACAGTTCCATAATCTGCTCTACTGCCAGCCACACATCCTCACCCTCGAATCGCACATTGACCCGAGCTATTCCGTTGTCATCCTGATAAATCAGGAATGCCTCATTTCTCTTCTCTATTTCGTTTGCCATATTCTGGTCCGTCCTATTACTGTTACGATTCTGCAACTGCGACCTATTGGCTTTCGCAATCTGGTTGCAAACTTACATATTTTTATTGTATCATCCAAACAAAAAACTGCTTTTCTCAAAAAAGCACATACTTTTTCGAAAATCAGTAAATTGATGATGAATTATTTGGCAATACCGAGAAAAAGCCCTATCTTTACTGCCACCATGCCATCTGATAAAAAAAAATGCAGGGGAATGTCACAAATCGGCACCCTTTTGCGTATATAAGGTAAAACAACGATTGAATGACAGAAGAGCAGTATCAGGAAGAAGTGGTCACGATGAGGGCCAGGCTGATGATGACGGCACGGCGCTATCTGACCAACGACGAGGCTGAAGACACGGTGCAGGATGTGCTGCTGCGCCTGTGGCAGATATTGCCCGAGCTGCACAGTCCGATGGAGCCTTTGGCACACATCCTGGTGCGCAACTATTCTGTCGACCGACTGCGGAGAAAGCGCCCTACCCTACAGCTCAGCGAGGCCGCTGATGCTACTGACAGCAAGACCGAGAGTGAGCGAGCCGAACGCATCATGACCATCATCAGCAGGCTGCCTGCCCTGCAGCAAACCATCTTCCGACTGCGCCACATTGAGGGGATGGAGATGAAAGATATCGCCCAGCTGATGGGGAGCACGGAGGCAGCAGTAAGAAAGTCGCTCAGCCGAGCCCGACAATCCATCATCCGAATATACAACGACCATAAGTAAAAACGATATGAACAACCTATCAGAAACGAGAAAGCTGGCCAGCCGCTTCATGGAGGGCGACACCTCGATTGAAGAGGAACGCAGGCTGAACATGCTGCTTCAAGAGGAGCAGCTGCCCGCCGACCTGCTGCCCCTACGCGAGATGATGGCCGACCTGGCGTGCATATCCAGTCAGCAGGCACCGCACAGAGCGCTCTGGACGGCCCGCTTGCGCCATATAGCCGCTGCGGCAGCAGTAGTGGTCGCCATCGGCAGTGCTGCCCTGTGGTGGAACCATCGCCATCAAAACGAGTGCGTAGCCTATATCTACGGCAAGCGGTGCACCGACCGCGAGGTGGTGCTCAGAGAGATGGAGCAGAGCCTGAACATCATTGCCGAAGGCGAGAAGAGCGATGCCGACCAGATGCTCAACGACATGTTTGACCTATAAAAAAACAACATAGCCACTATGACAAGAATACTGACAACAATCATCATGCTCATCGTCTCGCTGGCGATGCAAGCCCAGAAGGGACTGCCCATCAACAAGCTCTTCGCGGGCGACATCGTGCCGCAGAACGAGATGGTGGAAACGCGCATCAAGGGTAAGGAGATAGCCAAATATCAGCTGTCGTACTTCCGCAGCCTGCGCTTCGAAGCCGGCAAGTCTGATGTGGAGCAAATCAGGACGCTGCTGGAAACGGGCAAGCATCAAGACATGTACTTCCGCTCGGACAAACCGTCGAAGACACTCACCATCATGGTGCAGTTCATGCCGCAAGGTCAGCTCAACCGCTTTGCCTGTATGAAGGTGAGAAACACCAATAAGACCATCGAGAACGTGACGGTCATCTACATGGAAGGACGGCTCGACTCGCTCGATAAAATGATGGAAATTATCAATAATCAAAAATAAAAACAATCAGAAGATGAACAAGATTCTTTTATTGTTGGCCATGATGTTGCCCATTGCAACACATGCCGAGACTGCCGACGGCGACACGGTGGTCATCAAGAAACCGCGCGAGGTGACGGTCATCACGAACGACTCCTTGCAGCAGATTGTCGTCAAGGGACGCTATGGCGACGAGGGATACGTCTACAAGAACAGCATCCAGATTGTCGACTCCAACTATGTGAGCACCACCACCGTCGACCACGAGCTACGGGGTTTGATGCCCAGAATGAACGTGGCATCCATCGACAGCATGGGGAAGGGTACCAAGATGGAATTGATGTTCCGGATGGGATGGGGTATCGTTGCGCCGCAGTCGGACGGGTCCGATATGGACTTCACGACGAGCAACTCGGGCGAGATATGGTTCTCACCGCTGACGTTCAATGTCTATCTCAACAGGAGCCAGCACGACCTCTTGTCGTACGGGCTGGGCTTCAACTGGCGCAACTACCGCATGGACGGCTATGATCGTTTTATGAAAGACGAGAATGGTGATGTCCGCCTGGCCGACTATCCCGAAGGCGCCAAACCGAAGTTCTCACGCATCAAGGTGTTCTCCATCACGGGCACACTGCTCTACGAGCACAACTTCGGCAACAGCTTCGGCCTCGGCATCGGTGTTGTCAGCAACTGGAACACCTACGCGAGCATCAAGACACGCTACAAGACAGGCAACACGAAACATAAGGAGGTGGAGAAGCACATCGGACAGCGCCGCTTCACGCTCGACTACATGGCCGTCGTCCGAACGCCTATTATCGACTTCTATCTGAAATACAGTCCGCAGAGTGTGCTGAAGGATTCCGGTGTGAAGTTCCATTCCCTGTCGTTCGGCATCTGCCTATAGCTTTGCCATCATCTTAGCATCTTATACACATGTTTCAACAGGTCATGGCGGAGGCAATAGCTTCCGCCGTACCATATTTTCAGTTTTTTTGTTCAGAATTTGGACGATTCGCCAATAATCACTACCTTTGCGGCCGCTATGCCTTACAGGGCATGGCTTACATGTGATTTTCCGAATTCTAAAACAAAATGGCATACCAAGACATTATAGATAAGGTATATCGGGATGTGCAGCCCTACGCGGGAGAAGGTCGGCAGGCTGACTACATCCCCGCTCTGGCAGAAGTGAATCCCGAACAGTTCGGCATGTGCATCGAATCGGTACGCGACGACGAGACAGCCTGTGTGGGCGATGCCGATGTACGATTCTCCATCCAGAGCATCTCGAAGGTGTTCATGCTGGCAATGTGCCTGAGCCTGGAAGGCGACCTGCTCTGGCAGCGTATGGGCAAGGAGCCCAGCGGCAATGCGTTCAACTCGCTCGTGCAACTGGAGTATGAGCATGGCAAGCCGCGCAACCCCTTTATCAATGCGGGGGCCCTGGTGATGGCCGACGTGCTCATCAGCCGTCTGGGCAATCCGGAGAGCCAGTTTATCAACTTCGTGCGACAGCTGTGCGGCAGCACCGTCGACTACAACCACGAGGTGGCACGCTCGGAGATGCGCACCGCCTACCTCAACACTGCCATCGCCAACCTGCTGAAGCATCATGGCAACATCCACAACCATATCCGCGACGTGCTCCACTTCTACTTCCTCTGCTGCTCTGTCGAGATGTCGTGCCGCGAACTGGCTCACGCTTTCCGCCCCTTTGCCGACCATCATGCAGCGTTCGCCTTTGGCGATGTCTGTCTGACCGACTCGCAGGTGAAGCGCATCAACGCCATCATGCAGACCTGCGGCTTCTACGACGAGGCGGGCGAGTTCTCTTATCTCGTTGGTCTGCCCGGCAAGAGCGGTGTGGGTGGCGGTATCGCTGCTGTCCATCCGCGACGCTATTCGGTGGCGGTGTGGAGTCCGCGTCTGAACGACAAAGGCAACTCTGTGATGGGGATGAAGGCCTTAGAGATGCTCACGACAGAGTCGGAGCAAAGCATCTTCTGACAGCTAAACAATGTTAAATCGTTCTGTCTCGATGCAAGACTTTTGAGCAGAAGCTGTTTAGACAACAGTCAAAAACCTGAAAAAGTAAAAAGTACAATGAGAGTAAGATTCAACCGATGGTACAACGCCCTGATAGCCTCGCTGCTGGCTATGCTGGGCTTCGATTCGTGCAGCGACCTGACAGATGTGCCCGAAGAGTATGGGGCTCCCTTTGCCACCTACCAGATACGCGGCACGGTGACCGACGAGGAAGGCAACCCCATACCCGGCATCAAAGGCCGGCTGGGCGTAGAGATAACGAACCCCGACGGGTCGACATCGCTCAATGTAGCGTATGGCGATTCTGCCACGACCGACAGCGAAGGCCATCTCGTCATTGACAACATCAGTGAGACGACTCACTATCTCGTTCCGGGGCGGACGGTTGTCGAGCTAAAAGACGAAGACGGCGAGGCCAATGGGGGCGACTTCACGGCAGACACACTACGCTTTGACGATATGAAGAAGAAGCAGGTGGAGAAAGGCAGCGGCTGGTATCAGGGCAAGTTTGAATATTCGTTCACCCAGAAGCTGAACAAGAAGAAATAGTATTGTCTGAACTCCTGAACTCCTGAAAATAATCAATGAAGACAACACCTCTCACCCTTCGACGCAAGGTGGCCCTCGAGCTGCATCGGCAGATCGTGAACAACACTATCCGCGAGCATCCGCTCCGACAGCTCTTCTGGGAGTGTACGCTGCGCTGCAACCTGCATTGCCGCCATTGCGGCAGCGACTGCAAGGTGAAGAACGAGCAGCAAGACATGCCCCGCGAGGACTTCTTCCGCGTGCTCGACAGCATAGCGCGACGCTGCGATCCGCACCAGGTGTTCGTCGTCGTATCGGGTGGCGAACCGCTGATGCGCGACGACCTGGAACTCTGCGGCCGTGGCATCTACGAACGGGGCTTCCCCTGGGGGATGGTGTGCAACGGACTCTATCTCACGCCGGAGCGTTTCCGTGCGCTTGTCGATACCGGCCTGCACAGCATCACCATCAGTCTCGACGGCTTGGAGGCCGACCACAACTGGATGCGCGGCCATCGGGACAGCTTCCGGATGGTAGACCAAGCCATCGATATGCTGGTCAGCTCTGGCATCTTGTTCGACATCGTCACCTGTGTGAACCAACGCAACTACACCAAACTCGACGACATCAAGGAATATCTCATCAGCAAGGGGGTACGGCGATGGCGTGTCTTCAGCATCTTTCCCGTTGGAAGGGCTGCCGACGACCCGCTGATGCGACTCACCGACGAACAGTTCCGGGGGATGTTCGACTTCATCAAACGCACCCGAGAGGAGGGGCGCATCCGTGTAGACTATGGTTGCGAGGGATTCTTGGGCAACTACGAAGGCGATGTGCGCAACCACTTCTACGCCTGTCAGGCTGGCGTCAGCGTGGGCAGCGTGCTCATCGACGGTAGCATATCGGCCTGCACGAGCATCCGGGCCGACTATCACCAGGGCAATATCTACCAAGACGACTTCATGGACGTGTGGGAGACCCGCTTCCAGCCCTACCGCAACCGCGAATGGATGCGCAAGGACGAATGTGCCGATTGCAAGTATTTCCGCTATTGCCGCGGCAATGGTATGCACTTGCGCGACGGCGAGGGCCGCCTGCTGTTGTGCCATCTGAAACGACTGCAAGCCACAGATTGATCTTCTCCAACTCACGTAGGGCGAACCAGCGCATCAGAGCATTTGTAGGAGGCGACGCCATTCCCGAGCTACGCTCGCCTACCCGTGGCCTTTCCCAGCGTCGCAACAGCGCATAAGCAGCATTTGTAGGAGGCGACGCTTCCTAGCGTCGCAACAGCTCATAAGTAGCATTTGTAGGAGGCGACGCTTCCCAGCGTCGCAACAGCTCATAAGTAGCATTTGTAGGAGGCGACGCTTCCCAGCGTCGCAACAGCGCATAGGTGGCAACAACGTGGCAGGTGTCACGCTGGGAAGCGTGACCTCCTATATTAGCGCATAAGTGGCAGAGTACGTGGCAGGTGTCACGCTGGGAAGCGTGACCTCCTACATTAGCGCATAAGTGGCAACGTAGGAGGCGACGCCGTCAGTACAACAACACCAGACCAGCGACGGCGGAATAGGCAATCATGCGGATGGGATTGATTTTCAAGAAATAGGTGCCGACGAAGGTGGCTAAGAAGAGGAAACAACTGACGAAGAACTGCCAGGGATTCTGCGACGGCGTAGAGAAGTTGTCGGCCGACATCAGCATCAACGTGGCGGCGGCCAACAAGCCTACCACGGCAGGACGGAGACCAAGAAAAACACTCTGCACGGGTTGCGTCTTCATGTACTTGATGAACATTCGGCTGATGACGATCATCAGTATCAGCGAGGGGAGCACCAAGGCGAAGGTTGCCGTGAGGCTTCCCAGGACGGACATTGGCATGCCATAGCCGGCATTGTGTACCGCTGTATAGCCGCAATAGGTGGCCGAGTTGATGCCGACAGGACCGGGGGTCATCTGGCTGATGGCCACGATGTCGGTAAACTCGGATGTCGACATCCAATGCCAATGGTAAACCACTTCGCGCTGGATGAGCGACAACATACCATAGCCGCCGCCGAAGCCGAAGAGGCCTATCTGGAAAAACGTGATGAACAGGTACAGGAAGAGCATTTCTTTAGGAGTTCGGGAGTTTCAGGAGTTCAGGAGTTCAGGAGTTCAGGAGATGCGAGAGGAGAGGGCATGATAGGCATAGCCACCGATGCCAGCCAAGAGGATGATGAGGATGGGCGACACTCCGAAAGCCCAGATGGCCAAGGCACCGAGGATGGGAATCCAGCAGTTGGCCCACGTGATAGGCACCTTCTGTGCCAAGCGGAAGGTAGGCACGGCGATGAGCGCCACCACGGCGGGACGGATGCCTCGGAAGATGGCTTCCACCACGCGGTTGTCCTTAAACTGATGGAAGAACATGGCAATGAGCAGGATGATGAGAAACGACGGCAGGGCTGTTGCCAGCGAGGCTACGAAGGCTCCGCGGTTGCGGTCGAGCTTGTAGCCCACGAAGGTGCTGATGTTCACAGCAAAGACGCCGGGACAGCTCTGCGCGATGGCTATCAGGTCGAGCAGTTCTTCGCGACTGAGCCAACGATGCTTGTCGACCACCTCCGTCTCGATAATGGGTATCATGGCATAGCCACCTCCGAAGGTGACTATGCCAATCTTGAAGAAAGTCTTGAATAATTCATAATTCATGATGCTCAATGCTCAATACTTAATGCATAATGCACAATTCATAATGCATAATTATTCTTCATTCCATTGATTCTTCATTCAAAAATTCGTCATTCTACATTCTTCAGCCACTTCCGTGCATTGACGAAAGCCTCTATCCACGGCGTCACCTCGTCGTTGCGGCGATCGGCGGGATACCAGGCACACTGCCAGGGGAAGATAGCACGCTCCAGGTGGGGCATCATGGCCAGATGGCGCCCGTCTTTCGAACAGATGCCAGCCACGTGATAGTCGCTGCCGTTGGGGTTGGCGGGATATTCGGCGTGGTTGTATTTGGCAATGATGTTGTAGTGGTCTTCGCTCTCGGGCAGCGCGAACTTTCCTTCGCCGTGAGCCACCCAGATGCCGAGCTTCGTACCGCTGAGCGAACCGAACATCACGCTCTTGTTCTCCGGAATCTGCAATGTCACGAAGCCGCTCTCAAACTTATGCGAGTCGTTGTGCAGCATCTTTATTTTAGTTGACGAGTTGTCAACTAAGCCCAGCTCAACCATCAGCTGGCAACCGTTGCAGATGCCCAGGCTCAGCGTGTCCGGGCGGGCATAGAAGCGGTCGAGGGCCTCCTTGGCCTTCGGGTTGTAGAGGAACGCTCCAGCCCATCCTTTGGCAGAACCGAGCACGTCGCTGTTGGAGAAACCGCCGCAGAAGACGATCATCTGCAGCTCGTCCAACGTCTCGCGACCCGTAATGAGGTCGGTCATCGTCACGTCTTTCACGTCGAAGCCAGCCAGATAGAGCGAGTAGGCCATCTCGCGATCGCCATTGGTGCCCTTCTCACGAATGATGGCAGCCTTCGGATTGGCTGAATGCGTAGCCTTGCGCTCGAAGCGCAGTCCATACTGCGACAGCTTGCCGGTGAAGCCCTTCGGTGCCACCATCTCGAGCGGCTGGTGCTTGTAGTTGCGGAAACGCTCGTCGGCACAGCCGTTGAGGCTCTGGTTGCGATCGAGCAAGTACGACTTCTCATACCACACGTCGCGCAGACGGTCGATGTCGAAAGCATATTCGGCATCGCCCTTCTTGACGACGAGCTGGCGCTCCTTCGGTGTGGGGAAGCCGATCTTCATGAAGCCGACACCCTCGCTATCGAGGAATTTCTCCATCTCGTGGGCATCCTTCTGAGCCACCTGCACGATGATGCCAGGATTCTCGGCAAAGAGGTCGCGCACGATGTCGCTGCCCTCGAAGCCACTCAGGTTGATGCGGATGCCGCCCTCGCGGTTGGCGAAGCACATCTCGAGGAGCGTCGTCACCATTCCGCCGGCAGAGATGTCGTGACCCGCCAAGATCCATCCGCGGCGCACCATCTCTTGTACGGCATTGAACGCATCGCGGAAATACTCAGCATAGAAGCGCATCTTCTCGTCGGCATCGGCATAAGCCACATCGTCGCCCACGCGGCCCAACGTCTGTGCAAAGGCTGTTCCGCCAAGTTTCGTCGGCTGGAACGAGAAGTCGATGTGGTAGAGATTGGTATTCTTGTCGTTCACCAGCACGGGCGACACCACCTTGCGGATGTCTGTCACCTCTGCACCAGCGCTGACGATGACCGTTCCGGGAGCGATCACTTTCGAGCCGTCGGGATATTTCTGCGTCATCGAGAGTGAGTCTTTTCCCGTCGGGACGTTCACGCCGATGCCCTGACAGAAGCGGCTCAGCGCATCGACGGCACGATAGAGGCGCGCATCCTCGCCCTCCTGCGAGCGGCAGGGCCACATCCAGTTGGCAGAGAGACTCACGCTGTCGATACCGTCGGCCAACGGAGCCCACACGATGTTAGTCAGTGCCTCGGCAACGGAGAGGATGCTGCCAGCCTCGGCAGAGACGAGTCCGGCCTGCGGAGCATGTCCCAGAGCGGTGGCGATGCCTTTGCGGCCGCGATAGTCGAGGGCCACCACGCCACAGTCGCTCAGCGGCAGCTGTATCTCGCCCTGGCATTGCTGGCGGGCTATCTTGCCCGTCACGGAGCGGTCCACCTTGTTGGTGAGCCAGTCTTTGCAGGCCACAGCTTCCAAGCGGAGCACCTGCTCGATATAGCCTTCTAAAGTATCTATAGCTTCTATAGAATCTATAGCATCTATAGCAGAATACTCCACGGGTGCATGCTTCCGGACCACCGTCTTGTCGACCATCACCGTCTTGGGCGAATGTCCGAACATCTGAGCCACATCCATGTCGAAGGGCTTCACTCCGTCGGCCTGGCGGAACGAGAAGTGGGCATCGCCCGTCGTCTCGCCAACCACATATAGCGGAGCACGCTCGCGCTCGGCTATCTGGCGCACACGGTCGATGTGCTTCTCGTCGATGAGCAGTCCCATGCGCTCCTGACTCTCGTTGGCGATGATCTCCTTGGCCGAGAGGGTCTTGTCGCCGATGGGCAGCTGCGACATGTCTATCTCGCCACCACACTCCTCGACAAGTTCGGAGAGACAGTTCAGATGTCCGGCAGCACCATGGTCGTGGATGCTCACGACGGGATTCTCGTCGGCTTCCACCAGGGCGCGCACCAGGTTGTAGGCACGCTTCTGCATCTCGGGATTGGCGCGCTGGATGGCATTCAGCTCTACAGCGCCGGCATAGCGACCCGTATCGACCGACGAGACGGAACCGCCTCCCAAGCCGATGCGATAGTTGTCACCACCGACGACGACCACCTTGTTGCCCTTCTGAGGCTCTTTCTTCAGGCAGTCGCGCTTCTTTCCGTAGCCGACGCCGCCAGCCAGCATGATCACCTTGTCGTAGGCATAGGCAGCAGGATCGTAGCCTTGCCCGCCCTGTTCCTGATGCTCGAAGGTGAGCACCGAACCGCAGATGAGCGGTTGGCCGAACTTATTGCCGAAGTCGCTGGCACCGTTCGAAGCCTTGATCAGTATCTGCTCCGGCGTCTGATACAGCCACTTCCTGACAGGCAGCAGCTGCTCCCATTGATTCTGTCGAGGTGCGGGGGAAGTACACCGCGGATAGCTCGTCATATAGACAGCCGTACCGGCAATGGGCCACGAACCCGTTCCGCCACCCATACGGTCGCGAATCTCGCCGCCCGTACCGGTAGCAGCACCGTTGAAGGGTTCTACGGTAGTGGGAAAGTTGTGGGTCTCGGCTTTCAGCGAGATAACACTGTCGATATCCTTCACACGGAACCAGTCGGGCCCTGTCTGGTCGTCTGGAGCGAACTGCTCCACGCGCGGTCCTTCCGTGAAGGCTACATTATCTTTATAGGCAGAGAGAATCTTGTAGGGATGCTCTGCCGTCGTCTTCTTGATCATCTGGAACAGACTGGCCTCCTTCTCTTCGCCGTCGATGACGAACTGCCCGCCGAAAATCTTGTGGCGGCAATGCTCGGAGTTGATCTGAGCGAAGCCGAACACCTCGGAGTCGGTCAGCGGCCGGCCCATGTCCTGCTCCACCTGCTTCAGATAGGCTATCTCCTCCTGGCTCAGCGCCAAGCCTTCCTGCTCGTTGTAGGCCTCGAGGTCGTCGACGTGCTGGATGGGCTGCGGCTGCATGTCTACGGTGAACACATTCTGGTCCAGCCGGTCGTAAAGGCGCTGCAGCATGGGGTCGAAAGAGTTGGGCGTTGATTCTTCATTGCCCTTTTCGCTTCTCGCTCTGAAGAACTCCTCGATGCGCGTGATGCCCTGCAGACCCATGTTCTGCGTGATCTCCACGGCATTGGTGCTCCAGGGCGTGATCATCTCGCGTCGCGGACCGACAAACTGCCCCTCAAGGTCGCTTGCCTCGGCTACGGCAGCCTCTCCGAAAAGCCAACAAAGTTTACTGATTTCCTCTGGGTTGAGCTGGTGGTCAACCTCTGTTGCTATCACATGCTGTGATGGTGTCTTGAAGAATATAATCATGGTCTAAAAACAAATATTTTCTATTTGGGCGACAAAGTTACAAAAAAATGAGAGAAACGCAAAAGAAAAATGCGCTTTTCTTTGCTTTTCACGATAACGTTCCGTTCTGACGAATCCACCGTTCATCCGAACCTGAAAACGCAACATTGCAACATTGTAACAATAACATTTAGTACCTTCACACCCTTAAAATGTTAAGTTATGTTATCAGACAAGAACGGCAAATGTAACAACAAACCGAAAAAACCTCTTCCTGACGATGCAAAAACAAGCACCTACATAACCAAAAACGGCACCCAATGCACCAAAAACGCGCACTAAACGGGAAAAACCGAGTTAAAACCAAGCTAATAATATTAAAATAGTATATATATAATATAGTAATAATAGTAATAATATATATAATATATACTTCTATCAGTAAAAAACTCGATTTTTAATCGAGTCCACATGTTGAAGGTACTAATTCTTAATGTTGCAATGTTGCAATGTTACAAAATCGGGGGTAGACCGGCTTCTTTGTTAAAGACTTATTAACACACAATTAACATTCGTTATGCTCGCTTTTCACTCGAAGGAGCCGTTTTTGGGCTTGCAGGTGGCGGTTTTGAGTCTGCAGGTGGCGGTTTTGAAACATGAATTGCCATGCGCTCGGCAGAACAACGACCACCATGTCAGAGATGGTCTCTGAGGGCGTCGCAGATAGTCTCTGAGGAGGTCAGAGATAGTCTACGAGGAGGTCAGAGATAATCTACGACAACATCAGAGACGGCCTGCGAAAAGGAAAGGACTGTTGATTTATTCTGGCTTATTTGTCAGAATACTGATAGTCTCGTTGAATTCAGATAAGATTTCCGAAAGCCGTGGGTTGGACTTCTGTACAATGAGTGCAGCAAAATTCCGGGTATTACCCTCCTCGACTTCAACTGTCTGCATAACATAGGCATCCCGGCGAGAGTAGTTGTTGAACCAGCGGACAAATAGCCTGCTTCGGAATGCTTGACGACCATCACCAGTTATAAGGGGCAAGACGGTTGACACGATTCAAGTCTAAAGCATTCATACGTCAGATGCTCAGTTGAAGGCGTTCCTGATGAATCTTCCTGATTTCCTGTTCTGCCCTTTCCTGCCACTCACGCTTGCGGCGTATTGACTCGTGAAAAGCGGCAATGATTTCATCGCGCGTGCGGTTTTTATAAGCAGTTCCTACCATATTCTATTTCTTTACAAAAGTCATTTGCATGCAAAGATATATACTTTTTTCTAAACCTGCAACTTTTTCTTCATGTTTTTGCATAATAGTAGTGGGCCTCCGAAGCGAACGTAGGAGGCGACGCTTCCCAGCGTCGCAACAGCGCATAAGTGGCAAAGACGTGGCAGGTGTCACGCAAGGAAGCGTGACCACCTACAAATGTATAAGTGGCAGGTGCAACGCAGACAGACAAACAAACAGGCGACGGTGA
>Ga0310695_10008955_pt1 | contig 15266 bp, 9 predicted proteins | sample RumenRJG_04DNA_FD_203882 | JGI IMG/M metagenome (GOLD analysis project Ga0310695, IMG submission 203882) | Bovine rumen microbial communities from Lethbridge, Alberta, Canada - RJG_04 (v2) (version 2) | ecosystem: Host-associated > Mammals > Digestive system > Stomach > Rumen | place: Canada...
AAGGACACGCGTGGCTACCATCATTTGACGCTTGGTACCGTGGACGGTAACGTGACGTTTAATCTCAACTCGGATTTAGCCAACGGTTATTCGGATACAGTGATTATTAACAAACTGGGCAAAGATGTAACCAGCGCTACCACCGCCACGGTGAAATTCAATGATGTGGGCCTCACCACTGGCAAGGATATCACGGGCAGTGCAGCCTTTGCCACAGCCCCCGAGGGCTTGCAATTCACGGCGGCGGAAGTAGAGAGTGGCGCCTATACGTATAAGCCAACCATCAGCGCTACGACGACGGACGGGGTGAGCACATGGACGCTGACAACTCTCACGAACATCACCCCCCAGTCGAGCGAGACCACGGAAAAGACCGCAGAGGAAAAAGCCGCTGAGGAGGCTGCGGCTAAAGCCGCGGCCGAGAAAGCTGCGGCGGAGGCACAGGCAGCTAAGGAGGCGGCAGCCAAGGCAGCGGCAGAACAGGCGGCTCAGGAAGCAGCCGCGGAGGCAGCCGCCAAGGCCGCAGCCGCACAGGCCTTGGCGGAAAAGCAGCAGACCTTTGCGGCCAGCACTACGGTCAAGGCCGCGAACGACCAGGCGGCGGGCATGGCCGTGGTTTTCCGTGGCACGCTCAACAACGTGGAGCGCCGTCTCGGCGATCTGCGTCAGGCCAAGGGGCGCGCGGGTGCCTGGGCGCGCTACTATCATGCGAAGGAGGAGGCCCAGACGGGCGGCCGCACAACGCATATCAGCAGCAACTCCGTACAGGTCGGCTGGGATCGTGACGTCGATGTGAACAGTGGCCGCATGTTCTACGGCTATGCCCTCGGCTATACGGATGGCTCGATGGGCCTTTACCGTGGCGGCGGCGACTATACGGCACGCACGGCGGCGGCCTACGGCAGCTGGCTCGGCAAGCACGGCCATTTCTCGGATATTATCTTTAAATATGGCTGGCTCAGCAACGACTACCATAGTGTCGATACCTCGCTCACGGATGCGTCGGCGAGCTTCGATGCACAGGCGTTCAGTCTCTCGGCGGAGTATGGCCGCCGTATCACGGGCGGGCGTGGGTTCTTTGTGGAGCCACAGGTCGAGTTCACGCTGGGCCGCGTGGGGCAGGAGACCTGGCAGACGAGCAATGCAGTCACGGTGCACTCCGATACCATCAACTCCGTGTTGGGCCGCGCCGGTGTCGAGTTCGGCCAGCAGGTCAAGGATGCCTGGAACTGGTATGGCCGCGTCTCGCTCGTGCGCGAGTTCAATGCACAGACTCGCGTGACCGCCAGCTCGAGCAGCCTCGCGCCCGTCACCAACACGGACGACCTGCAGGAGACCTATCTTGAGTGGTCGCTGGGCTTCAACGGCCGTCTGAGCAACCGTACGAACTGCTATTTCGAGTACATGGGTACGAACGGTGACAAGACGAAGACCTGCTACCAGCTCAACGTCGGTGTCCGCTGGAACTTCTGATTTAGTATTCCCCCTGTGGCAGTCTGTTTAGGCAGGCTGCCTTTTTGCGTGGTGGAAAAATTTTCAAATTGTGAAAACAAAGCGCTCCGCGCACTCCCTATAATAAAAGCATCAAGTCAAACAGCCATAAAGGAACTGCCCCTAACCAGTTCCTCTGATACAGAAAGGAAGAAAGAAACATGAAAGTTGCTATTGCCGCCAACCAGGATGGCGCACATCTGAAGGACGTCGTCAAAAGTTACCTCGAGGGCAAGGGCTACGAGGTACAGGACCTCTCCGACAACGATATTTTCACGGCGACGATGAACGTCGTGCATGCGATTCAGGGCGAGGACGACGTGAACCGCGGCATCGTTATCGATGATTACGGCGTGGCGCCGTTTATGATTGCCTCCAAGAACCACGGCATTGTCTGCGCGCCGACCTATGAGGACTACACCTCCTCCATGACGCGTCACCACAACGCCACGCAGATTATCGCGCTGGGTGCGAACATCACGGCCGAGGTGCTCTCCTGCCAGCTCGCTGAGAACTTCGTCAAGACGGAGTACGACGGCGGCCGCCATCAGGTACGCATCGACATGCTGAACCGTGAGCTCTAATATTTGCGACAGGAGGATATAGACTATGAAAATCGCTATTGGCTGTGACCATATCGTCACGGATATCAAAATCAAAGCTGCCGAGTTTCTGAAGAAGCAGGGCCATGAGGTCATCGACGTCGGTACCTATGACTTCATCCGCACGCATTACCCCATCTATGGCCGCAAGGTCGGCGTGCTCGTCGCCAAAGGCGAGGTTGACCTCGGCGTTTGCATCTGCGGCACGGGCATCGGCATCAACAACGGCGCACAGAAAGTCAAAGGCGTGCGCGCGGCCTGCGTGACGGACGTGCAGACGGCAGTTGCGGCAAAAGAGCACCTCAACGCCAACGTCATCGGCTGCGGCGGCCGTGTCGTGGGTATCGGCACCATCGAGTACATCCTCGACGCCTTCCTCAAGGCGAAATATCAGCCGACGCCGGAGCGCGACGCCCTCATTAAGAAAATCGATGAGATGATTCCGGACAATGACTGCATCGAGAACGACCACATCTTCGACCTCTACAATCAGCGTTGGGCCGAAGGCTACTATCACGACTAAAATGATGGTATAATCGATCTTAGGGAAACGTAGAGAAATAAAAGAGAACTAAGTGAAAGAAAAGGTGAAATAAATGGCTATGACGAAAGACGATATGGCGATGATCGCTATGGAAATCGTCGCCTACTCCGGCGATGCCCGCACGAAATACCTCGACGCGCTGGACGCTATCCTCGATGGCGACTACGACAAGGGGGCGGCACTCGTCAAAGAGGGCGATGACCTCATCCTCAACGCCCATAACCAGCAGACGGAGCTCATCAGCAAAGAGGCCGCGGGCGAAGAAATCGATATCGGCTTCCTCACGGTGCATGCGCAGGATCATCTGATGACGGCGATGCTGCTCTCGGATATCGACAAGCGCCTGCTCAAACATCGTAAATAAGGAGCGAAAAATGGCTACGAAAAAATTCCCGCAAGGCTTTATTTTCGGCGGTGCCACGGCGGCCTATCAGGTCGAGGGTGCGACCACCGAGGATGGCCGTGGCCCCTGTGCCTGGGATGAGTATCTGAACCGCCCGGAGAGCCGCTACCACGGCGATCCGGCCAGCGATTTCTACCATCAGTACCAAGAGGACCTGCGTCTCTGCAAGGAGTTTGGTATCAACGGTATCCGCATCTCCATTTCCTGGACGCGCATCCTGCCCAATGGCCGTGGCCCAGTCAATCAAAAAGGTATTGATTTCTATAATAAGCTCATCGATGAGTGCATTGCGCAGGGCGTCGAGCCCTTCGTCACGTTGCATCATTTCGATACGCCGTTGCCGCTGTTCAAAAACGGTCACTGGCTGAACCGCGAGACGATTTACGCGTTCCTGCACTTTGCGCAGATTTGCTTTGAGCATTTCGGCGACCGCGTGAAGAAATGGGCCACGTTCAACGAGCCGTGGTCGATTGCGCAGAACGGCTATATTGCGGGCAACTTCCCGCCGAACGAGACGTTCCAGATTGGCAAGGCTATCCAGATTGAGCACAACCTCATGGTCGCCCATGCGAAGGCCGTGAACCTGTACAAGTCGATGGCGCTCATGGGCCAAATCGGCATCGTGCACACGCTCGAGGGCAAAGAGCCCATCACGCCGACCCCGGAGAACATCCACGCGCGCGACCTCGACGACGCTATCTCTAACCGTTTTATGATGGATGCCTGCTACAAGGGCGAGTACACGCCCGAGGTCATGGCGCTCATCAACGAAATCCTCGAGAAAAACGGTGCGACGCTCGAGACGGAGCCCGAGGACTTTGTGGCGATGAAGTCTGCCGCGAAGAAGATGGACTTCCTCGGCATGAACTACTACTCCAGTCACTTCCTCCAGGCCTATGAGGGCGAGAGCAAGGTCGTCAACAACAGCACGGGCGCGAAGGGCACGAGCGTGTTCTGCCTGCAGGGCATCGGCGCACGCGTCTCGAACCCCGAGGTGCCGACGACGGATTGGGATTGGCCCATCTATCCCGAGGGCATGTACCGCCAGCTGAAACGTATCCAGAAATATTACCCCGAAGTCAAGGAAATCTATATTTCCGAAAACGGCATGGGCTACAAAGATGACTTCGTCGACGGCAAAATCGACGACACGCCGCGTATCGACTACGTGACGAAACATCTCGAGGCTCTGCTCAAAGCTATCGACGAAGGCGTAAACGTGCGCGGCTACTATATCTGGAGCCTCATGGACGTGCTCTCGTGGAGCAACGGCTACAACAAACGCTACGGCCTGTTCTATGTGGACTACAAGACGCAGAAGCGCTACCCGAAAAAGAGCGCCTACTGGTACAAGCAGATGGCCGAGAGCGGTGAACTCCCCCTCCCCGAGTAACATATCCCCCTATATATCCTTTTCCTATTTCCTAAATTTATATCCCATATTCCCATTCCCATGCAGGAGATGTAGTGACCACGTGCCCTACATCTCCTTTCTTGTTGAAAGCGAGGTAACTTATGCGACACTTGGCAAAATGTTTACTAGCGGGCGCGCTCGTGCTAGCCTTAGTGGGCGGCGGTCAGGCGTTGGCGGCGGAGAATACCGCGCCGCAGACGGCTGCGCCAGCGGCAGGCACTCCAATCACTACGTTCTATAAGGGTGGTGATTTCTCCATGCTGCACTATATCGAGCGCAAGGGCGGCAAGTTCTATCGTCAGGACGGCACGCAGGCGAATGCGCTCGATATCGCGAAGGATCACGGCGTGAACATCGCGCGCGTGCGCATCTACAACGACCCGGGACCCGGCCGCGGCGACGGCACCTGGTACTGCCCGCCGAACTATGTCATCGAGCGCGATGCCCTGCGCATCGCGGGAGAGGCGCGTGAGCGCGGCATGGCCATCGAGCTCACGCTGCACTACAGCGATTACTGGACGAACGGTGAGCGTCAAAACGTGCCGCACGAGTGGCGCGAGCAACTCACGGGACTCACGGGCGAGGCCGCTGTGGCCAAGCTCGAACAGCTCGTCTATGACTACACGAAATCGGTCATGGAGGATTTCAAAGAGGACGACCTGACGCCGGAGTTTATCTCCCTCGGCAACGAGACGCAGGGCGGCATGCTCTATCCCTATGCACAGTTCAGCACGCCCGAGGGCTGGCAGAACTACGCCCGCCTCGTGAATGCGGGCGCCCGCGCCGTGCGTGAGGTCGCGCCTACGACCAAAATCATCCTGCATATCGCAGATGGTGGCCACATCGACAAGGGCGACTACTTCTTTGGCAACTGCCAGCAATACGGCATCGACTACGACATCATGGGCGCGTCCTACTATCCGTTTTTCCACAAAGTCAAGGCGGACAAGGTCGCGGCGTATTGTGACTATCTGCACAAGAAATACGGCAAACAGACCATTATCATGGAGACGGGCTACGCCTGGAACCGCACGCGCTCCGACGGCTGGCCCGGCCAGCTCGAGAACAACGGCCCCTACAGCGACATGAGCAAGCAGGGACAGAAAGCCTTCATGCAGGAACTCCTCACGGCGCTGAAGGCCGTCCCCGACCACGGCTGCATCGGCGACATCTACTGGGATCCCGTGATGATTAAAGCCCCCGACGCCGGCTGGGCCCAGTTCGAGTCCAACCACGCCACCGACGTCAACGTAGTCGATAACACCACCTGGTTCGACTTCGACGGCAAAGAGCTGCCCGTGCTCGAAGCTTATGCCGATTAAAGCCAACCACCAATAGCCTCCCACTCTGGGGGAGGTGCCGAACGAAGCGAGGCGGAGAGGGTCGTCTCCCCATCGTTCCTTTTCGTTCTGAAAATGGGCTGAAAATCTTTTCAGAACGTGAAAACACGTCCAAACGATTTTTGCGTATACTGATTACAGAAAGAGAGAAAAGCAGGAACAATAAGGATACCTAGGAATCCCAAAATTCTGCTGCGTTCCTCACACAAGCAAAAGAAGGGAAAAGTATCATGGAAAAAATGATTGCGCTTGTTGAGAAAATGAAACCTTTCTTTGAAAAGGTCTCTAACAACAAGTACCTGAGAGCAATCCGCGATGGCTTCGTCAGCTGCATCCCGGTTATCCTGTTCTCATCACTGTTCATCTTGGTCGCCAGCGTGCCTGAAATCTTCGGCGTGAAACTGCCGAAGGACGTCAGCGCCGCACTCTGGCAGGCCTACAACTACTCCATGGGTATCCTCGCGGTGCTCATGGTAGCCACGATCTCGAAAAGCCTGACCGACAGCATCAACCACAAGCTGCCGAAACTGCGCCAGATCAATGACGTCTCCGTCATGATTGTCGCCATCATCTGCCTGCTGCTCCTCGCAGTGAAGCCGATTGAGGGCGGCATGGCCGCGGAGTTCATGGGCACGAAAGGTCTGCTCTCCGCGTTCGTCGTGGCGTTCTCCGTCCCGAACATCTACAAGTTCTTCGTGAGCCGCAACATCACGATTAAACTGCCGGATGAAGTGCCGCACTACATTGCGCAGACCTTCGCCGACCTCATCCCGTTGTCCGTCGCCGTGTTCGTGTTCTGGGCTGGCAGCCTCGTGTTCCAGCACCTCACGGGCATGATGTTCGGCGTCTGGATTCTCGAGCTCTTCAAACCGCTCTTCGTAGCCGCGGATGGCTACATCGGCGTCGCCATTATCTACGGCGCTATGGCTATGTTCTGGTTCGTCGGTATCCACGGCCCGTCCATCGTTGAGCCGGCTGTCACCGCTATCTACATCGCCAACATCGAGGCCAACTTGCAGATTTACTCCGCGGGTGGCCATGCCGTGAACATCCTCACGCATCCGACGTCCTACTTCGTCGCCACGCTCGGCGGCACGGGCGCAACGCTGATGTTCTGCGCCATGTGTGCCTTTATCGCGAAATCCCAGCAGCTCAAGGCTGTGGGTCGCGCTTCCATCATCCCGGTAACCTTCGCGGTCAACGAGCCTATCCTGTTCGGTGCTCCTATCGTGCTGAACCCGGTTCTGTTCTTCCCGTTCATCCTGACTCCGATTGCGAACGTCTGGATTTTCAAATTCTTCGTTGATAACCTCGGCATGAACGCCTTCCTGTACATTCTGCCGTGGACGACGCCGGCCCCGATTGGCCTCATCATCGGCACGGGCTTTGCGAAACTCGCGTTCATCCTCGCGCCGTTGCTGCTCGTGGTCGACGCCGTGATGTACTATCCGTTCTTCCGCGTCTATGATAAACAGCTCGTGGCCCGCGAGACGGCCATCGCCAACGGCGAAATCTCTGCCGATGACGAGGAGACGGCTACGCCGGAGGAGGCCGAGCGTGAGGCTGAGGCCATCGAGAGCGGCGTAGCGATGCAGCCCGCTATGGCTGGTGCCGTTGCGAACGCTGCCCCAGCCGCCAGTGCCGCCGCGCTCCAGAGCGAGGCTGAGCCTGCTACGGTCACGGGTGAGAAACGCGTACTCGTGCTCTGTGCCTCGGGTGCGACGAGCTCCATGCTCGCGAAAGCCATCAGCAAAGGTGCGAAACAGCGCAACCTCCCCGTCGAGTCCATCGCTATGGCCTATGGTCAGCACAAGGATATCATCAGTGACTTTGACCTGATTATCCTCGCGCCGCAGATGGCCTCCATGTTCGACGAGCTCCAGCAGGACTGCAACGCGCAGGGCGTCAAGAGCGCTACGACCAGCGGTCGCGAGTACGTCGGCCTCACGCGTGACCCGCAGAAGGCCCTCGACTTCGCGTTGAACCTCATCAATGACTAAATAGTTGGCAACAGACAGCCCCCGCGGGCTGTTTGTGTCCATACAGGCAGGTACACACATTGGCAACAAGGAAACAACGTGCGAAACCTGCCACCCCGGGGCCGTAGGGGACCCCAACGAGAGAGTAGTAGGAGGATTTAGGACTATGAAGAAAAAAGCACTCGTTGCTGCCGTCCTGGCAGCCACCACGCTGACGGCAACGCCGGCCTTCGCCGCGCAGAACCCGTTCAAGGACATGCCGAAAGACCACTGGGCCTATGACGCAGTGAACATGCTCGTCAAGGACGGTGTAGTCGAGGGCTACGGCGATGGCACCTTCGGCGGTGACAAACTGATGAACCGCTACGAGATGGCCGAAATCGTCGCCAAAGCCGCCCAGAAATACGGCTCCGCCGAGATGAAGGACAAAGGCGCCATCAAAAAACTGCAGCGTGAGTTCGCCTCGGAACTGAAAGACATGGACGCCCGCCTCGCTGGTGTCGAGCAGGATGTCGCACAGCTGAAGAAAGGTCAGTCCAGCTTCAAGTGGTTCGGCGATGTGCGTTTGCGTTATTTTGAGAACCAGCAGAATAAACTGTATAAAGGTGAAGCATATAGAGCTGCAGGAGAGCGCAACAGTAAATTTGATAAGCGCGTTCGCTTAGGTATGTATGGTGAGCCAGCTAAAAATCTTTATATTGAAGGGCGTCTCAAGTACGAAGATAATTCATTCGTACATGATGGCTGGTCAACGACGAACAATCAGAATTTCGATACGTGGGATAATAGCACCAAAAACCAGAAAAATTTCCGTCTCGATAAGATGAGCTTGAACTGGAACCATGCGGGGACGAAGGTTTCGGTAGGTCGTACGGAGCTTAACTTGGGGCAGGGTCTCCTATGGTGGGAGAACTGCGTAGATGGTGCCTATATCCAGCATCAGTTTGGACCGAAGCTGTCCGCTTTGGTAGGCTGGGGCGATATCTCGGCTGAAGGTTGGCAGGCACAGAACATGCCGTCGATCTTCTCCAATGTTGCGTTGAAGGCAAGTCCAGCTACGACGTTTACGTTTGCCAATATGCACACCAATACGGCACTGTCTACGGCCTCCACATCTTCTACTGTAGAACAGGCATGGACTCAGCATCCAGACGGGTCATGGCATCAAGATGGCGCTTTTTCCGTGAAGGAAAATACTACTTGGACGCCGACTGATTATAAACTGAATCAGTATGCGGTAGGTTTCTCGTCTCAGTTGGCACCGAAATGGCTCATCAATATGGAAGGTGTCCGCAACAATGTCGGCTTAGCTGGTGCTCAGAAGGATGGTTTCTGGACGCGTTTGACTTACGGCCGTCAGATTTGGAGCAAGGCGAATACGTGGCAGGTTTATGCTGAATATCTTGCTGCAGGTAACTGTGCAGTTGATTCCTCCTATTGGGGACATCATCTGAATGTTGCTGGTGGTGATGGCTTTAACGGTCATGGTGAGCGTGGCTGGGGTCTTGGTGCGTCCTATATGTTAGCCGCCAATACCAACCTGGAGTTCACATACTATCATATGCGTCCGTATGATACGAGCGATTTCGGTGGCAAGCGTTACGATAATATGGGCTACGGTGCCTTTATCTTCAGCTTCTAATCGCTCAATATACTTTTCCTCTTATAATTGTGGTCATGCAATGCGTGGCCACTTTTTTGTTACGCGTCTTAGCTAAGGCCATTCATCGATCATCGCGGGCAGCAATAGCACGTGGGTCGGCACGGACAATCGTTGGGGTAACGGCGTCCGCGGTTGGGGCCTCGCCTGGAGCTACATGCTCGCGACGAACACCAATATTGACCTTTCCTACTATCGTCTTAAACCGTTCGATGCGAACGCCAGCGACGCGGGTCACTTCAACCGCTACGACGACATCGCCCTCGCATCCTTCACCTATTGCTTCTAATCCCCAAAACTCTACTACCTACCCAGGTGGCCGCATCAACCCTGCGGCCATCTTTTGTATACCGCCCCCGCCAATCCCCTTGCCAAGACCGTGGCGGTGTGGTAAGATAAACATGTCAAAACGTAGATTCATTTGGCGACTGAGGAGTACGCTACGGCTGGTTACCGAAGTGTATTCCTATTTATTTTACATGAAAAAGCCCCCTGCTAAGCAGGGAGCCGTGCGTTGTGGGCTGGTTAGGCCCTTTCTCTGTCAGTGCCACAGTATGTGGTGACCTACCACGCTAACAGATGGAGAACCAACGCCGCTAGGAGACTTCCCAGCACGCTGATTACCAGTTCGGTCACAATATTGCGTAGATTCATTTGACGACTGTCCCCCTTTCCTTACCAGATTGGCATGGTTAGGGCCGTGGCACCATGATTATACCACGCATGGACGAAACGCGCTATAAAAAACACAAATTACTGTCTACTACCTACCGTGGCCGCACCCCCGTGCGGCCACTTTTGTATACCGCGACCGATTCCCCCAGTAGGGGAGCAAATTGCTGGACATATGGCATAAAAAAGAACCTTACGGTAACCACTCCGTAAGGTTCTTTTCGGTGATAGCACATGGCTATCGCGAGTTTATTTCTTCCTTACCATTACTATAGCATTTTTCTCCTTGATAGGCAAGACATTATTTTGCTAGGAATCAAGACTTTGACAATAGACAGATGTATGCTATACTAAGAAAGCCGTCGAACCTCTCGTTTTTTGTGAGGGAGGTGAGAGTACATGGGCGAATTTATTTCTTCACTGGTAGTGGGCATTTTATTTGGCATAATTGCCAATATATTGACCGACTACATCCGCCAGCGGCGGCATTAACCACTATCTGCATGCAGTTGGTCTAACCAGCCGGCTGTTATGCAAAAGAGACCCTGCGGTAACCATTCCGCAGGGTCTCTTTTCGGTGAGGACATATGGTCATCATCAATTCATCGTTTCTGTTACCTATAGCATAGTACTCTACTTGCAAACACATCAAGACATGTTATAATGAAATCAAGCTGGGACGTGAGAAGAAGTCAAGCTGAGCGTGGCTCTGGGATTGCAACCCAGAGCTTTTTGTATTCGCCGAATACTTTGCGGCGTTTATTCGGGTGTGATAAAATAATAATGCCGAAGCGTATGGGCATTTTGTGCCGTAGAGGTGTTTTTCGGCTGGTTACCGAGAGAGCAACTCTTTTGGTTAGCCCCTTTTCTTATCGGGTTAGGTTTGGTTAGGGCCCTAGCACAACAGTTATATCGCAGATTGTCGGAATGTACGATAAAAATACGCTTTGGCATCACAAAAGCCTTCGGGTCACCATCCCCGAGGGCTTTTGTGATGCTGAAAATCTTTTCAACATTAGGAAACCTTGGTAAACGCTTGCAATCTATAATAAATCATAGGTAGTAGAGTTGGGGCGGAGGCGCCCTGTGGATATGAGGTGAAGGGTTTATGAAAAGGAATTTGCTGAAACGTATGGTACTCGCGGCTTTGGTCGCGGGCTCTTTGGTTGCGTGGCAGCCGCTGTCGGAGGCGGCTGTGCAGGTGAATCCGGTGGCGGGGATGCGGCCGGATTTCATCAAGGGCGCGGATGTGTCCATGCTGCCCGAGATGGAGGCGGCTGGCGCGAAGTTCTACGATGTGGACGGCACCCAGCTCGATGAGATGCAGATTATGAAGAACCACGGCGTGAACTGGGTGCGGTTCCGCGTGTGGAACAACCCAACGCAGGGCGGTGGCAATATCGACGCGAAAAAGGCGCTGGCGCTGACGAAACGCGCGCATGCGCTGGGGCTGAAAGTGCTCATCGATTTCCATTACAGTGACTGGTGGGCGGACCCGGCGCATCAGGCAACGCCTGCGGCCTGGGCGGGCCACAGTGCGGCGCGGCTGGAACAGGATGTCTACAACTACACGCGTGACACGCTGAAAATGTTCCAGCAGGCGGGCGAGCAGCCTGAGATGGTGCAGGTCGGCAACGAAATCAAGAACGGCATGCTGTGGCCGACGGGACAGCTGCCTGCGAAGGACGGCGGGCAGGAGCTCTGTCGTCTCATCGCCTCGGGTGAAAAAGCCGTGCGTGATACGGATAAAGCCATCCAGATCATGATTCACCTGCCGGATGGCGGCGACAATGCGCTGTTCCGCAGTTTCTTTGACATGCTCAAGGTGCATGCAGCCGATGAATACGATGTGATCGGCCTCAGCTATTATCCGTTTTGGCACGGCACGCTCGATGCTATGCAGCAGAATATCAATGACGTGAGTCAGCGCTACGGCAAAGACGTGGTCATCGCCGAGACAGCCTTTGGCTATACGAATCAGGACTTCGACGGCACGCCGAACTGCTACGGCAGCGAGCAGGAGCGCATCGGCGGTTTCAAGTCCAGCGTGCAGGGCCAGGCCACGGGCCTGCGCGCCGTCATGGAGCGGCTGGCACAGGTGCCGAATGGGCACGGTCTCGGCCTGTTCTACTGGGAGCCGGACTGGTATGCCGTGCGTGGCGCGGGCGTCTCGAACAGTGAGGGCGACCAGTGGGAGAACCTCGCGATGTTCGACAAGGACGGCAAGGCGCTCGAGTCGTGGGATGTGTTCAACAAGGTCAGCGACCAGTCGCAGCCCGTGGTGCCGGTGACCATTGACTACGTGGAGACGCAGGCTGCCACGGGCGGCATGGAGGCGCCGATTGCGCTGCCGCCGCTCGCGCGTGTCGTGTTCAGCGACGAGCATGCGGAGATGCTGCCTGTGACCTGGGCGACGCCCGCGCCAGTCTACCATGCGCAGGGCAAATACACGGTGGACGGCACGGTCACCTATGGCGGTGAGCAGCACGATGTGCTCTGTGTCGTCAACGTGAGCGATAAAATCAACTACGTGCAAAACGGCGATTTTGAGGGTATTACGCTCGATGGCTGGAACATTACAGGCGACCAGTGCGTTAACGCTATCCAAAAGGCGGGCGATGCGCTCGGGCAGGGTGCGATGCACTATTGGAGTGACAAGGCCTTTGGCTTTACGGCGAGCCAGACGCTGAGGAACCTGCCAGATGGCAAATATACGCTGCGCGTCTCCACACAGGGGGGCGGTGGCCAGAGTAAATACAAGCTGTTCTGCGAGGTCAACGGCAAGCGCCAGACGGCGGGCATCAAAGACACGAAGTGGAATGATTGGCACACCGTGGAAATCAAGGACATCGAGGTCAAAGGCGGCACGGCCACCATCGGCGTCACGATGCAGGCGAAACCCGGCACGTGGGGCTCGCTGGACAATTTCGAATTCGTAAAACAGTAACCGACATTGTAATACATTGGAAAGCGAAAAGCAGTTGTCATCGTTGGCAACTGCTTTTGTCGTAGTTCAAGACCTCCTGCCTCCCCCTCTGGGGGAGGTGCCGAGCTTGCGAGGCGGAGAGGGTAGCGTAGTAGAGAACGTATCAAAAGAAGAAGGACTGGAGGATGGCTCTACGTTGCTACCCTCTCAGTCGCTCTTGCGGGCGCCAGTTCCCTCAGAGGGGGAGCCAGGGGTGTGACCGGTAATGTTACTCCTTGCTTATGAAAATCTTTTCAGCATTAGGAAACCTTGGTAAACGATTGCAAACTATAATAAATGATGAGGGAAAGTATATTTAGTGGGCGCAAGAATAGATAAAATGAGCGCCCCGATTATGAGGTGAAGCGTTTATGAAAAGGAATTTGCTCAAACGTATGGTTCTCGCGGCCTTGGTTGCGGGCACACTCGCGGCGTGGCAGCCGCTCTCTGAGGCGGCCGTGCAGGTTAACCCGATTCCGGGGCTGCCTGCCGACTTTATCAAGGGCGCGGACGTGTCCATGCTGCCGCAGATGGAGGAAGCGGGGGCGAAGTACTACGATGAGGATGGCACGCAGCTCGATGAGATGCAGATCATGAAGAATCACGGCGTGAACTGGGTGAGGTTCCGCATTTTCAACCATCCGACGCAGGGCGGCGGCTTCGTCGATGCGCAGCGGGCGCTGGAACTCACCAAACGCGCACATGCACTGGGGCTGAAGGTGCTCATCGACTTCCACTACAGCGACTGGTGGGCGGACCCCGGGCATCAGGTGACGCCAGCGGCCTGGGCAGGCCACAGTGCAGCGCGTCTCGAAAAAGATGTCTATGACTATACGAAGAAAGTATTGACCAATTTCCAAAAAGCGGGCCAGCAGCCCGAGATGGTACAGATCGGCAACGAGCTCAAGAGCGGCATGCTCTGGCCCGTGGGCAAACTCCCCGCCAAGGACGGCGGCAAAACCTTTTCGCGTCTCATGGCGGCGGGCCTGAAAGCCGCGCATGACTGCGACCCCGAGCATAAGACGCGCCTCATGGTACATCTGCCGGACGGCGGGGACAATGCGGTTTACCGCACCTTTTTTGACATGCTGATTAAGGACAACGGCGTCAACGATTTCGACATCATCGGCCTCAGCTATTACCCGTTCTGGCATGGTACACCCGCGGCCTTGCAGGCAAATCTGAACGATATCAGCCAGCGCTACAATAAGGATGTGGTTGTGGTAGAGACGGCCTTTGGCTATACGAATGAGAACCACGACCGCTGCGAGAACCTCTATGGCGCTAAAGAGGAACGTGCGGGCGGCTTCAAGTCCAGCGTGCAGGGGCAGGCCACGGGCCTGCGCACGGTCATGGATAAGGTCGCGCAGGTACTCAACCATCGCGGCCTCGGTATTTTCTACTGGGAGCCTGACTGGTACTCCATCCCCGGCGTGGGCGGCGGTGTCGGTGACGACAACGGCTGGGAGAGCCTCGCGATGTTCGACGGCAACGGGCGGGCGCTCGAGTCGTGGAACACCTTTGCCGATGTGAGCAATCAAAATCTGCCGACTGTCCCCGTGACTATCGACTACGTGGAGACGCAGGCGGCGGAGGGCGGTCTCGGCAGCCCGATTGCCCTGCCCGCGCAGGCGCGCGTCGTGTTCAGCGACGAGCATGCGGAGATGCTGCCTGTGACCTGGGCCACGTCTGCGCCGGTTTATACGGAGCAGGGGCGCTACAATGTGGACGGCACCGTAGAGTATAACGGCGCAAAGCACGACGTACTCTGTGTCGTCGATGTGAGTGACAAAGTCAACTGCGTGACGAACGGTGATTTCGAGAGCGGCTCGCTCAAGGGCTGGACGATTACCGGCGACCAGTGTGTCGACTACGTGCAAAAGACGGGCGACGCACTCGGTACGGGTGCCATGCACTATTGGTGTGACAAGGCTTTTGCCTTTACCGCCAGTCAGACGCTAAAGAACCTGCCCGATGGCAAATACACACTCAGGGTCTCTACGCAGGGTGGCGGAGGCCAGAGCAAATATGAGCTGTTCTGCGAGGTGAACGGCAAGCGTGAGACGGCGCCCATCGCCGATACGAAGTGGAACGAGTGGCACACCGTGACGCTCAAGGATATCGAGGTCAAAGGCGGCACGGCGACTATCGGCATCACGATGCAGGCCAAACCGGGTACGTGGGGCTCTATCGATA
>Ga0310695_10008958_pt1 | contig 15264 bp, 8 predicted proteins | sample RumenRJG_04DNA_FD_203882 | JGI IMG/M metagenome (GOLD analysis project Ga0310695, IMG submission 203882) | Bovine rumen microbial communities from Lethbridge, Alberta, Canada - RJG_04 (v2) (version 2) | ecosystem: Host-associated > Mammals > Digestive system > Stomach > Rumen | place: Canada...
ATCTTCATTCCAATAAAGGAATATAATCTCTGTCCCAGAACGCTCATATCCGGTAGTTTATCGAAGCATTAAATTGACGGAAAGTTCAATTACCCAAGAGGCATATAGCCTCTCGCTTCTTGTACTACTACTTCTTCTGTTTTATGTAAGACTTTCAAAGAACTCTTTCTTGTTTCCGCTAACAGGTCTCCCTGAAAGCGGATGCAAAGGTACGACTATTTTTCGAACTACCAAAACTTTTCCAGAAAAATTTTCAGTTTTCAGCAAAAAAAATTCGAGACTTGACAAATATCAAGCCTCGAAATGGGGTTATACCTTATTATATATAAAGGGGGATTACTTGCTTTCCTCAGGAGCCTGGCCAATGAGGTCCATGAACTCGTCGAGTTTCGGAGTGATGATGATCTGGGTGCGACGGTTGCGCATCTTACCCACCTCGCTGGTGTTGGGCTGGAGAGGATTGTACTCACCACGACCACCGGCAGTGAGGCGCTTAGGATCTACGCCATAGTCGTTCTGTAAAGCCTGAACTACGCTGCTGGCACGCAGACAAGAGAGGTCCCAGTTGTTACGGATGTTCTCGCGAGAGATGGGCACGTTGTCGGTGTTACCCTCAACGAGTACGTCATAGTCCTTGTAGTCCTTGATGATCTTGGCAATCTTTGACAAGGTCTCTGCAGCACGTTTGTTAATCTTATAGGTACCGCTCTCATACAGCATATTGTCAGCCAATGAGATGTAGACAACACCCTTCAGTACCTGCACGTCAACCTCCTTCAGTTCCTCCTTAGAGAGTGAGCGAGTCAGGTTGTTAGTCAGCACCATGTTGAGTGAGTCGCTCTTAGACTTCACCTCTACCAGATGGCGGATGTACTGGTTAGACTCGTTAATCTGGTCAACCAGTTTCTCAATACTGATATTATTCTGATTAGCGTTAGTCAAACTCTTGTCGAGCGACTTCTGCAAAGTGGCGTTAGTGCTCTGCATAGCGCTCAACTGCTCCTGCAGACTGGACACACGAGTATTAGCAGCAGCCAACTGCTCTTTGGCATCCTGATAACTTGCCTGTAAGGCCTTATTATCTTCCTGGCATGCCTGGTAGAGTTCTTTCTTCACTCCACAACTGGTCAGCAGTAAACCTGCTACCAGAGAAATCATAAATACTGTTTTTTTCATCTTTTCTTTTCTTAAATTATAATGCAATTTCGTCAGTTTGACGGTACAAAGTTAATTATTAGACGCACATTTCGTCCGAAAGTTGCATCTATTTAGATATTTTTAAGTAACTTTGCGACCAAAATTAGAATTTAATCAAGAAAAGTAAGGATATGATACTCTTTTTCAAGACTCCACAACAGAGCATTATCGCTACACAGGTGGACCACCAACTCAATCAGGAAGAAGTAAAAGAACTGTGCTGGCTTTACGGTGAAGCCGAACTGCTGGGCGACGAGACGCTGAAAGGCTATTTCGTAGGTCCACGCCGCGAAATGGTGACCCCTTGGTCAACCAATGCCGTTGAGATTACTCAGAACATGGGTCTTAGCGGCATTTTGCGTATAGAGGAATACTGGGCCGTTGACAGCAAGGATGCAGAGCACGACGAGATGCTGCAGCGCATGTACGACGGACTGAATCAGGACATTTTCACTATTAACATCAAGCCGGAGCCCATTAAGTATGTGGATAATCTGGAAGAGTATAACGAAAAGGAAGGTCTGGCGCTGAGTCCAGAAGAGATAGATTATCTGCACGGATTGGAGAAACAGAACGGTCGTCCGTTGACCGATTCAGAAATCTTTGGTTTTGCACAGATTAACTCTGAGCACTGCCGCCACAAAATCTTCGGCGGAACATTTATCATCGACGGCAAGGAGATGGAGTCTAGTCTCTTTGCGATGATCAAGAAGACTACGCAAGAGAACCCAAACAAGATTCTCTCTGCCTATAAGGATAATGTGGCTTTCGCACAGGGCCCCGTCGTTGAGCAGTTTGCTCCTAAGGATCAGAGTACCAGCGACTACTTCCAGGTAAAGGATATTGAGAGTGTCATCTCGTTGAAGGCTGAGACCCACAACTTCCCCACCACCGTAGAGCCCTTCAACGGTGCCGCTACTGGTACTGGTGGTGAGATTCGCGACCGTATGGGCGGTGGCGTAGGTTCATGGCCTATTGCTGGTACGGCGGTGTATATGACAGCGTATCCTCGTCTTGACGACTCGGAAATGAGAAATGGAGAGGCTCGCGACTGGGAGGATATCCTGCCTGCTCGCAAATGGCTGTATCAGACCCCTCAGCAGATACTAACAAAAGCCTCTAACGGTGCCTCTGACTTCGGCAATAAGTTCGGACAGCCACTGATTTGCGGTTCTGTGCTCACCTTTGAGCATCAGGAGCCCAATGATACTAAGTACGCTTATGACAAGGTGATCATGCTGGCTGGTGGTGTTGGCTACGGCACCAAGCGCGACTGTCTGAAGAAGGAGCCCCAGAAGGGTAATAAGGTCGTTGTGGTTGGTGGTGACAACTACCGCATCGGTCTGGGTGGTGGTTCTGTGTCATCAGTTGATACAGGTCGCTACAGCAATGGTATCGAGTTGAATGCCGTTCAGCGTGCCAACCCAGAGATGCAGAAGCGTGCCTATAACCTGGTGCGTGCACTTTGTGAGGAGGATGTAAACCCTGTTGTTTCTATACACGACCACGGATCTGCCGGTCACCTCAACTGTCTCTCTGAGCTCGTTGAGGAGTGTGGTGGTGAGATTGATATGACCAAGCTGCCTATTGGCGACAAGACACTGAGCTCTAAGGAAATCATTGCCAATGAGAGTCAGGAGCGTATGGGTCTGCTCATCGACGAGAAGCACATTGAACATGTACGTAAGATTGCTGAGCGTGAGCGTGCTCCGCTGTATGTGGTTGGTGAGACTACCGGTGATGCCCACTTCTCGTTCAAGCAGGGCGACGGTGTGAAGCCCTTCGACCTGGATGTGGCTCAGATGTTTGGTCACTCACCCAAGACCATCATGAAAGATAATACCGTAGAGCGCCACTATGCCGACGTGACCTACAGTCAGGATAAGATTAACGAATACCTCGAGCGTGTTCTCCAGTTGGAGGCCGTAGCTTGTAAAGACTGGTTGACCAACAAGGTGGACCGTTCCGTAACCGGTAAGATAGCCCGTCAGCAGTGTCAGGGTGAAATCCAGTTGCCGTTGAGCGACTGTGGTGTCGTAGCTCTCGACTATCGTGGCGTGAAGGGTATTGCCACCGCTTTGGGTCATGCCCCACAGGCTGGTCTGGCTAATCCTGCTGCCGGTTCTGTATTGTCTGTAGCCGAGGCATTGACCAATATCGTCTGGGCGCCACTCGCCGAAGGCATGGATTCACTATCGTTGAGCGCTAACTGGATGTGGCCTTGTCGCTCTCAGGAGGGCGAGGATGCCCGCCTGTATGAGGGCGTGAAGGCGCTGAGCGATTTCTGCTGCGACCTGCATATCAACGTACCTACAGGTAAGGACTCGCTGTCTTTGAGTCAGCAGTATCCGAATGGTGAGAAGATTATCTCTCCAGGAACAGTCATCGTTTCTGCAGGTGGTGAGGTTTCAGATATCAAGAAAGTGGTAAGCCCTGTATTGGTTAATGATAAGAACGCATCACTCTATCATATCGACTTCTCGTTTGACGAGCAGCGTCTGGGCGGATCTGCTTTTGCCCAGAGCTTAGGAAAAGTGGGCGACGATGTGCCTACTGTGAAAAACGCCGAGTACTTCGCCGATGCCTTCATGGCTGTTCAGCAGATGATTGAGAAGGGTTGGATTTTGGCTGGTCACGATATCTCTGCCGGTGGTCTCATCACTACCCTGCTGGAGATGTGCTTCGCCAACACGAAGGGCGGTATGCATATCAACCTGCATGACCTTTGCGGTGCTTCGCACCTAAATGAGAAAGGAGAAATGAGAAATGAGAAATGCTGCGACGTAGTAAAGGCCCTCTTCGCTGAGAATCCAGGTGTGGTTGTTGAGATTAGCGACGAACACAAGCAGGAGTTCAAGGACTTTATGGAGGAGCAGGGTGTTGGCTTTGCTAAGATTGGTTATCCTGTTGAGAATAGCCGCAGCATCGTGGTGAAGGCTGGAGACAAGGAGTTGACCTTCGATATCGATGCACTCCGTGATACATGGTACAAGACTTCTTACCTGCTCGACTGCAAGCAGAGCTTCAACGGCAAGGCCAAGGAGCGCTTCGAGAACTATAAGAAGCAGCCTATCGAGATGAAGTTCAACAAGGACTTCACAGGTAAACTCGCCCAGTATGGTATCTCTGCCGATCGCCGTCAGCCATCTGGCATCAAGGCTGCGATTATCCGCGAGAAGGGTACCAATGGTGAGCGCGAGATGGCTTACTGTCTGTATTTGGCCGGTTTCGACGTGAAAGACGTCATGATGACCGACCTGATCAGTGGTCGTGAGACCCTCGAGGACATCAACATGATTGTGTTCTGCGGTGGCTTCTCTAACTCCGACGTGCTGGGTTCTGCCAAGGGTTGGGCTGGCGCCTTCCTCTTCAACCCCAAGGCCAAGGAGGCACTTGACAAGTTCTATGCCCGCAAGGACACCCTGTCACTGGGTATCTGTAACGGTTGTCAGCTGATGGTGGAACTGGGGTTATTGGACAATTTGACTCATTCACAATTGGACAATTCGTCAAATAGCACAATAGTCAAATCGTCAAATATCAAGATGTTGCACAACGATTCGCATAAATTCGAGAGTGAGTTCATCAGCCTGAGCATTCCTCAGAACAACTCTGTGATGTTCGGAAGCCTGAGCGGCAACAAGCTCGGTCTGTGGGTAGCCCACGGCGAGGGTAAATTCTCACTACCCGAGGCTGAGAGCCAGTACAACATCATTGCCAAGTACAACTATGCAGGCTATCCTGCTAATCCAAACGGTTCTGACTATAATGTGGCAGGTATCTGCTCTCAGGACGGTCGTCACCTCTGCATGATGCCACACTTGGAGCGTGCCATATTCCCCTGGCAGAACGCCTGGTATCCTGCAGACCGTCGTCAGGATGAGGTAACACCTTGGATTGAGGCCTTCGTCAATGCACGCAAATGGGTGGAGGCGCAGAAGTAATGAACATATACTGGGAATCGTTTAAGACCTTCTTTAAGATTGGCATATTCACCCTCGGTGGTGGATATGCCATGATTCCGCTTATAGAAGAAGAGGTGGTGAACCGCAAGCAGTGGGTTCGCAAGGAGGAGATGCTTGACCTGATAGCCATCGCCCAGAGTTGTCCGGGTGTGTTTGCCATCAACATCGCCATCTTCATCGGCTATAAATTAAAAAAGGTACGCGGAGCCCTTGCCACTACGCTGGGCACTGCCCTACCCTCGTTCCTCATCATCCTTATCATCGCCATGTTCTTTAAACAGTTTGAAGACAATGCGGTGGTTGCCGCCATGTTCCGAGGCATCCGTCCTGCTGTGGTGGCACTGATAGCCGTGCCCACCTTCAACCTGGGCAGACGCGCGCAACTGAACAAGTTCACCATCTGGATTCCCATCGTGTCGGCACTGGCCATCTGGGCTTTGGGCGTCTCACCCATCTGGATTATCATCGTGGCAGGAATCGGCGGTTACATTTACGGGAGGATTGCTTTATGATATTCATCAGTCTATTTTACACATTCTTCATGATAGGCCTCTTCGGTTTCGGAGGCGGCTATGGTATGCTGTCGTTGATTCAGAACGAGACCGTTGAGCACTGGCACTGGCTGACCTCATCGGAATTCACCGACATCGTAGCCATCTCGCAGATGACACCCGGTCCTATCGGCATCAACTCAGCCACCTATTGCGGCTACACGGCCGTCTTCAAGTGCTACAACAGTCACCTCATGGGCATTCTGGGTTCTGCCACAGCCACCTTCGCCCTGGTGCTGCCCTCGCTGATTTTGATGATTCTCATCAGCAAGATGTTCATGAAGTACATGCACCACCACTCGGTCGAGTCGGTCTTCCGCGGCTTGCGCCCCGCCGTTGTCGGCTTGCTGGCTGCTGCCACGCTGTTGCTGATGACCCCCGACAACTTCTCTACCCCATCCACCAACCCTTGGCAGTTCTGCATCAGCTGCTTCCTCTTCCTTGCCGCCTTCGTGGGTGTGAAGTTTGTCAAGGTCAATCCCATCCGCATGATTCTCTATTGTGCCGTAGCAGGTCTGGTGTTGCTGTATTAAATAGGTTGTAACAATATTTCAAACATCGCCTTTCCTCTCTTTGAGAGGACTCCTGGCCTGGTATTAAGAGAAAAATAGTGCTACCATTAATGCGCGCAATTTCCAGATTTAAATCTCGCAAAACTTCACTGCGGCATTAACAAAATCACTATCCGCAGCGGGAAAAAAGAACTGCGCCCCCGAAACGGGAGCGCAGCCTTTTATTGTTAAACTATTGTAGTTCTGATTAGAGAGCGAACTTGTAACCAACAGAGAACATAAATACGCTGTTGTGGCTCTTCTTGTCACGAGCGTCATCCTTGAAGAGCTTGGTCAGACCCCAGTTGTAACGAGCGTCGAATACGAAGTTAGCGTACTCATAAGAAATACCAAGGGGAATTGACAGGTCAACCTTGTTGCAAAATTCCTTCATGTCACGATCTACTGCGATACCGCCATTAGAATACTTCTCCTTAGCTCTTACCAGGAAACCAGGCTGAAGACCAACCTTTACAGCAAAGCCCTTGAACAGATAAGCATTAGCCAGGATGGGGATGTTGATATAGTCAACGTTTGACTTAAAATCAGAATTGTCCTTGTCCTTGCAACCCTGCATAGAATAAAGAACACCAGCACTGATACCGAAAGTCTCAGTGATACCATACTCAGCCTCAACACCAGCAGCAACACCTACCTTAATCTTACCATCATTGTTAGTGATGTTAGCAAGGTTCAGACCTACCATTGGTTTCAGAGTGAACTGACCAACCTCATTCTGAGCGCTAGCACTCAATGTAGCTACCATCAGGGCAGCAATCATCATAATCTTTTTCATAATTTCTTTCTTCTTTGTTAATAAATAAGGTGTTTCCACCCCGATTTGATTATAATTCCGCTGCAAAGATATGTTTTTTTTTAATACGATGCAAGTTTTTTGATAAAAATTTTTAATGTGTTCGTGCACATTCTTAATTTATGTCAATCCTACACCCTATTTGTGCTTAAAATAGTAGTCAACAGCGCGACGGATATTCTCCTTCATGGCGTCGGAGGTGAACGTAGCACCTGTGACACCATCTACTTCGGGCACGGCACCCTTCTTGACTTTGACACCCTCGTACTTGGTCAACATGCCTTTCTTCACCTTTGCCACATATTTGGGACCATCGAGCGTTTTCAGAGGCACTACCTTCACTATTTTGTTCTTCTTGATATACACTTCGACGGGTGTAGGACCGTTATAGCCCTCCACGTCTTGAGCCAATGTGGTGGTGTTTACAATGTAAGTACCATCCTTTTCCTTCTTCATGACGTCGTCGGCCTGGGCAGTGAGCCCACACATCAACAACAGTGCTATTAATACTTTCTTCATGTTTTTATTCCTTATTTTATTAAAATCGGCTGCAAAGGTAAGCAAAATTAGTGAAACAGCATGCAGAATTAAGGTAATTTCGTCATTTTTGGCAATGCTTACCATATAATATATCCTATGCGCACGCACACGCATAGGATATAGAAAAGGTGTCTTTTCAACAAGTTCAATTAATAGTTGCCCAGGGCACTGATGCTCTGAGGCATCCAAACCTCCATCAGTCCAGCACCACGATGGTTCCATGCGTAGTAAGGAATCATGGTGAGGCGGGCAGCCTTCACCAAAGCCTCGCCGCGAGGATTGGTCTCTACCACTTGTCCGTCAACCTCAATAGCCTTCACGCTGAAGTTCACATCGCGCAATCCCTTGATGTCACGATCAGCCACAGTGAAACGAGGATGGCGAGGCATCAGGAAATTGAAGATGCTGAAACCGGTATTGTCAACACCCTCAGCACAATATACTAGCGGTCCACGCTCCACAGCTACGCGTCCGCGGTCATCCTTCACGGCAACATTGGCCTTGACGGTACGAACGGGCATATCGAAATGAATGGTAACGACATCACCTTTCTTCCACTGACGATTGACAGAGAGATAACCATTGACCAATTGACCATTGACCGATTGACCATTGACCATTATTGTATAGCTGCCCAGCACATCATCGCTGAAACGATAGAGGTCGCTGGGAACGGGCTGTCTGTCAACCCATCCTGGTATGCGAATCATCATCTCAAAAGTCTTGGCCTTCGTCTTCTCAACCTTTATCGTGATGTCACCATCCCAAGGATAGTTGGTCTGCTGTTCCAACACGACATCCTTGCCACCCACCTGGATGGTAGCCGTGTTGCCTGCAAACAGATTGACATAGAGCTTGTTATCCTTCACGGCATACATATAGCCAGGGAACGAAGGAATGAAGCGACTGAGGTTGGAAGGACAACAGGCACAGCCAAACCAAGGCTGGCGCTCGGTAGTACCATCGGCATTGAACTTATACTTGCCGTCGGACGAGAGCGGATTGGGGTAGAAGAAACGACCTCCGTCCACACTCATACCGCTGATGACGCCATTGTACAAGGTGCGCTCCATGCAGTCAATGTATTTGGCGTCGCCATGCAACAGGAACATACGATGGAAGAGGTAAACCATCGAAATGGCTGCACACGTCTCATTATATGAGGTGAGGTTGGGCAGTTCATAGTCGGCACCGAAGGACTCGCCTTCATGACGGGCACCCACACCGCCTGTGATGTAATACTTCTTGGAAACGATATTGTCGTAGATGGCATCAATAGCCTTCAGGTAAGCCTCATCACCCGTCAAGGCAGCCACATCGGCCATTCCTGCATACATATAGCCGGCACGAACGGCATGTCCCCAGGCTTCCTTCTGGTCAACCACGGGCTTGTCGCTCTGCGAATAGATGTTCTTGACCTGTGTCTTGCCACGATAGTCCAACAGAAACTTAGCCTCGTCCAGGTATTTCTGCTCGCCCGTCAGCACGTAGAGACGAGCCAAAGCCATCTCGGCAATCTGATGACCAGGTACCACACAAGCCTGTCCGTCCTTGGCACCTACCTCGCGGACGACACAATCGGCATAGCGTTTGGCAATGTTCAGGAACTTGTCAGAACCCGTAGCCTGATAGTGGGCACAGGCAGCATCCACCATGTGGCCCAGGTTGTAGAGCTCATGGCTGGCATGCTCCTCAGCAGCCCAGCGCTTATGGGCAGCCCAACCGTGAGGGTGCTCAGGATTGATGGTACGGGCGGTATAGAGATAGCCATCAGCCTCCTGGGCAGCAGCCACAATGTCGAGCACTGAGTCGATATACTGCTTCAACTTGGCATCGGGATAGGTCTGTAACACGTAAGAGGCACCCTCGATGGTCTTATACACATCGGTATCGTCGAACGAGAAGCCCATGAACTTAGCCACATCCCACTTAGGGGTGCTCAGTCCTTCGTGTCCAGGATGCTGCAAGGTATAGGCAGCCATCTTGAAGTTCTCGTAACGATGGGTCTCCTCACACTTTTGGAAAGCCAGGGGAATGGTCACCTCACGGGCTGCACGGATGCGGTCGCCCCAGAAAGTGTTAGGCGTTACTTTCACTGCTGTAAAGGGTACTTGAGTAATGGGATAGCCATTGGTGCGCACTTGTTCTTTCTTCGCTTGCAGGGTCAGTGCGATTCCCATGCAGAGCATCATGACTGTTAATCGTTTCATTTTTTACGTAGGTTTTGCTATTTTTTGCGTACAAAGATAGCCATTTCTTTTGAAAACACCATACAATATGACGTAGAAAGAGACAATTAGTTACAAAAAACAAACTATTCCGTCTTTATCATAAATATATAAAAGAATATGAGACGTTTTTTTCTTCCTTTATTGCTGCTCATAGGCATCCTTTCTGCCTCAGCACAGCGTGAAGTTTATATCTCCACTTCGTTCCATGAGCCTGCTACAGACGGGCTTCGGTTTATCTACAGCTACGACGGTTGGCAGTGGGACTCCATTCCTGGCACTTGGCTGAAGCCTGAGGTGGGCAAGCAGAAGGTGATGCGCGACCCCAGCATCATCCGCACTCCTGATGGTATGTTCCACCTGGTATGGACGTCCTCGTGGCGTGGCGACCTCGGTTTCGGCTATGCCTGTTCGAAGGATCTGAAGAACTGGAGCGAGCAGCGTTTCATCAAGGTGATGACGGACACTACTACGGTGAACGTATGGGCGCCAGAGCTGTTCTGGGACGATGAGCGCCAGCAGGCTGTCATCATCTGGGCATCATGCATACCAGGCAAATTCCCTGACGGACAGGAAGACCATAAGAACAACCACCGCTTGTATTACACCACCACCAAGGACTTCAAGACCTTTGCACCCACGAAGCTGATGATTGACCCGGGCTTCTCGTGCATCGACGCCACGCTGGTGAAGCGAGGCAAGAAAGACTATGTGATGGTGCTGAAGGACAACACCCGTCCTGAGCGCGACATCAAGGTAGCATACAGCAAGTCGCCATACGGGCCGTGGTCGAAAGCCTCGGAACCCTTTACGGGCAAGATGATGGAAGGTCCTACGACTGCGAAGGTTGACGGAGGGTGGCTGATATTCTACGACCGTTATCGTCTGAAGGACTTCGGGGCTCATTTCACCAAGGACTTCGTGAAGTTCGAGGATGTATCGAAACAGGTGAAAGTACCTGTGCTGCATAAGCATGGAACCATCTTCAAGGCACCTGAAAGCATTCTCTACGGACTGCTTCACGCCCACGACCGCATCCACTACACAGGTAAGACGCTCAGCAATCCCTATCGCCATGATGGTGGACTGAGTCCTGTCGTTGGTGTGCATAACATCCAGATCATGCAGGCAAACCGCGAGCATCCCACCAAAGCAGGGAACGACGGTTGGACGTATAACCACCAACCCATGATGGCCTATTGGAACAACCAGTTCTATGTGCACTACCTTTGTGACCCTAAGGATGAGCATGTGCCCCCTTCGAGAACCATGTTGCAGACCTCCAAGGACGGCTACACATGGACCGACCCTGAGATTCTGTTTCCTGAGGTACTGGTGCCAGAAGGCTTCCAGAAACCCAATCGTCCTGAGAAGGCTCACAACCTGATAGCCATCATGCACCAGCGTGTAGGCTGGTATGTCAGCAAAAGCGGACAGCTCTATGCTATTGGAAACTATGGTGTAGCCTTCGACAAGAAGGACGACCCCAACGACGGTAATGGCATAGGACGTGTGATTCGTGAGGTGAAGAAAGACGGAAGCCTGGGTCCCATCTATTTCATTTATCTCAACGCTTGTTATGCTAGATATACTAAAGAGTCCAGCCAAAAATATATCTTCCCCCACTACACCAAGGCCGACAAGGCAACCCGTAAGGCCTGCGAGGAGATACTGGCCAACCCCCGCTACCGCATGCAATGGGTGGAAGAGGCTGACCGCAACGACCCGTTAATCCCCCTGCACAAGGAGTACAAGGCTTACTGCGACTATACGCTGCCTGACGGACGCATCGCCTCGCTCTGGAAGCACGCGCTGACTAGTATCAGCGACGACGGAGGACTGACGTGGGCACAGCCTGTAGAGCGAGCCAAGGGCTTCGTGAACAGCAATGCCAAGATATGGGGACAACGACTGACGGACGGCACCTATGCCACAGTCTATAACCCCTCTGAATACCGTTGGCCATTGGGTATCTCCCTGTCGAAGGACGGTTTGGAATATACCACCCTCAACCTAGTACAAGGCGAGGTTCCTCCCATGCGTTATGGTGGCAACTACAAGAGCTACGGTCCCCAGTATGTAAGAGGCATTCTAGAGGGTAATGGCATTCCTAAAGACAGCGACCTCTGGGTGACCTACTCCATAAACAAGGAGGACATGTGGGTGGCCCACATTCCAGTGCCTGTACGGACAGAAGCGCAAAATCATGCCGATGGCAAGGAATTCAATGTGGACATGCTTTCTGGACTTGTCAACTGGAACATCTATTCACCCAAGCGGGCAACAGTGACTTTGAACAACGGATGGCTTACCCTGTCTGACAGCAACCCCTTCGACTATGCCCGTGTAGAGCGCAAGATTCCAGCTGCCAAGGAGTTAGAGGTGGAATTTGACCTACAAGCCTCTCAAAACAATACTGGCCTGTTGCAGATTGAGTTCCTCGACCAACTCGGAACAGCCTGTTCGCGTATCGAACTGACGGATGAAGCCATCATGCGCTGCAAAGGCGGTGCCCGTTATGGCGGACTGGGGAAATACGAGGCGAACCAGACTTACCACGTGAAGGCAATATTGAGCGTCAGCCGTCGCCTGATTGAGGTCTATGTCAATGACAAGAAGGCTGGTCAACGCATGTTCTTTGCTCCCGTGGAGAGCATTGAGCGTATCATGTTCCGCACAGGAGAGAGTCGCACCTTCCCTGATATCGACACCCCAGCCGACTGGGACGGCACGCTGGACAACGCTGGCGAGGATGCCCCTTTGGCTGTCTATGCCATCAGCAACGTAAAGACCAGCAGTTCAGACATGGACGGAGCAGCAGCCATCCTGAAGTATGACAATTACAAACACTACGTGGACTATTTCAACACGATGGAGGATGAGAACATCGTGCAGGCCATCCCCAATGCCAAGTCGTGGGAGTGGATGACGCAGAATGTGCCTCTCTTTGACTGTCCTAACAAGGATTTTGAAGAAATGTGGTACTTCCGTTGGTGGACACTCAGAAAACACATCAAAACCACCCCTGTAGGCTATGCTATGACAGAGTTCCTCGTAAACAGGAGCTATGCTGACCAATATAACCTCATTGCCTCTGGTGTAGGACATCATATCCACGAAAGCCGTTGGCTGCGCAACCCCATGTGGCTCGACCAGATTATGAACACATGGTATAAAGGCAACGAGGGACAACCGATGAAGAAGATAGCCAACTACTCGTCGTGGATGCCTCACTCACTGTGGGGACGTTATCTGGTGGATGGACGCAAGGAGTGGATTACCTCCATGCTCCCCTCACTGGAATGGGAATACAACCACTGGGAGAGCACTCACACTCGCGACGGAGGCTACTACTGGCAGGCTGACGTGCAGGACGCTATGGAGGAAACCATCAGTGGCGGACGAAAGAAAAAATACCTGCGCCCCAGCATCAATGCCTATATGTATGGCAATGCAATGGCTATTGGCAACATCGCCCAACTGACTGGCGACAAGGACAAAGCCAAGATCTATTTCGACAAGGCCGACAAGCTGAGCGAGTTGGTGCATGCCAAGCTTTGGAACGAGCAGCATCAGTTCTTCGAGACCCATCGCATCGACTCTTCTGCCAACGTTCGTGAGGCCATCGGTTTCATGCCTTGGTACACCCACATGGCTAAGGACGACGCAAAATATGGTGTTGCCTGGTTACAGGCTGCCGACCCGCAAGGTTTTTCAGCTCCCTACGGACAGACCACTGCAGAGCGTCGCCATCCTCAGTTTCGTACTCATGGTGTAGGAAAATGCGAATGGGACGGTGCTGTCTGGCCCTTTGCCACCAGTCAGACGCTGACAGCTATGGCGAACTACCTCAACGATTACAGCAATCCCGTTATTGGCGACTCCCTTTATTTCGCAGAAATGGAAAAATACATGCAGAGCCAGCACATGCGTGGCAAACCCTATATCGGCGAATACCTGGACGAGACGACAGGCTACTGGTTGAAAGGTGACCAGGAGCGCAGCCGCTATTATAACCACTCGACATTCAACGACTTGATTATTACTGGGTTGTGTGGCCTGCGTCCTCGTAGCGACAACACCCTTGAGGTGAACCCCTTGTTGCCTCATAACAAGTGGGACTACTTCTGTCTCGACAATGTGCTGTATCATGGCAAGAACATCTGTATCGTATGGGACAAGGATGGCAGTCACTATCATGCTGGTCAAGGACTACGCGTCTATGTAAACGGCAAATGTGTAGGCCAGCGTAAGGAATTAGGGAAAATCATCATCGGAAACGCCCTATGAAGAAAAACCTTCTAGCTATACTTTTCTCACTGGCCTCACTTGTCATACAAGCCCAGGACTATTTTGGTGGTGCCCAGTGGATTGGTGCCATCACCCGTGAACAGGCCCATATTCCTGAGGGACGTCACTATCAGGGTTCCGTACTGAAAGAAACCAAAGCGTTGTGGGCAAAAGCCGACACCCTGTCCCGTCGCAGCATTATCCTCCGACGCAGTTTCAAGCCCTGGAAAGCCATTAGGAAGGCGGAGTTACGCATCTGCGGACTGGGATTCTATGAGCTTACCATCAACGACAAGAAGGTGGGTGACGCAGAGTTTGCCCCCCTGTGGAGCGACTATGACAAGAGCATTTTCTATAATCTCTACGACGTCACCGATTACCTGCAACAGGACTATAACGAGATTCGTGTGCTCCTAGGCAACGGGTTCTACAACGAGCAAGGCGGACGATACCATAAGCTGCGCATCTCTTTTGGTCCCCCTACTCTCCGTTTCTTCCTCTACGTCATCTATGAAGACGGGATGCGCGAACGACTGCTGAGCGATGCGAATTGGGAGTGGGCTCCCTCGCCCATCGTGTTCAACAGCATCTATGGGGGCGAGGACTACGACGCCCGAATAGAACCTACTCAATGGAAACCTGTAGTCATCCAGAAAGCGCCCAAGGGACTGTTGCGCAAGCAGATAGCAAACCCCGTCAAGCTGATGGAGCGCTACCCTGTCAAAAAGACAATCCGCAAGGATTCTATTCTGGTGTATGATATGGGACAGAACCTGGCAGGATACCCAGAAATCACTGTAAAGGGAAAGCGTGGACAATACTTGAAGATAACCCCAGCAGAAACACTGACCCCTGAAGGACTCTGCAACCAGAAACAGACGGGACGTCCACACTACTACACCTACATCTTGAAAGGTGAAGACAAAGAGACGTGGCACCCCCGCTTCTCGTATTATAGTTTCCGTTATTTGCAGATTGAGGGTGACATTGAGGTATTGAACGATGTTCAGTCGTGCTTTATCTATAATGCTGCCCATCGCATAGGCACCTTCGAGTGTTCCAATCCACTCATCAACGACACCCACAGGCTCATCGACCGTGCCATTCGCAGCAACTGGCAGGCCGTAT